>LWDU01039577.1_pt1 | contig 27012 bp, 19 predicted proteins | sample 727161 | NCBI WGS metagenome assembly LWDU01 (sample SAMN04566230, study PRJNA314399) | hydrothermal vent metagenome | isolation source: deep sea hydrothermal plume seawater | place: Mexico: Gulf of California, Guaymas Basin | collected 2004-07-11
CGATCAACGACCAGACGACGATTTCTTTCTCGTTGTTCAAGGTGCACGTCTCGCGGCCGGTGAAAGTCAGCCTGTTCCGTCTCGACGGTCGCCGGGTGCGCACGATCGAAGAAACTGTTTCGGGTGGGGCACAAGCATTTGTCTGGGACGGCCGCGACGATCAGGGCGCATTGGTGCCCCCCGGCCTGTATATCACCCAAATCGACGCCGCGACGGATGCGGCCGATATCTCCGGGCAACAGGTAGCCCGTCTGGTCGGGGTGGCTTACTGAATATGTTTAGCCTTAGTACATTTGGGGACGGACAGTCGGATATTTAAGGGAGGGACGTTTGAGACCATTAATGAAGACGCTTTGCGGGCTGCTGTTGGTGGCCCAGTGGGTCGTCGGTCCCGAGTCGGGGCTGGCCCAGTCCGATTACGGCACGCGGCTGGGCGTGCGGTCCGGGGCCGAGACGAGTTATACGCCGCAGGGGCCAGGGGTCATGCTGGGCGCCCTGGATCCGGCCGTGCGTCGGTGGTATGTACCACAAGAACTATATAGAGAATACCAGTGGCGCCAGTGGGAATACACCAACTACGCCCGCGACTCGTATCAACGCTATGTGGAAACGACCCTGGAAGGGGATTATTTTTACGATCTCTACGGCAATTTCGTCACGCGTGGCTGGTTGATTTTCAACAACGCGCAAATCCGTCCCCAGCAGTTCGGCAATACCCTCTTCAAGTCCGACCGGTTCAGCCAATGGTTTTCCGACGTGGTGGTGGCCACCGATCAGCAGGGCCAATACCACTATGCGCTGACGGTGAGTAGTCAGCTGCGTTCGGTCCTGAGTCCGATGATCTTCTCCAAGCCCCGTTTCGACGGAGTGCAGTTCGATCTGGGCACGGATCGCTACGAGGCGACGCTGGTCTATTCCCGCCTCAGCAGTTCGGGCGGCTCGGGCACCAACGATCTGGAAGTGCCGCGGACCAACAATACGACCTTGTTGGGGGGGCGCTTTGGGGTGGAGATCAGCGACTTCGTAGAAGTGGGGATCCACACCATCAACGCCCACCAGTCCAATACGCTGTCCGACAAACTGGCGGGCAACCCCTTCGCCGGGGCTCTGACCGTGGCGCAGAACAAGACGGTCGGCTTTATCCAACTGGTGCTGCGCGACGACAGCCCCGAAGACGGGGTTGGCGGGGCCGCGTTCTTCCCGGCTGGTTCCGACGTGATCATAACCTACCGCGACGGCATGGTCGACGCGGGCAAGGATATCCGCTTCGAGCCGGTGGTGGAAGGCGGGTTCGTGGAGCAGGGCTTCCTAGCGGCCAATGGCTCGGAGGAGATTCGCCTGCTCTACGATCTCAACAGCCCGTCCTTTATCGACCGGGCCAGCCAGCCCAAAGAGGAGATCGAGAAAGTGGAGTTTCGCCTGTCGATCGGCAACGACTACCAGATCTGGATGACCTCCGACCAACAGGTCAACGGCGACGGCCAGCCGATTCTGCTATTGGTGGCTCAGGCCGAGGGCAATGTCAAGGATATCACCAACCTGCAGACCCTCAGCTTCGAGTATGGCCTGCCCACGGCGACCCATATCTTCGGCGGCACCATAGAGGCCCGCGACCTCAAGGGCTTCGACCTCTACGGGGAGTACGACCTGAACTGGAATTATCGCAAGTATCCCAACCCTAATAAGGAGAGCCACAAGGCCTATGCGGGGACCAGCGCCTTGCGCAGCGCCCCAGCGTGGATGATCAACCTATCGAAGCAGGCCGCCCCCTTCTTTTTCTTCGGCGAGGCCTATAGCATGGATCCGCACTACAATACGCGGACCTTTATTACCAAGGGGGCCGGGGGCATCGAATACGACAGCGAGCGCCGCGGTATTGTCGAACTGGTCGAGGACAACGACGATCAGGACCGTTTTCCCGACACCGTGCGCTTCGACTGGCTGCCCGGCGATTCGCGCGTCTTCCCGGGCTGGGACCAGAACAACGATTTCATACCGGATATCAACCAGAACGACAATTTCTCCCGTTCTAATGTCACGCCCGATTACGAAGAGCCCTTTCTGCGCTACGGCGCCGACCGTCCCGAATTTCTCTTTGGCGTGGATATGAACAACAATTTCTGGGTTGACCAATACGAAAATGACGAGCTGCCCGACTACCCCTACCGCAAGGACCACCGGGGTTACAATATCTACGGCGGGGCCGAGATCACGCCTGAAGTGCGCTTCTCAGTGGGTACTCTGCGGGAGGGGTTGATCTCCTCGCAGCAGCAGAACAATAGCCTTTACGGTATTTTGACCTACGAGGGGGATTCGCCCCGCTTCGGGCGGGTGCGGGTCTTCCAGATGGCCAAGAAGGTCGAGGACGACATTCCCGACAATTTATTGCAGTGGGCCCCTGACAACACGCTCTTGGGCGGGGAGTTGACCCAGGTTGAGGACCCGCTCCTGGCTCGGGACACCTTTGTCAGCCAGTCGTTTTTGGGACACAGTCTGCAGTGGGGTTCCTTTTCTCTGATCAGCAAGGTCAATTACGTGCTCTTCAACCAGCTGATGAACGAGGCGAAGTTGGATCGCTATAATCTCAGCGATATGGATTTCTTCTTTGGCGCGATCAACAAACTGAGCTACCGCCACCACTTCGGTCAGTTCGTCCTCGAGCCCCGATGGAAGAGCGAATTCCGCAAGCAGAGTCGCGGCCTCTTCACCCTGGGGGACCAGACCTCGTTGCTGGAACTGCTCTCGGCCCTGGTCGAGGTCCCGGTAATGCGGGTGACCAAATTACAGGCCGGCGTCGAATATGTGTATTTTAACGATATGGAAAATGATTTGTTGGATTTTAATTCTCTGGTCGGCGCCGTCCAGTTTAGCAATGAGTCGGATTATCTCGGTTATCGGCTGCGGGCCCTGGTCGGGTTGTCGCTACAGCGCAAGGCGTTCAAAGGCGAGGAGTCGAGACTGACCAGCCAGTCGTTTATCACGATCTTTGCAGGTCTGAATTAGGGGGTATGAAGTTCCGGTATGGGATTCCAGCCAGGTGAACTGGGCGCGCGGACAATTCGGCTCGTTGGCGATTGGTGGGGCAATTTGCCTGGTGGCATTGCTCTGGCGAGTGAGCTATGTAATACAGCTGGGTCAGAGCCCCTTATTCGGGGTGCCTTTGGGAGCCGTCGAAACTTCGGTATTGTCCGCGTTGGGTTTTGCAGGAGACCAGATCCTCGGCATCAAGTGGGTTCAGGTGGTGCTGGGTACGGTCAACTGCCTGCTGGTATGGAGGCTTGGGCAGGTTTTTTTCGGGCAACCGACGGGCGTGGTGGCCGGTTTGATGGCCGTGTTTTACGGGCCCTTCATCTACTACGGGGGCCAGCTGGGTGCTGGGGTTTGGGCGATTTTCTTCGCCATGGGCGGCCTGGTGTCCCTGATGGCTCGACCCAGTTATGCGGGGCTGACCGGACTCCTATTGGGGGTGGCTTGCGCGCTGGCGGGACAAGTGATCTTGCTGACCCTGGTCGCCCTGTGGTGGCTGGCGAGTCGGGCGGGGTGGGGCCGATTCGCCCTGATGCTGGCGGCTGGATGGGCCGTTGGATTTTTAGCGGCAGTGTGGTGGTTGGGCGATTCGCCCTGGCCTCCAGAAACGTCTTTCTCTTCCGGGGCCTGGCCTGCGATGCTATATCGGTTTTGGCACGGTGGCGAATGGACCGGACAGAGCGATCCGTATCTGACCGTGGAGGGCACCGCGGTTGCGGCCCTGCTCTGGGAGCGGGGTCTGGCGTTTCCCTTCGGGCTGATCGGACCGCTGGCCTTGTTGGGGCTATATGGACTATGGCGGATTCGAGACCCTGCGCCGGAAATATCGCTGGCATTATGGGGGTGTGGGGCCGGGATCGCGGGGGCCTTGCTCTACGGCGGCGATGCCGATGCGCGGATCGTGGCGGTGCCCTTGCTGCTGGTTATGGCGGCGCAGACGCTGGTCGGGTGGTGGCGGCTGTGGTCCGACCAGTGGTCTTTGGCGCTGCAGGCGGGTGGCTTGGCCGTTTTGGTCTTGGCTCTCAACTGGGGCGGCGATGTGCTAAAGGATCGCGGTACGGCCAACGAGCGCTACAGGCGGGGTTTGGCTTATGAGGGACTGGCGATGAAAGCCAATGCGATCAGGGAATACGAACGCTCCGTCGCCACCGCTTCTGCACCGGTCGTCGCCCATGCCGCATTGGGGCGGCTCTATAAGGAGGACGGTGAATATGCCCGGGCCATTGGCGCCTATCGGGCAGTGCTGCGGCGGAGCCCCGTTGGCGGCAGCGCTCGGGAGGAGTTGGCCCAAGCCTGCCTTTTGGCCGAGCGGCCGCGGGAGGCCGCCGCAGAGTATCGGATATTGAGCGAGGGCGGACCCGATGGGGATCGCTTCCTGGGGCGCTTGGGGGACGCGCGACTGATGGCCGGCGACGCGTCTGGCGCCACGGCGGCCTATCGGCAGATGGTCACGGCCCATCCCGATAGCATCCGAGTGCTTTATCACTTGGCCCGGCTCTACGAGTCCGAGGGGTTCAAAGAGGAGGCCCTGGCGGCCTATCGGCGTTTGCAAGCCGCTGGCCCTTGGCGAACGGAAGCCGGGTGGAGGGCTGCCGCGCTCTTGGCCGAACGGGGCGAGGTGGAGGAGGCCGAGCGGTTGCTGCGCGCGGTACTGGCAGCGGAAGCGGACAACAGCCCAGCGCTGTGGGGGTTGGGCCGATTGCTGGCGGTCGGTGGTCGCTATGGGCAGGCGCTGCCTCTTTTCGAGCGCTTGCGGGATATGGATCCACAGGATTACCGCCCGTATTTCTTTTTGAGCAAGCTCTACTTCCGCTTGCAGCGGGAAGAAGAGGCCGAGCGAGCATATGAGAAGTATCAGATCGCAAAAAGACAGGCGGAGATGAAACAATCCGCCGAGGAAAACCTGGACGCCGTATTGAGACAATTTGGGGAATTGGGAGAATGAGACGAAACCCGCTTAGCTGGTACAGAATCGGTCTCGGCCTGTTGTTGTTGGCAGTTCCCATGCAAGTCGACGGGGCGGAGGTGCTGACGATCGGCCACGACGGCCAGATCAGTTGGGAAGGGGATGTTGTTGCAGGGGCAGTGGTCGATGCCTTTGAGCCGGAGTACCGTTCGCCGCACGATCCCAGCGTTACGGAACTCGGCAATACACCTTCCGACTTGATCGATTTCGACAACGACGATTTTGCCGGCAGCATCCTGCCCGGCCGCGTCGGCGTGGGGCAGAATATCGCCACGGAAATCGTTGGTCGTGGCGGCAGTCTCACGGCACCGACGGTATTTGATATATCCGACGCCCGGCTGCGAATAGCGTTGGACGAGTTGATTACCGCCATACCCAATGGCCGGGCCTTCGAACGGAAGGGAAATTTCGTCCTCGGGACGCTGATGGTCATCGATCTGGGCGGGCGTTTCGGGGTCAACCAATTGCGGTTCTTTCCCCGCAATACCGTATTCCCGGCACCGGCCACCCCCTTCCACGGGGATTTCCTCAAAAATTTCGAATTGCATATCAACGACGGGGTAATCCTGACCCAAGCCGGCAATCCGATTTGGGAATTCTACGAGTCGCGCACCAACAACGCTGAGGCGGTCACGGTAGTCGATATCGACCCGCCCCGTCTGTTGCGCTACATTCGCTTGCGCGCGACTTCATCGATTCCGTTTGAGGTCGAGAAGATCCAGATCTTCGGCGAGGGCTTTTTTCCGACCGCCCGCTATATTTCGCCGGTTATCGATATGGGCTCGCCGGCCAATTGGGGACAGTTGCGCTGGGTCCAGCAGTTGGTGGGGGCGGCGGACCGGGTCGATATGCAGATCCGTTCGCGCAGCGGCAACGACTCCTCGCCCCTGGCTTATACGCGCAAGCGGGTGGGTTTGCAGGACGCTGCGGAGATTTTCCTGTCGGTCGACAATCTCAGCGAACCGCTCGGGCGCCGAGAATTCCTGCGTTTGCCCGAAAAGGGCGGTCAGTCCGATGTTTGGGAACGAGGCTCGGTGCGGGACGATCTGGAAAATTGGGACCCCTGGACCCCGCCCTATTCGCTCGAGGACGGTTCCAGCGAGGAAGGCACCCCGATCCTGTCGCCGGGGCCGCGCCGCTTTATCCAGTTTCGCGTCGATTTTCTCAGCGAGGACCTGGAGGCCAGCTATGCCCTTGAGCAGATCTCGTTTGACTTCACGTCGCCGCCTTTGGCCGATGCCCTGATCGGCGAAATTTTCCCACGCGAAGTGCCGGCGGCCACGGATATTCCCTTTGTCTACGCCTTGCGCGCGGAGATGGAAAGCGGGGGGTTGCAGGGCTTTGACACCTTTGAGCTGAGTACGGGCAATCGGGTCAATCGCATCGAGCGGATTGAAGTGGTCGACAGTGGGGGTGGGACGCTTTTGGACCACACCTTCGCGGTCCAGGACCAGCCCACTGCGGAAGGGGACCTGGAAATCACCTCGATCACCGATGGGGGGTTTGCGGTGCGATTCCCGCGCGTGCAGGAGCACGGTGCGGTGCTAAAGATCCACTTCGTCAGTCGCGTGCTGTCCTTCAGCACGACTTTTGAAGGGCGCGCTTATCTGGCGGAGGAAGACGCGTTCCAGGGGGTCCTACCGGGGAACGCGACCTTCCTCGACGACGGCGACATTCCCTTCAAGTCGGATGTCACGGTCTTGAGCCCAAGCGTCAACTCGGGGAGCCTGATCGGCAATTTCGCGCTCGCAACGCCGGTGATAACGCCCAATGGGGATGCGGTCAACGACCAGTTGCTGGTCAGCTACGAGATCCTGGCGGTGGTCGGAAAGGCGCGGATAGCCGTCGATATCTTCGATATGGCGGGGCGGCGGGTGCGGCGGCTGATCGATGCGGAGGGCGGCAATGGCGTTTACGATAGCGCGCGTCTGCCCGAGTTGAGTTGGGACGGGAAGGACGAACCGGGCGTGCAGGTGCCTCCGGGCCTTTACTTGGTCCAAGTCGAAGTAGAAGGAGACGCCCGTTCAAGCGCCAGCGTGCGCATTTTCGGCGTGGCGTATTAATGGTTGAACGGTCAGACAAGGAGATGAGGTCATGATACAGCAGATAGTATTGGCGCTGCTGGTTTTGGGTCTTGGCGGTTCCGCTTGGGCTCGGTCCGAATTCCGTCTGGGCGGTACTGACGGCAATGCCTGGCAGGGGCTGCTCAGCGATCAGCAGGCGGTCTACGTGGTCGTCGACGAGGCGGGTGAGGTCAGTTCTGTCCTGCCGGTGACGATCAGCACCGAAGAAGCGGGGACCGACACGATGATCGACTACGCCAACAATGGCATTCGCCCGGTGTGGATCGACCCGACGGTAAACCTCTCGCGAACCCTGGCCGAGCGCGATGGTCACCTCAATTCCAGCGTGTCGGCCAGTTATGCGCGAGAGGCGACCAAGGCGCTGCAGGTGATGATCGACGGCGATGCGGAGACGGCGCTGTTGAGGCGGGTGGAGTTCTCGCCGCGGCTGCAAGGGATAAATATTGGCTATGTGAAAAATCTGATAATCAATCTAGGGGCCGAATTGCCCATCAACCGCATCCGCTTTTATCCACGGCCGGGTTTTGAGGAAAACTACCTGCAGTGGTACGAAATCGGCGTGGCCGACAACACCTCGCCCTTTGTCGACAAAGCGGGCGATCGCAGTCCTGGCAAGCGCTGGTATCGGGATATCCAACGCACCTTGACTGCGGCCAACGACCCGGGTTTCGACATCCTGGAGCGCAATACGGAGAATTTGAACGTCGATGTGGATTTGCACTTTCCGACGCGGGATCTGCACTGGGTGGCGATCCGACCGGTCAATGCTGAGCGTGACTGGGAACTCGCCGAACTCGAGATTTACGGGGAGGGTTTCGTCACGCGCACCAGTTATACCAGCCCGATTCTGGATTTCGGCAAACCGGTGTCCTGGAGCAAGATTCGCTGGGAGGGGGAAAAGCCCGAAGGCACCGAAGTGTTCCTGCGCACCCGCACCGGCAACTCGCCCCAGCCCAACTTTTTCTGGCGCGTTGGCAGCACGGGTGATTTTGAGCAGGTAACGAAGGACGAATACGATGGGGCGTATGCCGCTGGACTCTTCAGCCAGGTTCGCCTGGTATACGACCGGGAAAACTGGTCGACCTGGTCGCCGTCCTATGATTTTACCGCGGGTTTGCGCGATCTAGCCCAGGCTGGGCAAGCCTGGACCGACGGGGTCGCCCTGCAGTCGCCCAGCCCAACCCGGTATATGCAGTTGCAGATCATCTTTCGGGGCAACAGGGATGTCGCGCCCCGCATCGACAATCTGGCTTTTCTCTTTGCCGAGGAGCCGGCGGCGCAAGAGGTATTTGGCGAGATCTGGCCGCTGGAGACCGAGAGCTTCGAGCCCCATACCTTCACCTATGTCGTGCGGCCTCTGCTGCAGGCGGGGGACAAGGGCTTCGACCGGTTGGAGATTTTCACCCAGTCCCGGGTGCAGTCGGTGCAGTCGGTCCTGGTCGACGGCGTCGACATGATGGACCGCTTCCCGCCCGAGATCCAGGATGACCGCATCGTCCTGGCCTTCGACTCGATGGAAGCGCCCCGGGACAACGAGAAGCGCATCGAAGTGGTTTTCGACACCAAGGTGCTGCGTTTCGGCACGGAGTTCACGGGTTGGGTCTACGACAGCGGGGAGCCGGCGCTCAAACAGCAGATCAAACCGGGCAACGCCACCTTCCGCTTCGGGGGCGATGTGCTGGCGGTGCGCACGCCGCTGGGCGGTGACCTGATCAGCAATGTCCAGCTCTCCTCGCCGGTCTTCAGCCCCAATGGCGACGGGATCAACGACCGGTTGGAGATACTTTACGACGTCCGCAACGTGGGGGACCTCACCCAGGTCGCGGTCAACGTCTTTGATCTGTCCGGCCGACTGGTACGGCGGGTGGACGAGACGACGACCTTGAGCGGTTCATTCGAGCTGTCGTGGGACGGGCGGGACGACCAGGGGGGCATGGTTAGCCCCGGGATCTATATGTATCAGGTGGAACTCAATACCGATGGCGGCAGCAAGGTGACGGTCGGCGTCATCTCGGTCGTCTACTAATCGGTTTGCAATAAGGTAATTTTCGCTTAAAGAGTCTCTATGCCTAGAATGCATCACCACATCTTCTGCTCGCTGCTGCTATTCGGCCTTTGCGCTGCTGCGATTGCCCAAGTCGATTACGGGTCGCTTTTGGGAACGCAGCAAGGGAGCTACACCAGTTACGCGCCCCAAGGTCCAGGGACGTTGATGGGGGCCATCGATCCGGCCGTGCGGCGGTGGTTTGTGCCCCAGGAATTTTACTCCGAGTACCGCTGGCGCCAATGGGAGTACACCAACTACGCACGCCAGCCCTTTGAGCGGCCTGTCAGCACCGATCTGTCCGGCGACTACTTCTACGATCTCTACGGCAATCGCGTGGCGCAGGGTTGGTTGATTTTCAACAGCGCCCAGAGCAGCAATCAGGACTTCGGCAATGTGCTTTTCAAGGCTGACCGCTTCAGGTCCTGGTTCGCCGAGTTGGTGGTGGCGGGCGACCACCAGGGACAATACCACTACGGGTTGACCATCAGTTCCAACCTGCGCACGACCTTTACCCCGATGTCTTTTTCCAAGCCGCGATTGGATGGAATCCAGTTCGACGCGGCTACCGACAAATACCAGGGGACTTTGGTTTACGCCCGTTTTACCGGGCCGCGCGGAACCCAGGGTACGGAGATCGCCCAGACCAACAACACGACGTTGTTCGGCGGTCGCCTGGCGGCCCAGATCGGCGACTTTATCGAAATCGGCGCCCATACCGTCAACGCACATCAGTCGAATACCCGTTCGAGCGAATTGGTGGACAACCAGTTTCGGGGTGGCCTGACGACGGGCCAGAACCAGACGATCTCCTCTATCCAGGTCGTCCTGCGCGACGATTCGCCCGACGACGAGACCGGCGGGGCCGCCTATTTTCCGTCCGGGTCGGATATCGTCATTACCTACCGCGATGGCAGCGTCGACCGGGGCAGCGACCTGCGCTTTGAGCCGATCGTTGAGGGCGGGGTGGTCGGACAGGGCTTTATCGCCGCCAATGGCAATGAGGAGATTCGTCTCACTTACGACTTCTCCGACCCGTCTTTCGTCAATCAGGCCCAGGGCGATCCGGCCGAGATCGTCGGGGTCGAGTTCCAGTTGGTGATGGCCAACGACTACCAAATCTGGATGACTTCGGATCGGCAGACCGATCGGGGAGGGGATTCGGTGTTGTTGCTGGTCGCCCAGGCCGAAGGCAATATCAGAGACGTCACCAACCTGCGCACGGTCAGTTTTAGCTACGGTCTGCCCACCGCGACCAGCGTGCTGGGCTGGACATTGAACCTGTCCGGCGTTTGGGGCTTAGACCTCTACGCCGAATACGACCTGAGCTGGAGCTACCGCAAATACCCCAATGTGCAGGAGGAGTCACACCGGGCGACCTCGGGAATAAAGGGCAATCGCAAATCCCCGGCCTGGATGGTCAACCTGTCGAAGCAGGCCCATCCCTTCTTCCTCTTCGGGGAAGCCTACTCAATGGACCCGTTCTACAATACCCAGGCCTTCGTCACCGACGCCCAGGGGGAGATCGACTATTCCAACCAGAGCAACCTAGTAGAGTTGGTGGAGGACAACGACGACCAGGACCGGATCCCCGATACCTTTCGGGCGGATTGGAGCTCCCCAGATCTGCAGGTATTCCCCGGTTGGGATCTGAACAACGATTTTCTGCCCGACCTGAACCAGAACGACAACCGCGTCAAGATCAACGCCGTGCCCGATTACGAGGAGCCCTTCCTGCGCTTTGACGTCGACCGACCCGAGTATTTTTTCGGGATGGATATGAACAACAACTTCTGGGTCGACCAGTACGAGAACGACGAGGCGCCGGACTACCCCTATCGCAAGGACCACCAGGGCTACAATATTTACGGTGGCGCTCACCTCGCCCCCGGGTTGCGTCTGATGGTTGGGGCGTTGCGCGAGCAGCTGATTTCATCGAATCAGGAGAATCGGAGCACCTATGCCCTGCTCACCTACGACGGGCATTCGCCTCGCTACGGCAATTTGCGCTTTTTCCAGATGGGTAAGCGGGTCGAGGACGATATTCCCAACCCGCTGCTGCAATGGGCGCCGGACAATACCTTGCGCGGTGGCCGCCTGACCCGGCTGGAAGACCCTTTGATCGCCCGCGACACCTTTGTCAACCAGTCCTATCTAGGGCACAGCCTGCAAGTGGGCGCTTTAAAGATCGTCAACAAGGCCAATTACGTTCTCTATCGCCAGTTGATGAACAAGCAGCGCAGGGAGGGCTTCAACCTCGACGAGTCAGATTTTTTCTTTGGCATCATCAACAAGGTTAGTTACAGTCATGAGATCGGGCGGGTGCGGCTCGAACCGCGGTGGAAGAGCGAGTTCAGAAATCAGAGCCGCGACCTTTTTACGCTGGAGGAGCACAAGTCGCTGACCGAACTTATCTCGGCCATCGTGGAATTACCCCTGTTGAAAGTGACGACCGTGCAGGCGGGAGTGGAGTATGTCCTCTTCAACGACATGAACAGGGATGCCAACGATTTCAACGCGTTGCTGGGGGCCGTGCAGTTTAACAATACCTCGGCTTACCAGGGTTATGTGATCAAGGCGCTCATCGGCTTGTCGGTGGAGCGCAAGAAATTTGTCGAACTTGAGGCCAGTACCACTACCCAGGCCTTCATTACCATCTACGCCGGGCTCGAATAGGAGCTGGTTTTTCCGGGTCCAGGCAATGCCCGTGGAGGCGAGCACGCCGTGTGGCTTGGCGACCAAGAGAGGAGGGTCATGTCGCATGTTGGTACCTCGATTAGCAGCGTCTGTGCTAAGCCGAGATTCAATGCAGTCTATTTTGTCTCTTTTAAAGGAGGAGTAGCATGAGGAAGTCCATTATTGCGCTGTTTGCCTTGTTGATCTGCGCGTTCGCCGTTCAGGCTCACGACAATGGCCTGTTCATCGCCGTGCAGTTCCCCGACGGCAATCAGCCGACCGTCGACGGCAGCGATGCCGACTGGGCGATGATTCCGCCCGAGGTCTACAGCCTGCAGAACGACCGGCTCAACTCGCTGGACGGTTTTGCCGAGGCAGCTGGCATCGAGGAGATCGACGCCAGTTCGTTGAATATGCGCCACATGGCGGGTTGGAACGACACCGACAACCAGATCTACGTGACGAGCCGCGTGTTTGACGATATCCACGTGATTCGCCGTCAGGATCCCGGCAAATTCTACTGGGACGATAGCTGGGAGGTCGATATCAACGCCCTGCACGAGACTCGCGATCAGCACAATGCCGGCGAGACGGCGACCAGTTTCTCGTACAAGTTCGCCTTCCCGCCGGTTGAAGGCACCTTCGAGTGGTTGCGGCCCAATAAAACCTTGAGTTGGTTGACCAGTGGTTCGCAGTGGTTCACGGTCGATTTCAGCTTTGAGGGCGAGGAGTTCGGCGAGAGCACCTATATCTACGAGGCCTCCTTCCAGCCGATTTCCAGCATGCCCAAGAACAACGAGGCGACCGAGGATCAGGTCAACATCCACGACCTGTCCGAAGGCGAGACCATCCACATCGGCATCATCGTCAACGAAGTCGACGGTGGCGAAGGTGAGGGCGACAATCGCATCGGCCAGTGGGGCACCCAGGTCGAGGGTTGCTGCCACGCCGATATGGACTTGCTGATCGCGCCTGTGGATCCGGAAATCATGTGGCCCGCCGGTGGCTCCACGGCCGTCGAAACCGCAAGCTGGGGCATGATCAAGGCCCAGTACTAGGCCGTTTCAATCTAATTGACTGCTTGTCGGACGATTAGATCAGTATAGTATCATCTATGTGCGGGCGGGTTGTCGAGTAATACAACCCGCCCGTATGATTCTGTAGAAGCCCTTCTGTCCAGCACTTCGGTAGATGGGTTTTTTCATTCCTTAGTCGAGGTAAAGCCCGATGTTGTCTTTTCGTTTGGCTGGTGGATTCGCCGTAGTGCTTGCACTTTTCGTCGGGGTGCGGTCGGTCGATTGGTATCCACCCGAGGAAATGTTGACCGTCTGGGTCAACGGATCCCCGCAGGAGGCGCAACTCTATCGGCGTATTGCCGACCAATACAGCCGAGAAAACCCCGAGGTCCGTTTTCGCCTAGAAGTGGTCCCTGGGCGCAATGTGGTGCAGAAACTATTAACTGGGATGGATGCCGGTCACGCACCTGATATCTGCGTATTACATTGGCGGACTATGGCCCAGGTGGCCAGTACCGGCCAATTATTGCCAATTGACGATTTAGTGCGGCGCGACGGAGTGGATGCCGATGACTATTATCCTGTCGGTCTACAGGCCTACCGCTATAATGGCCAACTTTTTGGATTGCCGGTTAAGGGTAGTACGATCACCTGTTTTTACAACAAGGCGCTTTTTGACGAGTACGGGGTGGAGTATCCTACATCGGACTGGACTTGGGAGGAAATGCTGGAGAAGGCAAAAAAGTTGACAGTGGATATCGACCAGGACGGTCTCAATGACATCTATGGCGTTTCACCCTATGATATTGCCAATTATGTGTGGAGTGGGGGCGGGAATTTCCTGCGCAAGGAAAACGGCCGTTTTGTTTCCAATCTCGACGACCCGAAAGTCCAGGAGGCCGTGCAGTTTTATGTCGACCTTTTTTTCAAACACCGTATAAGCCCGCCGAGGCCGGGCGTCAGGACCGACGCGCCGATGAGCACTTTCACCTTCGAGGCGGGGCGGATCGCCATCGATATCTCGGGGCCGTGGCGGATTCCGCAATACCAGTTTCTCGATCGCTTCGAATGGGACACTGCGCTTTTTCCCAGGGGGCCAGCCGGCCGCAAGACCCGCTACGCGGGCGTTGGTTTCGTTATTTGGAAGGGCAGCAAACAACCCGAAGTGGCCTGGGACCTGGTCAAGCATATGGTCGGTCCGGAGGCCACTGCCGAGATGGCTGGGATCGGCAGCGATATGCCGCCGCAGCGATCGGTTGCGCGCCGCGCGTTCGTACGCGAGGACACCCCCTGGGCCGAGGAATCTTTTGTCAAATCAATGGACTACGACGTGCACCTCTTCCCGCAGGAACTGTGGTGGGAGGATCTCTACCGCCGGATGCTCGACGAATTGGACAGCGCGCTCAGCGGCCGTGAGTCGGTCGAGTCGGCCCTGGCCCGCGCCCACCGGACGACCAATGACTATCTGGACCGCATTCACGCCGACGAGGCCGCCCTATGAAAGGTCAAGGACGGGCCGCGACGCTTTTCTTGCTGCCGAATCTGATCGGCTTTCTGATCTTTACTCTGGGCCCGGTACTGGTTGCGGCCGGCATGAGCCTATATCGTTATCAACTGGCGACCGGAACCCCTTCTTTTATCGGTCTGACGAACTTTGTCGACTTGCTGGGCTTCGCGTGGGTCGATGGCGAATGGAAGGCGAGTGATCCCTACTTCTGGCAGTATTTGGCCAATACCCTCTTTTTAATGCTAAACATTCCGCTGTCGATGATGGGATCGCTATTGCTGGCAGTTTTGCTCAATCGCGACCTGCCGGGGCGGATCTTCTTTCGCACGTTATTTTTCATCCCGCATCTGTGCAGCGGCATCGCGATCTACATGGTCTGGAAGATGTTGCTGACTTTCGAGCCCAATGTCGGCATCATTAACGCCTTCCTGTGGAATTTCTATCATATGTTGGGCATTACCGGGGCGGATGCGGTGGCGCTATTACCGGGATGGTTGATCGACGGCCGTTGGGCCAAACCGGCGTTGATCATCGTCTTTGTCTGGGCCAGCGTCGGCGGTTTTAATATGATTCTCTACCTGGCCGGTCTGCAGAATATCTCGCCCGAGCTTTATGAAGCGGCCGATATCGACGGGGCCAACTGGTGGATGAAGCTGCGGTATATCACTGTACCACAGCTTGCGCCGACCTCCTTTTTTATTCTGGTCACCAGCGTTATCGGCGGTCTGCAGGGGGGGTTCGAAGCGGCTTATATAATGACCGGTGGTGGACCGGGGGGCGAGACGACAACGATAAGTTACTATATATACACTCAGGCTTATGAACAGCTCGAAGTCGGTTATGCGGCGACGATCTCGATGGTGCTTTTCGCAATGATCTTCGTGGCGACGCTGATTAACTGGCGCTATAGTGGCAAGCGATTGGAGGCCGTCTGATATGTCGGGATCGACGGATTTCCGCAGAGACTGGCAGACAGCGGGCACATATGCTCTGTTGGTGGTCCTACTGGTTTTGATGACTATCCCCTTGATGTGGACCCTACTGACCTCGTTCAAATATAATGTCGACGTGACCTTGGGTTGGATACCGCCCCGCTGGACTTTCGGCAATTACACCGGCGTGGTTGAGGCCTTCGCCTTCATGCGTTATTACGCCAATTCATTGGTGATTGCCAGCATGGTCACTGTTGTACAGGTATCGACTAGTGCGCTGGCGGCCTTTGCCTTTGCGCGGTTACGGTTCAAGGGCCGTGACATCATCTTTTTGGGTTATCTGGCAACGATGATGATCCCGCATGACGTGTTGATGATCCCACAGTTCGTGCTGATGAAGAAAATTCCCGAGTGGCTGAATCTGGTGTTCAGCAGCGATTACTTCAGCGGCTTTCTCTATATCGGAGATTATTTCATCGGGCATCCGATGGGCCTCGATAGCTATTTCGCGCTGATCATCCCAGGTTGTTTCAGCGCTTACGGGACCTTTATGCTCAGACAGTTTTTGCTCAGCATCTCGCGTGAGATCGAAGAGGCAGCCTATATCGACGGTTGCTCGACCTGGGGCGTGTTCTGGCACGTAGTACTGCCCTTGGCCAAACCGGCATTAGGGGCATTGGCGATCTTTACTTTCCTAGGTAATTGGCGCTCCTTTCTCTGGCCCTTGATCATGACAGATTCGGATTCGATGATGGTCCTACCGTTGGGCTTAGCCAAGCTGTCGGATCTCTACAATAACGACTACGGTCTAATCTGCGCCGGGTCGGTGTTGATGCTGATTCCAATGATAGCGGTCTTCGTGTTCTGCCAGCGCTGGTTTATTAGCGGCATACAGCTAGGGGCGGTAAAGGGATGAAGGGAAGCGATCAGCCGCGTGATGGGCGTTATCAACGCAATTTGCCCCAGTATAGTGTCGGCAGTGGGCAAACACCAAGGCCATTCGTCGATCTGCCGGGCACCAGGTTGTAGGAGATCAAGGTAGCCGAGTATTGTCCCCGCCACTAGTAGCAAATCCGCAGGCACGGCCGTCGCACGCCGGAGCGCGATTTGGGCTATGGCCGAGCGAAATGCCAGGTCTGGGGGTGCCGGGTAAGCACGCGGCCAAAGGATGCTGTAGGAAGCACTGCCAACACATCTAACAGCAAAAGCTCGCCGTGAATGGCAAATGGCTGACGGTCTAAGCGTGTTGCGATGCCCTCCATTTGGCCCGGCAGGGCCTAAGCAGAAAACAATCTGGACATAATAAATAAGCCAAGGGCAACTTAGACAAGCGCTAGGATAAGCCCTACTTGAAGGCATAGACGCAGTGAAATTCCGACATTTGTACATTCCGCTGGCGATACTTGTGACCACCTGTGCTTGTATCCAGGCACAACAACGCCTGCAAGGCACCACGTGGCGCGGAATCTTGCAGCATCCTGTCGAATGGTACGGCAGCGAAGAAGCGACGCGGATTGCCGACAATGTTCTGTTGTATCAGCACGAAAACGGCGGCTGGAGTAAGAATATTGACATGGCTCAGGTGCTCGACAAATCTGGAAAGGGCGAAAGTTGTCGAAGAGGGCAGAACGGCCCGTAGCACCATCGACAACGGCGCGACTTTCACGCAACTGAACTATCTCGCCTGGGTCTATCAAATTACCCGTGCAGAACGCTTTAAAGACAGTGTCCTGCGCGGTATCGACTATGTCCTTGATGCCCAATACGAAAATGGCGGCTGGCCCCAGTACTATCCGATCCGCGAAGGTTACTACCAGCACATCACCTATAACGACGGCGCCATGGTCGGCGTCATGCGCCTATTACGCGATGTCGCACAAAAAAAGCAACCGTACATCTTTGTAGATCAACTGCGCCAAGACCGCGCTGCCGCAGCCATACAAAAAGGTCTCGACATTATCCTACGCACTCAGATCACCGTCAACGGCGAATTGACCGCGTGGTGTGCGCAGCACGACCGCGAAACGCTTGCACCAGCCCAAGCCCGTGCCTACGAACTGCCCTCGATCAGCGGAGGTGAAAGCGCAGGACTTATTATTTATCTGATGGAAATAGGCAACCCTGACGACCGTGTCATTCGGGCAGTGGAGAGCGCCGTGGAGTGGTATGAGCGATCCAAAATCACCGGCGTGGCGCTCATCCGCAAGAAAGACACTTCGCTCGAAAAGGGATACGATCGGGTGGTGGTCAAAAATCCTGAGGCATCCCCTCTCTGGGGGCGGTTCTACGATATCGAAACGAATCGCCCCATTTTTGTCGGGCGCGATGGTGTGATCAAACACAGCCTCTCCGAGATCGAATACGAACGACGGGTCGGCTATAGTTATATCGGTGAATACGGGGCAAAGGTTTTGGCGACCTTTCCCGCCTGGAAGGCAAAGTGGAACGGCCAATAGCCCGTCACGACAACTCGATCCTCTTTATCACCCTTTCCAGTACCCATCTTTTGGCGATAACATTTCCTTCTGCGTTGAGTATTCCCATGAACTAATTGCTGTTAATCCGGGGATTGTGCTGCGGCCAAAAAACTTTGATTTTCCACTGCCGCCTGTAAAGCGCGGATAAGCGATTTCATAGAGCGAAGATGTTCCTTACTGCAGTAAGAGAGATCGGCTACCGTCCCATGTCTGCGCCCATAGGATATCGCTTTCCAGGGCTGGGCCAAGAGTTGTTATAGTTGCCGAGCCCTCGCCTGAGTGCACCAGGTAGTCGGCAGCGAGTCAGGCTGAGACTGATGGGACTCATCATCCGCAAGCCCGCGAAGTTCCTCTGTGATGTCGCTGAAGGCGGGATCATCAGTTTGAACACACTGGCATGCGGGCTACCCAGCTGAAAGTAGGCAAAGAACGGTTTGTCTTGGACGTTCACTCCTCGAACCCTTCCGTTTATGCCGAAATTTTCTTTCTAAAATATAGATCGACTGTCCCGGGTACTGCTTGTCTAGTTGGCGGCAATACAGTAGAGGTGCTGATGTCCTCGCAGGTAGATCACGTCCCCGGCGACGATCAGCGAGGCGGCGGTGCCTTCGTCCAATACATTCGTCGCCAGCGGTTCAAAGCGCGCCGAGTTTTTGACGACCAGCGTCGACCCGTCCAAATCGGAGATATAGATCCGATCCTTGTTGCCTACTAATGAGGCGTAGACCATGCCCATGTCTTTGAGTCGCTGTGGGCCGTAGATCGCCTCGCCTGTTGCAGGCGCAAAACAAGACAAGATCGCATCGCGGCCCTTGGTCATAAATAAGCGATCGCTGTAGAGGACCGGAGAGGCTACATAGGGCGTATTTTTATCGGTGGACCACACGATGGCGTCGGAGCCGGTGATATCGCCGGTGGCCTTGTCGAGGCGGATGGCCTGCATCGCCGGGCTGCGGTGGCCGCTGGCGACATAGACCACGCCGTCGCGGTAAAGCGGGGTGGGAATAACATTGGTGCCGAGGCCAGCGCATTCCCATATCACGGCGCCCGTTGTTAGATCGTAGCTCCTAGTTTTGTTGGAGGCGCTGACGATCACCTGGTGTTTGCTGGCGAATTCGACGATCAGCGGCGTCGACCAGGAGGATGGGCTCTTTGCCGGATCGTTTGTCGAGCGCGACGATAAACGAATCTTTCTCGTGATCCCAGTTGACGACTAGGGTATTGCCCTGTATCGCCGGTGAACTGCCCTCGCCGAAGCTATTGCGCGTGGTCATGTCACCGAGATCCTGTTCCCATTGCAGATGGCCCTCAAAGTCTAGGCAGTAGAGGCCCTGCGAGCCGAAATAGGCATAGAGGTGCTCACCGTCGGTGATGCCCGAGTTGGAGGCGAAGCTAGCGGTCCGGTGGTGGGTTTCTTCGACGGGCGGGGCTTCGCGCAGGATTTTTTCCCAGGCGACCTTGCCCGTATTTCTGTGGATGGCCAGTAGCTTGTACTGATACTCCGGGTCGCTGTCGGTCTCGCCGGCAATGGCTGTCGAGGCGTGGCCGGCTCCGGGAATCGCTGTTTTCCAGCGGATATTCTTGTCTTCGCTCCATTCGACAGGCGGATTGCCCTGGTGAACCAGTCCGTTGAGGTTGGGGCCGCGCAGGGTCGGCCACTGGGCCTGCTGCGCATAAACAGATATTGCAAGCGCGAGGGTGCACAGAAGAATCAATAGTGTTCTCATCGCAGATCTCCTTTCAGTCGTCTTAAATCTCCGTTAGTCGTTCAGAGAAATATATTCATCCATCAATTTCGTAAAAGCTCTAAATATGGTCGACTCGACATAAACAGGCTGCAAACGATTGGGAATGGCTTTTTCGAGAGGTAGGCCAAAGGTCGCATCTGTGGGCATATAGCCCCTGGAGTCGGGCATAACGCTCACGGGCCACTGGGCCTGTGTTTTTGCGATGGCGCTGGATGCTGTGCGGATCGTAACAACTGAGTCCACCGCCCTAGGTAGCGAACCACAGCAGGCCCTCACCATCTTCGAGTTGCCATTGACTACATTAAAGGCGAGTCCTTCGGCAGGGATGTAAATGCGCCATGTTCGGCAAGAAGGAGGTGCAGGCTGGTTTAGCACCTGTTGTCCAAAGAGCTAGGTAGGCTTAGATGTTCGCTTCTTGACGGCGATGTGGTAGGTAGGAGATACGACAAAATAGGAAAAAGCTCCGAAGTGGAGAAACCCATCTTCGGAGCTTTTTTGTAATTGGCCGCGGGAGTGGCTCTACCGATCAGTTGCCGGCAAAAGCCAGCCAGTTGGCTCCGATTCGTGTGCGGGCATTGGCTTGCCAGGAGCTTACACTTTCTTCGAGGGCCATGTAAAAGGGCGCTGGCCGTCGTGCCCGTAGGTGAGGAGCGCTGTCCGCCTCGGTGACTCAGCCTCCCAGCGATACGCTCCGTGACAGACAGCCCCTCCCAAAAAGAAGAGCACAGATCCGCGCCGCATTTGCACGTGGCGGATCGGCGCGCGCTCGTTGCAGACCCGCACCGATTGCGGCATGGGGTAACAGGATTTGTGACTGCCCGGGACTATGACAAATCCGCCATCGTCGGGCCCGACATCGGTGAGTTGCCAAGCGATGTTGATGACTGATTTGGTGTGCGCGCGCCCGTTGACCATCTCGTAGAGCTTGCCGATGCTGGTCGGGTTGGCGTTGCCTGCGTGCAGCATCTGCCCGCTCGAACCTTTGACGTGGCACAGGGCTGTATTCTGGCTCACCTTGTAGCCCGCTCCAATCATCCAGTTCAGGCGTTGGATGATGGCGGGATGCGCCAGCATTTTGAGGAATGGCTCATTGTGCGGCGCCGGTAGTTGAAACAGGTCCTTTAGGTCCGGCCGGCCCGTGCCCGAGATCGTCGGCGCCCCGGGGATGTCAGCAAGCGTCACGTCCCCGTCAAGCTTGTCGCCGACGCCTCGGTAGACCATGCGATCGAGGTTCGTGTCGATGCCCGCCACCGCCGCATCGACCCAATCATCGTCCATGACGCCCTCAAGCAACAGGTAGCCGTGGGTGTCAAACGCCCAGCGCTCGGCGTCCTCGTCTCGGCGTTCGAACTCGAGAGCAGAGGAGGCCCGCTGCGCCGCGTCGGCATTGTCGGCAGCGCTAAACCAGGTGGCCGTGCCGTCCGATAGTAGCAGGCTATGCGAGTCGCTGCCCGCGAGTACGGTTTGCTCGGCCTCGCCCAGCTCTTCCGCCCATGCAGGTAGGGGCGGCGTGTCCTGCTGGTCGGGTGGCAACTGTGGTCTAGCCGTGCGCGAGATGAAATCTACGACGAGCAGCTCACCGCCATCACCCTGCGGGCAAACCCCGTGCAGCGTGCTGGCGGCGCACAGCAGCACATCGCCAGCCGCCAGCGCCGGGCGCTCGGCGACGGGGCTGGAGGAGGGAAGCGGTGGGGCAGGTAGCCCGCTCTTGTGCGTGGAGGGCACCACGACCAGTGGGCACTGGCCGTCGGCGGAGTCGGTGAGTGCGATGGCCACCACCAGCCCCTGGCACTGCCGGATACGGATCTCTTCCCAGGCGCCGCCGACCCGCTGGAGTTGCGCTCCATCGGCGTTGCGGCCATTCCACCCGGTTAGGTTGACATAGGCCCGTTCCAGCGTGTCCACCCCGCCTTCTAGGGGCAGGGATGCCTCGTCGTGCTCTCCTGCGGCATCGGCAGAGACGTGCCTCGCCTGGCCGTCTTGGCGAAAGCCATCGCCGCACAGCTCGCGCACATAGCGCCCGACGGCGCCGCCCTCGCTGCAGAGGTCGCCCAGTTCATCGTCGCGGCACGCGGATAGTTCGGCCGGGCTGAGGACCTGTGGCAGTACAACGAACCCGAGCGCGTCGAAGGTGAAATCTTGTTCTATGGTAAGGATTGAGGGCTCGTGCGCGTGTGTTGCCTCGTTCCAGTGGCTCACGGTGAAGGTGTCGGCCATGGTCAAACCTCGACGGATGCTGGAGGGTGGACAGTGGGCTTGTCCGCGGCTACGCTATCTATCGATAACGCTGCTACGGCGAGAAACAAAACAAAGACCGCGTATCTCATAATTGCGGCTCCTATTGATAGCCGATGTAGTAGGCGTAATATCCGTGTCGTCTTTACTGGTAGTCTAATGAATAAACTAACTGCAGTCGTGACGCAATAATGAATTGCAGGCGAGCTGCCGCAATGGAGGGCGGGTCGTGTTTTTTGCAGTTTAGTTTTCAATGGGGTGGTTGCACGAATCCTCATCAGCGGGTTGCCCTCTAATGAGCCCCGATCACCACCAAGTCGCGCGGTGGTAGCGGGAATTGGTGCAGCATTATACGGTGCATCATTTCCTTCATCAATTGCTGACGCGCCGGCTGATACAGAGATATTCTCCCGAAGTCCGCGATCGCGCCGTGCGGATGGTCTTTGATCACGCGAGCGAGTATGGATCCCAGTGGGAAGCCATCCGCTCTATCGCTTCAAAGATCGGCTGCACGGGTGAGACGCTACGCACCTGGGTGCGTAAGAGTGAAGTTGATACGGGCCGTCGGGCCGGTGTCCCGACCGAAGAGCGCGTACGCATCAAAGAGTTAGAGCGTGAAAACCGCGAGTTACGTCAGACCAACGAGATTCTACGTAAAGCATCCGCGTTTTTCGCTCAGGCGGAGCTCGACCGCCGACCCAGGTGATGGTGACCTTTATCGACGACCATCGCACCCTATATGGGGTCGAGCCCATCTGTCGAGTGTTGCCGATGGCCCCGTCCACATATTACGAGCAGAAAGCCAGACCAGCCGATCCGTCTCGCTTGCCAGCTCGAGTTCGCCGTGATACGGTCTTGTGCAACGAGATCGAACGGGTTTGGAATGAGCATTTCCAGGTGTATGGTGCGCGCAAAGTAGGGCGGCAGTTGTTGCGCGAAGGCCATTCGGTCGCCCGGTGCACCATTGAGCGCCTAATGCGACAAATGGGACTTGAGGGGGTACGCCGAGGTCCCCGATTCAAGGTGACGACCGTCGTCGACGAGGCGATACAGCGACCCGCAGATCGGGTGGAGCGTGATTTTACGGCCCAACAACCCAATCAGCTATGGGGGGCCGATCTCACGTATGTGGCCACCTGGAAGGGCTTTGTCTACGTCGCCTTCGTCATCGACGTTTTCTCACGAATGATTGTGGGCTGGCGTACTTCGACTACACTACGCAGCGATCTGGCCCTTGATGCCCTCGAACAAGCCCTGTATGCCCGGCCCGAAAGTGATGAATTGGTACACCACAGTGATCGGGGCGTGCAGTACGTTTCGATTCGCTATACGGACCGATTGGCTCAAGCCGGGATCGAAGCATCTGTGGGTAGTGTCGGTGATGCCTATGACAATGCGCTGGCCGAGACGGTTATCGGTCTCTTTAAAACAGAAGTGATTCGGCTACGTGGCCCCTGGCATCACGTGGAACACGTGGAGTTTGCCACACTCGAGTGGGTGGATTGGTTTAATAACCGACGGTTATTGGAGCCGATCGGCAATATGCCCCCAGTCGAGTTTGAACTACTCTATTATCTGCAACAGAGTAGTCCAGTCAGAGTGGCGGGACTCAACTAAACCAGTCTCCGGTAAAACTGGTACGATTCAGCTCAGCATCCGGTCCGCAACTGATTCCGACATGAAGAGTAGGCCCTTTGTGGAGATCGCTGGTCGGGCCATGGGGAGCCCTGCAAGCGCTGCCGAATTTATCGCTCAAGCGCGGTCCAGAGACGCATCAGTCCTAGTTGCCTGCTCCGAAGGTAGAGTCGTAGGTACGCTCATTTCAGAGCTACGGGACGATGGATCAATCGAGATCATCAATGTAGCTACCGCCCACGACATGGAGCGACAAGGTGGCGGTCGTTCCATGGTTTCGTATCTTCTCGAGCGAAGCAGGGGGCGCCCTATCTGCGCGGAAACCGATGGGGATGCAGTCGGCTTCTATCGCTCGCTGGGTTTCGCGATCGAATCTCTGGGAGAGAAGTATCCTGGCACCGTGCGATATAGATGTGTGTCGATGGGACCCAGGTGAAAACCCGAAGGAATTGAGGCATTTGTGAAACAGAGAGTCTACGTGGAGACGTCGATCATCAGCTATCTCGTCTCAAGACCGAGTAGCGATGTACGTGTTGCCGCCAGCCAACTCATCACCAGAGAGTGGTGGGAGGAGCGAAGTCATCGGTTCGATCTCTTTATTTCTGAATTCGTCCTGACGGAAGCAGCCCTTGGCGATCCCGAAGCAGCTCGGTCTCGACTTGACGCACTGGCATCTATTCCGCTGCTTGCAGCGACCGAGCCGATCCGGCAGCTCGGCGCAGCACTGATGACCGAAGGGCCGATTCCAACAGTCGCGGAGATCGATGCCTACCACATAGCTATGGCGGCAGTGAATGGAATGGACTACTTGCTGACCTGGAATTGCACACACATTGCCAACGCGAGTATGCGTAGCAAGATTGAGGATGTCTGCCGCAGCAAAGGATATGAGCCGCCGATCATATGTACGCCACAAGAGCTAATGGAGGACTATAGCAATGGAACGTGATCCGATAGTAGAGGAGACCCGTAGACTTCGAGAGGAATATGCCGCGAAGTTTGCCCATGACCGTGATGCGATCTTCAACGACATCCTTCGCCGCCAGAAGGGGAAGGATTTGGTGACATTCCCACCGCATCTACCAAGGCACAAGCCTGCAGTGGCGTAGTACCAGTAAATCGAGCTATGCTGGGAGCAAGAGCCCCTGGCAGCATTAGAAACACATAACATGCAATACACCAGACGCGGCAGCGCAAGCCACAGAAGTCAATCGCAGATCGTGGCGGTCGTCGGTATCTTGGGATTAGGCGATCTTTTCGTAGGTGCCGCGAAGGTGATCGTTGCGTTATAGCAACTGAGTTTCCTCACTATCAGAGTTCGCCCACCCATGCAACCAAGACCGAAACCCATCGCCGTCCTCGGACGGTCCAGGCCGGGCCTGGCGATAAGGAGTCGTTCTTATGGCATCACGAATTGAAGCCACACCCACCCAGGGATCCCGGAGGAGAAGTCGCTCCATCTGGTTTCACCTGCACTTCTGGATTGCCTGGATCGCTGCGGTCCCGATTGCACTGCTCTGCCTGACTGGAGCGATACTGGCCTTCGAGCAGGAGATCTTTCAATGGGAACACAGTGAGCTCTACGAGCTCAAAGTGTCTGATCATCGGCTCACAGTTGGAGAAGTCATAGAGACGTACCAGGCCGCTGATCCTCCTCTACGTGTCAATCACCTCTCCATACCCCAGTCGCCGGAGCACGTCTATGGCGCCTACACATCCGGAGGCCGGGTCTTTGTCAATCCATACAACGGCGAACTCAGCCGTCTAGACGATGGGTTTTCGATCAGTCATCTGTTGATCGACGTACACCGGCGCCTGGCAGCAGGTCCCGTTGGGCGGCAGATCGCCGCCATCAGCTCACTGGTGCTATCCATCAGCTGCGTTGTCGGCCTGGTGCTGTGGTGGCCTCTGCGTGGGCGCACCTTCCTACGCGCTTGGCGACGCGGGTGGGCTCTCGACTGGCACAATGCATTGGGTCTGGTCGCCCTGGCCCCGCTCATCGTCATGGCCGTCACGGGAATGGACTTCACTTGGGGACGCCATGTCTGGCCAATTCTCGAAGGTGACACTCCGTCCCGGCCCCCCAGGCCGACGGCAATCGCTCCCGAGGGTGCTGAGAAACTTCCGATTGATGTTGTGGTGGACTCAGCATTGTCACTGATGCCTGACACGAAGTGGACCGGATTCCAGCCATCCAATGGGAGAGTCGCCGCGCAGGCCTTTTTCTTCAGCGACGGGAGCAATCACACCCAACTCTTTTTCGATCCCTACACGGGCAACATACCGAGCGGTGCGGTTAGTTGGATCCGCAGCAAGTTCGCAGGGCTGCACACTTTGCAGCCCTTTGGTCAACTCGCGGAGACCCTCTGGGGGTTGCTTTCCCTGGGGGGCACGGTGCTGGTGGCAACTGGCGTGTGGATCTCCGTGAAGCGATGGCGAAGACCCAAGCGTGCCTCAGCGGCGGATAGGGATCAACCCAGGACGTGAGCCTCGAGATGCCTGCGACACTACGAGGCCTCCAGGCGCACTGGGCTTGTCGAGATTGAGTCCTGAGATGTCACGAGTGAAAGGATGGCCTTTCTGCGCGTAGCTATAACATGGGTTGCAGCAGGCGGGCTGTCGGTGGATCGAGGCCGAGCGGTGGTTCAGTTGAGTCGATGAGAATCTGGTATTGAGCGGTGGACCTGTCCGCTGCGGAACCCTGCGTTAAGCACACATAAATACGAGAGTTAACCTATTATGCCCATACCTAGATATGATGACCTATTCGTTAGTATTCTTGACTATCTAAAAGATGGATCTGAAAGAAAACCAAGAGAATTAGAAATTCCATTAGCAGATCAGCATAAACTCTCTGAAGAAGATATCAGTAAATTATATGAATCTGGTAATGGACCTATATTTTTTGATCGTATAGCCTGGTCATTGAGTTACCTAAGAATGGCTGGCCTGGTTGAAAAACCAAAAAGAGGCATTTATAAAATAACTGAAAAAGGTATCGAGATACTTTCAACACCTGAGAAATTAAAGAATTATGTAAAAACGAAATCAAGTGAAAGAGATAAAAAGAAGGCGAAAAAAAAGCCTGCTGAGCTTGAAACTAACGGGGATTCAGATTTAACCCCCCAAGAAAAACTTTATGAGTCCTATGAAAACATTCGTCAATCTGCATATGATGACATATTAGATACCATTATCAGTAAATCTGCTAAGGAGTTCGAGCACTTAGTAGTCTCTCTCTTGGAACGAATGGGTTATGGCGGAGAAGTAAAGAATGCTGGCAAAGTCACACAATACACAAATGATGGCGGGATTGATGGAGTCATTAAGGAAGACGTTTTGGGTCTTGGCAGAATTCATATTCAAGCCAAAAGATACAACAGAAACAACACTGTAGGCAGAGAGGAAATACAGAAGTTTGTTGGTGCATTAGCTGTAGCCCAATCAAACAAGGGTGTTTTTATAACAACATCCACCTATAGCAAAGGTGCTATTGATTATGCAGCCAGTCTTCATGGCAGCACCACCTTAGTTCTCATTGATGGGCTGAAAATAGCCCAATATATTTACGATTATAGTCTTGGGATGCAAACTGAGCAGGTAATAGAAATAAAAAAAATGGACAGCGATTTTTGGGACGCAATGCAAGACAATTGAAAAAATTG
>LWDU01000151.1_pt1 | contig 26994 bp, 24 predicted proteins | sample 727161 | NCBI WGS metagenome assembly LWDU01 (sample SAMN04566230, study PRJNA314399) | hydrothermal vent metagenome | isolation source: deep sea hydrothermal plume seawater | place: Mexico: Gulf of California, Guaymas Basin | collected 2004-07-11
ACGGGTCAAGTGAGGCAGGTGACAGGTGGATACAGCTATGGCCCGGAAGAACCCGGTGACGATGGCGTTGAGTTTGTATTGGTGAGTGTTGGCGGGCCCGTTATGCTTCACTGGGCAGATCTGGAGCCAGCGCCAAGGGGACAGTTACAGTAGCCGGTTGTTTTCCGAGGTGGTTATAAAACGCTTTTCGCCAAGGATTTCTCCAAGGCCCGCAAAGAATAAGCCTAAGTTCAGGCGTTTTCTGACCTTACAAAAATCAGTCATTAAGATGACAAAGGCATCACCTTTGTATGCAGTTTTTTACATTTAAATGACTACACTTAACGTCAACGAAATCACGACAGACCCTGTATGACTCATCAAACCACCCATGTTCTGCCTTGCGGCTCAGCTTCATGGATTCCGTACAGATTACCGGGTGGTTTGAAGCGCCGCGATCAATACCGCGCCAGGAAGAAAGTGGAATGAAACCATGAGCCACGACTTTAGGACGATTGAAGTTTACCCAGCAGAATGAAGCAGAATTCGGAGGAGTAACATCCCAACAACATCAAATATTGTCGCCCTTCGCAACGACTTGTATCGTGATGTGCAACAAAGCCTGCCGGTTAAGCGTGGCGCGAAAGATAACCGAAGTGAAATCCGCGTAGCTTCCTGTGAACTCCTGTTTGTCCAGATCACGCAATCAAGCAAAAAGAATTTGATTGGCAAAACAATGGCGTGCAAGGCAGTCAACGCATCTGCCCATAGCATCATGTTTCTTGTAGAGGGTCTTATTCCTGTCGGTTGTCTGCTTGACCTTTGGGTTGATGACCTATCCCGCCTCGGACAATATTTCCTTTCAGGTGCTGTCTGCCGGACCCAGAAAGCAGGCACAGTTTCCAGGTTGATCGGGGTCAGGCTACAGGAGGGACTTGCGACAGACATCCAGCGCTGGAAAGACGTCCATTAGCCTTTGTAGTCAACTTCAATATTTTCGACCACGGCTCGCCTCATAGCTTCCCGAGTTCCAAACCTTTCACTATGGATAGACTCCACCTTCATCGGTCCACAAATAGGTGATGTCACCGACCCACTTCTGGTTCGACTCAGATATACAGAACTCTTGTTGTAACAAATTCGCCGCTACCGGCAGTTGATGAAGTGAATTCATCGTCCCCTTGAACTTCTTTGCCGCCTTTGCACGCAAACCCTGCTGCATCAGGTTTCTAACAACGGTCTTGCGATCGCAGACATGTCTTGCATCAGCCAGCTAGAGCGCCAGTCGTCATGATTTATCTCCGCTGTATATATTAATCGCTTAGCACGGATCCCAACATTAGTGGGCAGGATCATTGCGTCTGACGCAGTAAAAATTGGGGATCCGGGTTTTCTAGAGATTGCCATAGCAAGGAATTACTAATAGTCACAAATGGTTACTGCCTTTTATAGTCCCTGCATGACTCATCAAACCACCAATGTTCTGCCTTGCGGCTCTGCCTCATGGATTCCATACAGGTTACCGGGTGGTTTGAAGTTTACGAAGCAGAATAAAGAGGAGTAACATGCAAACGACATCAAATATTGCCGACCTTCGCAACGACTGGGAGAGTGATGCGCAACAAAACCTGCCGGTTGAGCCTGGCTCGGAAGATAACCGAAGTGAAATCAGGGTGGTTTCCCGTGAGTCCCTGTTTGTCCAGATCACCCAATCAAGCGAGAAGAATTTGATTGGTAAAACAATGCCGTGCATCGCAGTCGACACATCTGGCCATGGCATCAAGTTTCTTGCAGAGGATTTTATTCCCGTCGATTGCCTGCTTGACCTGTGGGTTGATGACCTATCGCACCCCGGAAAATATCTCCTTTCAGCTGATGTTTGCTGGACCCGGAAAGCAAACGAATTTTCCACGGTGATCGGGGTCAGGTTACAGGAAGGGCTTGCGACTGACATCCAGCGCTGGAAAGACGTCCATCAACCATAGAAAACAGCTGAATCAGTGCTGCCACTTTATCATTGGTTTTGGATTAGCCCGGTTTCGAGATTTTAGTGCCAGGGTGAAAATGAATCGCCGCGAAGTACCTGTAACGATATTACAAAAGCCTGAACCGGAGTTCAGTTGTTTGACCTGCAGAGCATTCTGATCCTGCCCACTAAAAGTAGACACGTCACTAAGCGACTCGTTTTGCCTCAAATGCTTCTGAACTAATTTGCCCGTTAGTACCGTGTCGGTGGATTCTATTGTAGTCAACTTCTATAGAGTGTTTTCGCTTGGCATTAGTCGTTCTAGAAAGGACCAGGAAAAATTAGGTGGTGCCCGGGGCCGGGGTCGAACCGGCACTTCCCAAAGGAAACAAGATTTTAAGTCTTGCGTGTCTACCAATTTCACCACCCGGGCACGGCGCGTAGTTTAACGACGTCACGCCCTGTTCTCAATCAAACTTCGGGCTACGTTTTTCCTGGAGGGCCGCCACCCCCTCTGCCGCATCGTGACCCATAAAATTAAGCATCTCCAGCGCCAGGCTGGCATCAAAAGCTGGCGCAGCCTGAGTAATCCACAAATTGAGCGCCCGTTTGGTGAAGCTTGCCGCATCCCGCGGTCCGGTAGCAATTTTGGTCGCGGTCTTCATGGCAAAATCCATCAGTTCATCTGCCGGGACAGCTTTACTGACCAGGCCAATCTGGTCTGCGGTCTTTCCGTCGATGAAATCTGCAGTCAGCAGGTAATACTTGGCTTTCGCCAGGCCACAAAGCATTGGCCAGATGATGTTCGCATGATCCCCTGCTGCAACGCCCAGCCGAACATGTCCATCTGTGATTTTGGCCTCCTCGGCCATCAAACTGATATCTGCCATCAATGCAACCGCTAGACCTGCCCCCACAGCGGTTCCGTTGATAGCCGAGATAATAATTTTGGAACACTGGGACATCCGATAGACGAGATCTCCGGCTTCTTTGAACGCGACTTTCATTTCGTCGTAGTTATTCACCATCTTGCTGACCCATGACAAGTCGCCACCGGCTGAAAAAGCCCTGCCCGCACCAGTCACCACCACTACCCTAACATCTGGATCGTCATCAATATCCAGCCAGACCCTGGAAAGAGCGTTGTGAAGCTCTGCGTCTGTTGCGTTCATTTGCTCCGGACGATTGATAGTCATCAACAAAATGCCATGTTCTTTTTCTTCGAACAGCAGATGCTGATATTTCTTATGCCACTCTTTGGTCATGCTGACTCCTTAAAGCATTCGCATGAGTCCTTCTTGCATACAACTCGCAACAAGCACTCCATTAGATGTGTAGATTTCACCGCGAGTATAACCCCGGGCGTTGCTACTTGAAGGACTTTCCAGCGAATACAGCAGCCAGTCACCCACACTTAGCGGGTGATGGAACCAGATGCTGTGATCCAGGGAGGCCACCTGCATATCCTCATGCGCATAGCTACCACGGTGGGGCAAACGTGCCGTTCCAAGCAGCGCCTCATCGGACTGATAAGCCAGTAGCGCCATGTTTAGTAATAACGAGTCCGGCGCCTGACCATTGGCCTTGAACCAAACGTGTTGCTCTGGCGTTTGCGGCACTCGTTCGAGTTTGGCCTTGTAATTCTCAGTGAAGCTCAGGAAGGGCCGCTGTTTTAAACCATCGACCATGGTCTGTTCATCAGGCGCAGAATAAGCAGGCGGGTCCCTTAGTTGATGGGTAACCCCCTTTTCTCGCTTGTGGAATGACACATCCATATTGAAAATAGCTGCACCTTGCTGGATAACAACCACGCGACGAGTGCAGAACGATCGCCCATCGCGAATTCGGTCAACTTCAAATACCGCGGGCACTTTCCAATCGCCTGGCTTCAGGAAATAGGCGTGTAATGAGTGCGGCAGATAGTCGTCGGCGACAGTCCGCGCTGAGGCGATCAGGGATTGAGCGATAATCTGTCCGCCAAAAAGCCGTCTTTTTCTGGCGGGCGGATGATGACCTCGAAATAGATTGTGTTCGATGGTCTCCAGATCCAATAGCTGAATCAGTTCTTCAAATGGTGTCACGAGATTCGTTGCAACCAGTGGCCGAATGAGGTCTCAAGGTTAGACATTCAGCCAAGCGAAAGCCATAATCAATGTGACATAGATCGTGCCACTATCTACCACTTCATGGAAGTCAACGAGATCAACGCAACCACTGACGGCAGAAAACTTCGGAGCGAAGGCAGCAAACGCAGGATCGTTTCGGCCATGCTGGAACTGGTTCGTGAAGGCAGGATGGCGCCTACGGCAGAGGAAGTGGCCAACCGCGCCGAGGTAGGACTAAGAACCGTTTTTCGGCGATTCAAGGATATGGAAAGCCTGTATGCCGAAATGTCGGTGGCGATCAATCAAAAGGTCGAATCTGTAATCGGGGGCTCGACTGATGGCAATAACTGGCAGGACAATCTGTCAAACATGGTTGATCGACGCCTGCAGGTTTACGAAATCATCATGCCTTACCGTGTGGCTGCAGAGGCTCTAAAGTTCCAGTCAACGATCTTGCTGAACCGCCACATGGACATTGTGCGGGACGAACGCCAGCGTTTGCGCACCCTGCTGCCGAAAGACCTTCTGAATGATAGGCCAATGATTGAAGGGCTAGAGGCTGCCCTGTCCTTTGATATGTGGAACCAGCTCCGAAATGACCAGCGGCTTGGGGCCGATGAGGCCGGCGCCGTTGTATCGAGGATTGTCGAAAGCCTTCTGAATACACCCGGATCGTGAAAAGCAGCTAGATTTAGGCTAGACTGCGTTTCGTTAAAAGGTCGGGTAGCCAAGTGGTTAGGCACCGGTTTGCAAAACCGATTACACGGGTTCGATTCCCGTCCCGACCTCCAATACCCCTTGATTATATTGGCCTGTAGACAATCAATCCGCTCCAATCCCACTACAATCCCACTACAATCCCAGTAATGGGGGTCATGGCAGAAAAGCCGCATCCCCCGGGCGCAACTTGCGGCCCCAGGTGCAGTCGCGTCATATGGGAAAAACACTCGTCCTCGATCTTCAATTTTTTAGTAGCCTGAAATCCTGCCACCAGAGTTTCGCCTTGATCCTCACATAGCCAATCACTGAGCAAGCCATCATAATTGGCAATCTGGCAAGCACTATAAAGTAGAGTGTCTAACCCCCTATAAACAGTGGCTTACAGGGATTTTAAGCCAATCTCGCTACAGTGTTATTACTCTGGACAGTAGCGGGTACCATCGTCTTTAGGGTGAGGTGTTTTCTCGTTCATCGTCATTCCTCTTAGGGTTAACAATGAGCAGAAACTATTTGTACACTGCCGTCGCCAAAAACGTCATGGTTGCCTTTGATGGTTGTGACATTCCGTATCGGACCAAAGGTCTGGCCATTGGTATGATGTCCTTTGTTGGTTATGCGCCAGATATATATCTGCCATTGGTGAATGGGCTTCTACTCGAACGCTTTCCCGGCAAACTCGGATATCGTTATTATTTCAGCGGCATCGTTTTGATGGGGTTTTGGGGTACGCGGGCCGCCTGGTATTTGATGATAAGAGCATCAAAACGACGGCTGGTCGCGTGAAGAAAACGCAGATTGATTGAGAGGAGAGATTTACCCAAATGAATTTAATTTTGACAGTTGCTATCGCGGCAACCTTACTCACATCGGTCTGTATCGTGGCCCGTTGGGGAAACATGACCTGCAAAGGAACCATGCCGGTCTCACCCTTTACCTTTTATGCGATTCTGTTTACTTCAGGCCTGGACGTGGGGTTAATCATGTTCCCTCTCACGGAGTTCCCGGTTTACGAGTTGGATGCGGCTTATAATTTCACCAATCCACTGGCAGTGGAATTTGGTTTCTGGGGATTTTTGGTATGGGCCTTCTATTTCCTGACGACATTCTATTTTTGTGTTGTGGAGCCGCGTGTAAAAATATTTGAACTTCCTGCAGTTCGTTATGTGAACAATCTGGTGGTCATCGCAACCTGCGCCTTTACCGGATATCTGTTTCTTAGTTATCTGCCCACTTATATTGACGGCATCAATGCATTTTTCCAATACGGTTTGGTGGGAATTGTCGTGCTGTTTGCTGTGTTATCCAGCAGTGATGTCAAGTATGTGAAAATCCTGAGTGTCTCTTCCACCTGGCTTTTCTTTCTGCTGATTGCCGGTATGTGGTTCATGTCCAGCATGGGTATCAGTGGTTTTGCTGAAAATCTCGTTGAATTGGGCGGGTACTTTCGCAACATACGTAGATTTGTCTCACCTATAACAGATACACATGCTTTCTATCTCTTCTGGTGGTTTGCCTGGAGCATCATGATTGGCCAATTTGTTTCGCGTTTTCTTGGTGCCCAGAAGGTGTGGCATCTGTTGATTGCTCTTTTAGTCATTCCATCCATCCCGATTGCCGTGTGGTTTTCGGTGCTTTACTACTACCATACTAATGCCATTGAGATTAGCGGCATGATTAAGCTTGCCATGGTGATCGTCGGTATTATCTTTGTTATTAACTCCCTGGATTCATTGATTCGACTGTATACGGTCAACATGAAACTAACGGCAGATCGCGTTGGTAGAATGTACTACGTGCTGGGGAACTGGGCTGCCATGTTCGGGCTGATACTTCTATATCAGTTCACCCCTTTCAAAATTGAATGGGTTGGGCTCATTGTTATTGGCATTTACATAGCGGTTTATGCACTTCTGGTTGTCAGGCGTAAATTGCTTCTGACGCCCGCTACCCCAAATTGAGCCAGCAGCCAGATTACGTTGCCCGGGTTGATGGTCGAGCATAGAATAGTTTCCCAGCCCCTCATTAGCAGCTGATTTTCAATCTTATGAGACATCTGTTACTTTCGCGTCCACCCGGGTTATCGATCTAAATATGAGTTCACAAACAGAAGAAACAGGCTCCCCTCAAGCGGCAATGAAGCACGCCTCACAATTGCTGGAAGCTGATCCGGTTCTTGCGGTTGAGCAGTTACAGGCAATCCTGGAAGCAATCCCGAATCATGGACCCGCTTTATTACTACTGGCCATCGCCAGGCGGCGATTAGGGCAACCACAGGCGGCGCTGGAAATTCTGGTACCTTTAATAGAGGTACAGAAAAACGTCTCAGCAGCACATTTCGAGCTGGGGCTTACCCAGGCTGCACTCGGACGGGGTGATCAGGCTATCCTTGCACTACGCAGAGCTGTGAAGTTGAATCCAAAACATCCACTGGCCTGGCGGCATCTCGCCGATCACCTGATGGCCATTGGCGATACGCAGGCGGGCGATGAGGCTTACGCCCATCATATTCACTGCTCAACGCAGAACCCGAGGTTGCAGCGGGCGGCGGCTGCAATGGTTAAAAACGACATGGCGACGGCAGAAAGGTTGTTAAAAACACACCTGAGCGAGACGCCTACCGATGTACCAGCAATCAGAATGCTGGGCGAGGTTGCTGTCAGATGTGGACAAAATAACGATGCTGAAAATTTATTCTTGCGGTGTCTACAGCTTGCCCCAAGCTTTGCATCCGCTCGTTATAGTTATGCTGTCTTGCTGCATCGACGAAATAACTCCGCGGAAGCGCTGGTAGAGGTTGAACGTTTGTTGCTGGATGATCCGAATTCTCCAAGCCATCGCAACTTATGTGCCGTCGTGCTTAGTCGGATTGGTGAGTATGATCGTTCCATTCAGTTTTATGCGCGGCTGCTGGATGAGTACCCGGGTAATGCCAAAGTTTGGCTCAGTTACGGGCACGTGTTGAAAACTGCAGGTCAACAGCAGACCTGCATTGACGCTTATCGCCAGAGTATCAACATTAACCCCTCTTTTGGAGAAGCCTACTGGAGCCTGGCTAATCTGAAGACTTTTAGATTTACCGAGAATGATCTCGAGGCTATGCACCAGCAAGTTTCAAACACTGAGCTCGATAATGAAAATCGTCTGCATTTTCATTTTGCTATGGGGAAAGCCTTTGAGGATACAAAGGATCATGCGCAAGCCTTCGAGCATTACAAGAAAGGCAACGAAACTTACAGTGAAGAGATTAACTATAATGCTGATCTCAACCACAAGCGAATTCAGAGCCTGAAAAAGCAGTTTACCCCAGACTTTTTTGCGGCCAGGACTGATTCAGGTACGGATAAACACGACCCAATATTTATTGTTGGCATGCCCCGGTCGGGCTCCACACTGCTCGAACAAATTCTCTCCAGCCACTCTGCTGTGGAAGGCACCACTGAATTGCCGGATATTATTAGTATGGCGAAAGTGCTGCGCGAGGAGGCAGGTTCAGGTGAAATTGCGGTATTTGCCGAAGTGCTTGCATCGAAGAGTAGTGAAGAACTCCGTCAGATGGGAGAGCATTATCTGGAAACAACGCGTGTGCATCGCAAAACCGACAGTCCCTTTTTTATCGACAAGATGCCCAACAACTTTTTGTACATTGGTCTGATCCATTTGATATTACCCAATGCAAAGATCATTGATGCCAGACGACACCCATTGGGCTGCTGCTTTTCCAACTTCAAACAATATTATGCCCGTGGCCAGAGTTTTAGTTACGCATTATCCGATATGGCGCGCTTTTATCGTGATTACGTGGAATTGATGGCACATTTTGATGAAGCCCTGCCAGGCAGAATTCACCGTGTGCACTATGAGAACACAGTTGCGGATATCGAGTCGGAAGTCCGCCGAATGCTTGACTATTGTGGCTTACCCTTCGAGCCTGGCTGCCTGAAGTTCTTCGAAAATGCCCGTCCTGTTCGCACAGCAAGCTCAGAACAGGTGCGCCAGCCGATCTACCGGGAAGGAACAGAACAATGGCTAAATTTTGAGGCGTGGCTTGATCCGCTGAAAATCGAGCTGGGAGACGTCCTTGAACTCTATCCTGAGGTACCAAATTACTAGAGGCGGACGGATGGTCTCCTGGATAATTGGGTCGTGTTGGATCAATTATCAGGGCATTTTGGCCAGAGTTGGGCATTTGATCTGCATTAAATAGCTAAATGTGCTAATTTGGCGCCTCCCTATCGCGTAATGAGCAATAGCGCTTGTGTGTAAACAACTGCAGCCGCAAGTCGTTAGGCTGTGGAAATTGCAAAAAAAAAGGACTTAGTTAATGTACCGACCCCGTTTGAGGAACTTACCATCCCGTTTCATCGAAACCCCGCTGGCAGCGGCCATGTTATTACTCAGTCCTGGTCTGGCAGCAGCTGCAGATGACGCAAGGGCCATCGAAGAGGTAGTCGTTACCGCCCAAAAACGCTCTGAGAACATGCAGGATGTACCAATCAGCATCGTTTCACTGGGTACCGACGCACTTCGTGAAAGAGGCATCAAAGATTTTATTGATTACACGCAAGCATTACCTAGTGTCGCCATACAAAAATCAGTTGCAGGCGCCGGAACCAATCTGGTTTACATGCGTGGTATTGCTACTGCAGGTGATGGCCAGTCGAGTACTTCTCAGCCTAGCGTTGGCATGTATCTGGACGAAATGCCCATTACAACCATCCAGGGGAATCTGGATATTCACATGTATGATATCGCACGTGTGGAATCGCTTAACGGGCCACAAGGTACGCTTTATGGTGCAAGCTCACAGGCTGGAACGATCAGGATTATAACCAACAAACCAGATTTATCTGGATTTTCTGCCGGTTACAGCATCGAAGGCAACATTGTTGATAATGATGATGCAGGCTATGTGGCAGAAGGCTTTGTTAATATTCCTCTCAGTGACACTATGGCCATTCGCCTGGTGGGTTATTCCCGATCTGATGCGGGTTATGTCGATAATGTCAGGGGAACCCGAACCTATCCCGGTCGGGCTGGCACAACGCTTGATGACATCACTAACGACAACGCAAACGTCGCAGAGGATAACTACAACACGTACGAGACAGTCGGTGGTCGTGCCGCACTTAAAATTGATTTAAGCGACAACTGGACTGTGACGGGCACCGTGATTGCTCAGCAGTCCGAAGGTGAAGGTTCATGGGGTGAGGATCTAAGCAGTTTTGTCTCGGGCGAAAATGAGGTTACCCATTTTCAAAATGAGTTTACGGATGACGAGTGGTATCAGCTTGGCGTGACGATTGAAGGCACAGTCGGTAGTTTTGATGTCACATTCACCACTTCCTATATGGATCGTGAGTTTGAAGGTTCCTTTGACTATTCAGACTACTCGTACTGGTATGACACCATCTATACCACTGGGTACTACGCCGATTTGCGTTTTGACAATACCGGCGCTCGAGTTGCACCTAATGCGTTTTTCCCTGATGCCGGTACCCGAAATATGCCGGGTGACTATTTCACAAATGACGACGCCTATACAAAACACAGCACGGAGTTACGCATCAGTTCCTCAGCGGAAAACCGTTTACGGGGAATGGTGGGCTTGTATACCTTTAAACAGGAGCATGACTTCTATCAGGCATTTAGAGCCGACGGTCTTCCCGATGTATTGCTCATGAATGCCGGTGAACCGGGGGCCCAGCAGTTCCCCGACACAGTTTATCTCAATAGTTATGACCGAGAAGATACCGACGAGGCTATATTCGGCACCCTAAGCTACGACATCACAGATGAGCTGGAAATCACCGTGGGTGCACGATTCTTTAGACCAGAAGTGACGGTTAAAGGGTTCTTTGGGTTTGGTCAGGGTTTCACCCCGCAATGGTCAAGCAACGGTGAGAATAAATGCATCACACAGACGGACTATAAAGATGCACCTTGCCTGAATGTTGACAAGGGTATCGATGAAAGCGAACACATCGGACGCGTAAACCTGACCTGGTCAATTTCCAACGATCACATGGTTTATGCAACCTGGTCTGAGGGTTACCGTCCAGGCGGTATCAATCGGGCTCCCGCTGCAACCGAGTACGTTTCAGACTTCCTGACCAACTATGAGTTCGGCTGGAAAACCATGTGGGCTGATGGCACTTTCCAATTCAATGGCGCTGTTTTTCAAGAAGACTGGGAGGACTTCCAGGTCTCCTTTGTTGGCGCCAACGCGATTACTCAGGTTAACAATGGCCCCTCGGCAGACGTAACTGGGCTTGAGACACAGATGCTCTGGCGACCGACAAACGCTCTGGAAATATCCGCGTCGTTTGCCTGGATTGATTCTGAACTGAATGGCGATTATTGCGTGGGATGTAATAGCGATGGGTCGTCCTGGGCACCATCGGGCACTCAACTGCCTGTAACTGCCAAGTTCAAGGGCAATGTATTGGCGCGTTATAACTTTGTAATGGGTGGATTCGACTCATATCTGCAGGGTACGCTGTCCCATGAAGGGTCGCGCGGATCAAGCCTGAACGTGGCTGATAACGAGATCAGGGGTGATGTTCCTTCCAGCAATCTGGTTGATCTGTCGGCTGGTATTCGACGTGACAACTATTCGATTGATCTGTTTGTTAAAAACGCCACCGATGAGGATGCTGCGCAGTTCCTGACTTCGGGATGTGCAACCGGAACTTGTGGTACCCAGAACTATGGCGTAAGGCATAGACCACGTACCATTGGACTCAGGTTTACGCAGGATTTCTGATTGTCTGCCTGATGTGAGCTGAAGAGCACACAAAATAAGGGTATCTGACCATTTGACTGGTCAGGTACCTTTTTTTTGCGGCAAATTTGATGCCGCCAAGGAGATGTTATTCAGTGGCGGTGTTAACCCACAGCGGATTGCTGTATGCGCTCTTGCCTTCCAGGTCCTCAACAACCATGCTAAACCAGGTGTCCTCCTGCGGTGTGGCCTTAAAACTCACCGCTGTTAGATCGACAAGGCCCGCTAAGTTTTGGGTCTGTGATACCTGTCCCTGTTCGATCAGCTGGACACTTTTTAAGCCATTAACTGCCTGCACCGAAAAGTTGAGTATAAGTTGAGTCCCTGCTTGGTGGTCAAGCTCCTCGCCAAACATCCGCTCTGGGTAAATCAGCGGGCCAAGCGATGCATAAGCATGCCCCTGGTGTAGCGCCTCAACAAATCGCGCAGGGCTCAAATCCCCCTCCGAGGATAGGAATTATAACAGGGCTTTTCGATCGAAAGTCTGAGTATCGAATTAGATCGGTTGCCTACTGATAGTTTTGTGGGTCCAGGCCCATAAGCCATGAATATCTCTGCATTATCCGGGCGTTGTCTAACCCACCTGTTTTGCTATGCTGGCGACTCACACAACACCAGGCCGGTCATTTCCCATGACCAAAAAACAAATATTTTGGAGTCACTACGGTGTAGCAAGGTTAAATGTTCCTTGCAGTCCAGCATCGATACGGCCAAGTCCCCCAGGAGATTAGATTGCATAATTTGACCATTGAAACGCCTGTAACTGATCGCATGGATGTGATCGAACCACTGGTTCGAACCGGCAGCGTCCTGGACATGGGTATTGTCGATTCACGCAGAGGCAAGCGCGACACCGGAAGCCAGCTGAAAACCAAGACAGCCACATCTCTGTTCAGGAAAATTTGCGATCAGAACCCGGACACACTCGGCGTCGATATTGATGCCGAGGGTATCGAGATTTTGAACAAACATGGCTTCAATACTCGCCACGAAAATGTCATCACCATGGATCTTGGGCAAACGTTCGATACCATTGTCGCGGGAGAATTGATTGAGCACCTACCCAACCCGGGTACCTTTCTGGAAAACATGTCGCGGCATCTAAAACCTGACGGCACACTGGTGATCACCACTCCGAATCCTTTTTACTCAAAACAGGCCTGGAAAATCTGGCGTCATAGCCAGCCTTCTGTTCACGAGGAACATACCTGTTGGTTCGACCCAATCACGCTGAATACCCTCTGCCAGATGTCCGGGTTAAGAGTTGATAAAATCTACTGGGTGCAAAAAAAGAAAAGCTTCCTTAAAACATTACCTGCGCGTTTCCGCGGCTATTTTTCGCATTCATTTATTGTCCTGGCAAAACGCGCTTAACATATTTTCTAATAGACTTAATTGCCCGCCACCGCTTTCATAGTCGCCCTCGGGTTCGCTGGTGTCTAGCCTCTGGGGTGGAGGTTATAGTAGGGTATAAGCCCCTGAAGCGAGAAAACCCCAATGCGTTTGATCAGCTTTTTGGTTTATATACCCCTCCAAATTGCGTTCATTCCCCTGGCTATCGTAGGCGTTGTCCTGGTTGCTTATCGGCAGATGATAGTGAGTAAAAAGATGGGCATTTCTCAGACAGCTATCGAGGTGATAAATGGTCGCTGGACAATGCACGTTTTTGGCCTCCGCAACGATGTAGCCACAGCCAATCTCGCGGCTAAATTACCAAACACCTCTATCTTTGGCCTGTGGCTTGTTATTTTTCCCCTTTGGGTAAAATATAAAATTTCTGGAGAACTCTTCTTATATCCACGTATCCCCGATTCGGGTGCGGAAAATTTAAGCGATCTTTTCATAACGCGCACGCTGTATTTTGACAGGATCATTGAATCCGCGATCGGCACGATCGATCAGTTCGTCTTAATGGGGGCAGGATACGATACCCGTGCCTATCGAGGAGTGAACCCACACCAGATGACGTTTTTCGAATTGGACCAGCCTGATGTGCAGGCTCATAAGCTGGAAGCGCTAGCAAATGCGAACATATCCTGCGATCACGTCCATTTTATTAGCGTTGACTTCACTCGGGACAATGTTTTTGAAAAACTGGCCGAAGCTGGATACGACCCTGCCAAAAAGACACTCTTTCTGTGGGAAGGTGTCACCCTTTATCTATCGGAGGCTGAGGTCCGGAAAACCATGCGGAGCGTCAGCAGCCACGCTTGCAAGAACAGTATCCTGCTGGCTGATATCTACGCCAATCGCATGCTAAATATTGCCAAGAGCGCTGTTGGCAAGCAGGTAATGGACTATACAAGTGAGGGATTGGGCTTCGGGTTGGACCTGAATACGTCCTGGAAGGACGTCTTGTCGGGGTTTGTCGAAAGCGAATCCCTGTCGTTGGGCGAAGCTATTTTCATGGGCAGTGACAGCGATAGCGGCCCTTTCATGGTTGTTGTCGAAATGAGGTGCTAAAGAAAACCTGGCCTGGTGTTAGGCCAAGCATCCCACTATCCCAACGCGTCTTATTTAGCTTCCCGCTAAAGGGTCAAATAACGAGCCCTTCCCTTGGCGGTCGCATCAGTGATCAAAATTGAGTCGAAACTATTCTCCGCTAACACCTTCAACAGGTTCAGACTAGTTTTAGTATTACCAGGGGATTTCTCGATTGCGGAAGCCATTTGTTAGCTTTGATTTTTAGCTGTGTTGCCGGTTGCTACCGGTGCGGTATAGGGGTATATACCTATATGGGTCTCGTTGATCTTCACGCTGGCGAGGATGGTCGATCAAAGATCATTCAAATGACCGTAAAGGGGCTCAACACTTACTGTAGCGGTAGGCCTCTCTGGGAAAAATTCAAACTGAAATAACCGACAAGCTGGGCCAGGAAAATCCTGGTGTATTAAACGCACAGCTGACTCAGCTAACCTCACACAAGATAGCGGCCCATGCCTAACCCATTCCCTAAGGAATACATATGAGTGAAGCGACCAACACCACCTATTCTGTTTGTACGATCTGTGACATTGGCTGTCAGCTGCGTACCGAAGTTGCCGATGGGAAAGTAAAACGAGTTATCGCACATGACAATCCGATGCTCGCCGGAAATATCTGCTACAAAGGAATTGCCGCCGCGGATATCCACAATCACGCTGACCGACTCAAGGTACCGCTGAAGCGGGTCGGCGAAAGGGGTGAAGACAAGTGGCAAGAGATTTCTTATGAACAGGCGATGGACGAAATCGCTGAGCGGCTTGGCAAGGTGGTGGCCGAGCATGGTCCTGAGGCACTTGCGGTTTCAACGTCAGGCTGGAATACACAGTCGACCCACAGCACCGACCGACGGTTTATGAACCTTCTGGGCTCGCCGAACTGGATCAGTGGCGTTGCGCTGTGCGCAGGGAACACCGCAGCGGTCAACAAACTGACCTATGGCTGGTTCCCAATGCCAGACTGGAGCAGCACCAACTGTATCGTGCTTTTTGGACACAACCCTCGCAAGCACTCATGGACTCCAATCTTTAATTCGATTAACGCAGCCCGGAATCGTGGCGCCAAAGTGATCGTACTGGACCCCCGGGTGTCCGATCAGGCCGAAACGGCGGACCTGCACCTTCGCCTGCGAACGGGCACTGATGCGGCGATGTGCCTGGGTTGGCTGAAAGTCATTTTTGATGAAGAGCTTTATGACAAGGATTTTGTTGCAAGCTGGTGCACAGGATTCGAACAACTGCGCCAGCGCGTAGATGAGTACCCACTTGAACGTGTCGAAGAGATCACTGGCGTAGATCGGGAACTTATCGCAGAAGCCGCCCGAATGTACGCTAGCGCTAATGGCGCGGTCATCCCCTGGACCCCAATCACCGATCAGCAGATTTCTTCCACCTCGGCGATTCGACTACATTCAATACTGCGAGCCGTTACCGGCAACCTTGATGTTGTGGGTGGCGAAACACTGGGCGGCTTCAATCCTAACTATATTCCTGAATCTGAAATAGGCATGCATGACGCCCTTTCTGATGAGCAAAAAGCCAAACAACTAGGGTTCGATGATCATCCCGTGTTTACCTACCGCGTGGCAGAAAAGCTTAAAAAAGAGACCGAAAAAGTCTGGGGCTATCCCTACGCAGATCTTGTGATGGGTTGCCAGATGGCCAATCCGACCAACGTCTTTCGGGCGATGGCAAACAGTGACCCCTACCCTATCAAGGCATTCTTTGCGTTAGGTAATAACGCACTAATGAGTTACCCGAACCAACACCAGGTTCTGAAAGGAATGATGAACCAGGACCTGATCGTTGCGCATGAAATCTTTATGACACCCACCGCGATGCTCGCCGACTATGTATTGCCAGGCGATGTGTTTACAGAAAGAAATCATATCGCCGATAGCTGGAGCTGGACTACCAGGCTGACGCTGTCCCAGAAGGCCGTCGAACCGCCCCCGGAGGCTTCCAGCACCTATGAGTTCTGGCATGATCTGGCCCATCGTATGGGGTTCTCTGAACAGTTCCCGTGGAAGACGCTCGATGACATTTTGGACTATCGCCTGTCGCGATCCGGGCGCACTTTTGAAGAGTTTGCGAATACGACGATAATGGAAGCACCAAAGCCGGAGTTCAGAAAGTATAAAAAACGAGGGTTTGCAACGCCCTCGGGAAAGGTCGAGCTTTACTCCAGCATTCTTAAAGATCTTGGCTTCGATCCGCTGCCTTATCACCGGGAAGGACCTGCTATCTCCGATGACTACCCTTACAGGGTATTTACCGGGGTCAGGGAGGATTCTTTTTTCCAAACCGGTCAAAGAAATATCAAGGTACTGCGCGATCGCGCCCCCTCACCCAAACTGTTCCTGCATCCAGAAGATGCGGCGCGGGAAAACGTCCAGGATCGCGATTGGGTCAGGCTGGAGACGGCGCATGGCGCTGTGACCGCAAAAATACTGGTCCAGGAGTCCATGAAGTCTGGGCATATACGAGTACCACACGGTTGGTGGTATCCGGAACTCAGATCCAGCGAACATCTTGCGGGTGCATTCATCTCGAGCGATGCGGTTCTGTGTTCCGACGAAGAGGAGTTTCTTGATTACGAACAGGGAGTACCTCACTTTAAAGGCTTTCCCGGGAGAATTGTGAAAATCGATACCCCCCAGAACCTGTCGGAACAGACGCTCAACGGCTAGCCAGAGTCCCCCAGAAACGTCAAATAACGAAGCGTTGCTCGATGCTTACCAGCAGCTTTTTCGGCTCTTTTTTGGTGAAGGTTACGGCGCTAAACTATCCTGTTTGGTGAAAAACAGGCCATTTATCAACAATCTGGTTGCCACTAACCGCAAGCAGGTCGCCGAACTGCAGCATGACAAACTCACTTTGGGTAGGACGCATGAACATGTAGTCGTCCACCTGAAGATCAACCGAGGTTGATGTCGCGATCGGACTTTGGTTCGTGCTCTCATACAATGGATCAGCAACGCCTTCTGGCGATACCATCTTTGCCTTCCAGAACCCGCCATAAATATAGTAGAGCCTGCGCATGTTGGGATTCCAGGCTTGCAGGGGTCGTTGCGCCCAGTGGTCCCCGGCAATCTTCAATTCGTCGTACCGTTTTAATATTGGAGTTGCGATGAACAGTGCCGGCGAGTTACCCGCAAGATGGTAGGTATCAAAGTCAGTGGGCTTAACCACACCGGAACCTGCGGACAGATCGTTCATCGTCCTGTCTTTTCTGTAAATGCCAAGTGTATGGCTACCCGCCCCGTTCAGAGTCAGTTTCTCGGCGTCATACCCAGCTTGCCTCACCGTGGTAAGAAATCCCGAATAGACCGACAAAACATTTTTCACTGCAGGATGAGACAGGTTCGCTTCAAGGCCTGTGAGGTGGGGCTCATATCCCATCAACCCGGACAGTTCCAAATGATCCGGCGCACCCCTAATGATATTCAGCATTGACGCCATCACCTCCGAGTTCGGGATACCGCCGCGATGAAGCCCCACGTCTATCTCAAGGTTCACCCGCATCTTGACACCCAGTTCTCGAGCCAGGGAATAATACTGGTTCAATCTTTCGGGTGAGTCGATTAACCACTGCACTTTCGTTGCAGTATCGTATCTTGTCTCATCCACCTTTTTGTAAAAGGTAGATGCAGCGTTTATCGGCATCGGCTTGCCGAGCAGAGAATCTGCTTCTGGAAACTCTTTGGCAATTTCGTTCAGGAAGGGTTGGTGAAAAACCATTAGTGAATTCGTCTTTGCGCGACTCATCACATGCCTGAGCAGAGGCACTGAAGGCAGGGATTTCACCACGACCCGATAGGTCTTATCAGCGCCCACTGATTCAGTGATGAGATCGATATTGGTACTGATTCGATCCAGGTCCAACATCATAACGGGAATACCGGAGCCTTCCCGTTTAAGCAGATCATTCAGGGCCGAAAAATATGCGTCATGTGGCGCGCCTGTATCTGTAGGTCTCCATAGGAGCGCGCCGGTGCCTACCGTAGCAATTCCACCGACCGCACCTAGCAGAACCGAGCGTCTTTTCATCCTAACCACCCACGCCAAATATCTTTCGAAGATGGTGGTTGAGCATTCTTCCCTGGGGATCCAGTTGCTGGCGAATCGACCGAAACTCTTCAAAACGCGGATACAGCTGACTTAATTGCAGCGCGCCCAGGGTATGAATCTTACCCCAATGCGGACGACCTCCGTACTTCCAGAAAATAGGTTCAATAACATCGAAATAGGGCCGGTAGTCCTCAGACGCTACTCGATGAACGGAAATCGCTGCGTGATCTTCGTTGCCTGAACTCATGGAAAGCATCGTGTCATCGCGGGCCACATAGCGATACTCAAGCGGGAAAACAACATCTATTTTCTGTTCCGTAATTGTTTCCAAAATTTCCTGGAGGCAAGCGGCACCGTTGTGAAGGGGTACTGAATATTCCATTTCGTTGAAACGGGTATTCCTGACATTAGTCAGGATTTTATAGGACTCATCAACTATTTCACTGGGCTCAATCTGTTCTGCCAGCGCGTTAACAAGGGGGCCGCGAACGCCTGGCGGCACCTTCATCCATCCCTGCATGATGAGATCGAACCCTGCCTCTTCCTCCGGTGATTGTGGAGGGTTGTTTGTGGGCTCGTCAGTTTCATCCGTGGCCAGTGCCATTGAATAATCCGAATGAACAAGCGGAAATAGCTCAAAATGGCGATGTGTTGATGCCTGTCGATCAAAGTCTTTGAGTAAATCAGTAGTTTTGTCTACCCAGCTCGTTTGTTTTAAACGATAACGCGCGGTGTTCTGCATTGTTATCCGCGTCACTATACCCAGAGCACCCAGCCCAACCCGCGCCGCATCGAACATCTCTGACTCCGAGCGATTAGTCAGATCATGGACCTCTCCACTCGGTGTAATCAATCTCAGTTCCGAGACATACCCGGACAAGCACTTAAAGTCGATACCGGTTCCGTGAGTGGCAGTTGAAGTTGCTCCCGCCAGAGTCTGACGATCAATATCCGGAAGATTTATGGCTGCCTGCCCGATTCGGGCTAACGGCGCGCCCATATCACTCAGGCGAGTCCCGGCCGCAAAGCTTGCAGTGTTTGCCGAACTGTCATAGCTCAAGAGACCCGTCAGTTGATCCAGAACAAGAAGATGACCCTCTGTCGGAACCAAAGGTGTGAACGAATGGCCGGAACCAACGGGCCTAAGTTGACCACGCGTAGAGGCAAGAAAATCTGCAAGTTGATGCTCACTGGAAGGGGAAAACCTTCCTGCCGGGTTCGCAACAACGCTACCAGACCAGTTACGCCAGGGCGTTGCTTGTTGTCCGGGGGGTTGCGCCGCACCCGCACCTGAAACGCCGTATAACGCAGCTAGTACACTACTTGCCAGAAATTTTCTACGCGTCACGTTTCTCATGGCGTGCCTACGGTCATAAATTCAATCAACGCCGCAAAATCATCTTTCTCGCAAGCCATGCAGTACCCAAGTGGAGGCATATTGTTATACCCCTCTATGGTATGTTGTAGCAGCAACTCATTACCCTGCTCCAAACGATCAGCCCAATCATCAAATTTACCAACAATCGGCGCCCCACCAACCCCCGTCACATGACAAAGTGCACAACTATTCATCCAGAGCCGCATCAGTTCCGGGTCTGGTGCTGAAATCGCGGTTGTCTTTACGGGTGCCTCTACGAGTGCGTCATGCTCACCATTTTCACACCCGACACCCATCACAGCAAAAACAATGAGCGTCATAACATGCCAGCGTTTTTTCATTTGGTTCCGTGCGTTACCTGTCATTACCATCATTGCACCGGAATCTTGAAAACTCAATTTAGCCGCGTGCCCTCAGGATGTTTGAACGACGATCTTCCCCGTCGTGATGCCAACCTGGGGCAAGAAAGAGGTAGCGGAGTTTGTCTGCCGGTTTCTCAGCGGCGCTGATATCGTGCCACAGACCCAGGTATTCGCCAGCGGCTACAGCCGCCGGGTTGTAAGTATTGATATTCTTAGTCAGCCCATATTCTACAGGCTCTGCATCGAGTTCCTCGGAAAAGGTGCCAAACATCCTGTCCCAGATGATCAACACCCCTGCATGGTTTCGATCCAGGTAACGAATGTTTGAAGCATGGTGAACACGATGATGTGACGGGGTATTAAACAGCCACTCAATAACGCCAGGCAACTTCCTGACCAGTTCAGTATGCACCCAGAACTGATAAACCAGGTTAAGGGAAATGATCGTGAAGATCATCAGCGGATCAAACCCCAGCAGCGGTAACGGAACCCAAAAAAGGTACTTGTGCATCCGCTCCCCTACCCCCTGTCGCAAAGCCGTTCCAAAATTGAGCTTCACTGATGAATGATGAGGCACATGGCCGGCCCAGAAAACCCGCACCTCGTGGTTAGCGCGATGAAACCAGTAGTAAACGAAATCATCCAGGAAAAACAGCAGGAGCCATGCCCACCATTGTCGTTGAACTACGTCACGCAACGGCGAGAGTTCGTGCAGGTATACGAAGGCAATGAAAGCTGCAAGTTTTGGCAGAAAATCAACGAAGGATGAAAGTACCAGCATGATCATGGAAACGCCGAAATCTTTGGCGGCGTACAGGTTGCGATGTTGACGATGGGAAATTAGGGCCTCGACTACGATGGCCAGAACGAATAGTGGCAGGGCGATGGCTGTGAAGCGGTCGTTGGTGATTTGGGTGATTATCTGGTCGAGTTGCATTAGGGGATTATTGCAGGTTTATGGTTGTTGGGGAGTGCTCGCGAGCAGGAGATCTCTCCACTTCGGTCGAGATGACGATTTGAGACGGTCGAGATGACAGGTTGGGTGGTGGCTTCGCCGTTCCGGTCGAGATGACGGGAACGGCGCTGCGGTCACAAGCGTGGCATCCAGATGCCGGACTAATCCTTTGTCATCGGGATGTATTTTTCGCCAAACTCGCTTAACCGGTCCAGGCCACCGGGGCCGGCAAAGAAGAAGGCTGGCAGCATAATTCTGCCAACACCTAGCGCTCTTAGTTCCTCGATACCCTTTTCAGGGTGGCGGTCGAGATGACGGTTTGAGGCGGTCGGGATGACGAATTGAGGCGGTCGAGATGACGATTTGAGGCGGTCGAGATGACGGGAACGGCGCTGCGATCACAAGAATGGCGTCCAGACGCCGGACTAATCCTTTGTCATCGGGATGTATTTTTCGCCAAACTCGCTTAACCGATCCAGGCCACCGGGGCCGGCAAAGAAGAAGGCTGGCAGCATAATTCTGCCAACACCTAGCGCTCTTAGTTCCTCGATACCCTTTTCAGGGTCGTATTGATCTCAAGTGTACTGTGGTCTCTACCCGCCTTATCGCAGGCTGTCTTAACGCGACCCAGCAACTTGCCCAATCGTTCCGCATCGCCTTCACCTGGAAAGAAACCATCGGCCAGTTTTACAGCTCGCCGAATAGCGACATCTGTGTCACCCCCCACCAATATCGGAATGTTACCGTTAACCGGCCTGGGGCTGGAAGTCACTTTAGGGAAGTCGACAAACTCGCCATGGTATTCAGCGTGAGGGCCGGCCCAGAGTGCTCGCATCGCCTCTATGTACTCATCATTTCTTGCGCCGCGTCGTTCCCAGGGAACGCCCAGCGCATCAAACTCTTCTTTCATCCAGCCGACACCCAGCCCAAGTTCTACCTTTCCACCTGAAAGTTGATCGAGTGTGGCGAGTTCCTTGGCCAGTATCAGTGGGTTCCTTTGGGGGACGATCAGAATGCAGGTGCCAAGCCGAAGGCTCGGTGCGACAGCAGCCGCGTAAGCCAACCAGATGAGTGGATCTGGCAGCGGAGTATCCGGTTCCATCGGTACCTTGCCATCTTTAGTGTAAGGATACCGTGACTCAATATCGTCGGGCCGGATGACATGTTCACCACCCCAGACAGATTCAAACCCGGCCTGCTCGGCTCTTTTGCAAATCTCTGCCGTGGAAGGCCCATCAATACTGACGCTACTTGCGAATGCTAATCCAACTCTCATTTACTTACCCTGTTAAATTAAAAAATATATCTGTTTCGACCAACGATTATCGCATTACAGGCACAACCTGGTCATCGACTCGATTTGAGTTTTGACTTACCTGTCTTATACAACCCGTCCCGCCAGATTATCTGTATAACCGTCAGTATCGTAGGCGAGCTCACCATTAACAAACACACTATGGTAACCACTTGCGCGGCGAACGTAACGACGGGCTTCACCAGGGAAGTCATCAACAAACTGTTCATCGCCGACGGTCACGGTATCAGGATCGAAGATCACAATATCCGCTGCCTTGCCAACCGCCAGTGTACCGCGGTCAGAGAGGCCCCAGTCTGCCGCCACTTCACCCGTCATTCTATGTACGGCTCGCTCCAGCGTCATATGCCCGGTTTCACGTACGTAGTGCTCAAGCAGATGCGTTGTGTCACCTGTTCCACAGAACTGGGTAATGTGCGCGCCCGCATCAGAGGCACCAAAATGACAGAGTGGGTGGTTAATCAGTTCGGCAACAGCCGCTTTGTCCGCATTAATAACATTCTTTAACTGAAATTCTGTTTCGAGTTTGTCTGCGATAGCAATGTCCAGGATAACGTCGCCAATTTCTTTTCCTTCGCTTTCAGCTATCTCGGCAAGGTATTTGCCTTTGTATGCTTCGTTGGCCTTTGAATGAACATCGCCGACAGTCAGGAACGGCAATGCACCACTCATACCCGCAGCGTTTTTCATTTCGCTAACCAGTGGTTCCCGTGCAGCGGGATCACTGAACTTCGCCAGTCGCTCGCTGGCAGGCAGGTCCATAATCGCTTTCCACTGCGGTAACGAAAAAAGCAGCATGCTGGTTTCAGACAGGCGCATGTTCAGGTCAAAACAGCGTGGCATTACCTGGCCATACACTTTTGCACCTCGCGCCTTCTGTTCCTCCAGGGCCGCTATAATTTCTTCAGCGTGCGGCGAAGTCGGCGAACTAAGCACAGGTTGCAGGCTGCATGGAATACCTGCCGCAAGGCTGATGTCACCCAACTCCCGAATATTGTCCAGCTCGCGATTGAGGTCCGGGAAAAACGGCACAATCTGCCAGATACCACGACCACTCTTGGCCATCGCCTTGGCCAGTGCGACTTTTTCATGGATATCCGCATACTGGCTCGGGACAGGCTTTCCATTTTCATCCATATCGACATAGGAACTGGAAATGCCGAGCGCTCCTGCCGCCATAGACTCTTCCACGAGCGCGCACATCGCTTCAATTTCTTCGGGCGTCGCCGCACGTTCCTGACTGGCTGCGCCCATCACGAACAGGCGAATCGCCGAATGTCCGATTAACGCACCAACGTTAATACCAAGCTTGGGGCGAATGTGATCCAGATATTCAGGGAAACTGTTCCAGGTAAACGGTACGGCTTCATCGAAGGTACGTGGTTTAATATCTTCAATGACACCGAACATGCTGACGATTTTATCGGCGGCTGCGCGGTCCCTGATCGGTGCCAGGCTTAAAGAACAGTTGCCCGTTACGACCGTTGTAATGCCATGCTCGATGGAGGGCGTTGCATGAGAGTCCCAGCAGAGCTGCGGGTCAAAATGCGTGTGAATATCGATGAACCCCGGCGCAACGGCCAGGTTTGAAGCGTCGATTTCCTCACGACCGGTTCCTGCTACTACCCCGACCTGAGCGATCTTTCCATCAAGTATGGCAATATCGCCCGTTACTGACTCGCTACCAGTACCATCCACCAAGGATCCATTCCTGATTACTATATCAAAATCCGACATCTTCATCGCCACTGTTAAGGTATGTGCACAGCATAATGGAGTTGGGAAGATACTGCTGCTAGCTTATACGTCATTATTGCAGCGGTTAATGGACCTGGACCAGCGAAACCTTGGGTTTTGGACTAAAATGATACTCGGCTCCAAGTAAACTACCGCCGCTGTTCAGGAACAAATCGAGCATGATGCTGACCATCGTCTTTAAATACACGCACCTCTCACAGGAAACCATGAAATGAGATTCAGTTTTTGGCCACAACCCAACCAGTCCTTTGATGTCATGAAGCAGTTAGGCAATCACGTCGAGCAATCCGGATGGGATGGTATCTGGCTGGCTGACCATTTTATGCCCAACGCAGAGGATACCAGCGCACCGCTACCAGAGTCATGGACGACCCTTGCCGCGCTGGCCGCCAGCATCCCTCGTATTCGGCTTGGTACACTGGTTACCGGTAACACCTACAGGCACCCCGCAGTACTGGCAAAGATGGCGGCAACCGTTGATCACATCAGCGATGGCCGGCTGGTGCTTGGTCTGGGGTCTGGCTGGCAGGAGAATGAGCACGAAAAATACGGAATTGAATTTGACACCGTTGCCGGGCGGCTTCAAAGACTTGAAGAAGCCTGCCAGGTCATAAAGTCACTGTTCAATGAAGAATCTGCAAACTTTAAGGGAAAATACTACACACTTAACGACGCGCCGCTCGTCCCAAAACCAAAACAGGACACGTTACCGCTGCTGATTGGTGGTGGTGGGGAAAAAGTCACCCTGAGGATTACTGCTCAGTACGCAGACGAATGGAATGTCTGGGGTAATGTGGAGTTGCTAACGCAGAAAATGGCCGCTTGGGCGCGATCCCTCAGAGATTCAAAGATCTGCCGTGGCGCTGTTATTTGTGACAGAGGACGCAGCCTTCGCCAGGAAAATGCGTGACAGCACAGACAAGCCACCCAAAATTGCAGGCACGGTTTCAGAACTTCGGGATGTTATTGCGGGCTACGCTGAAGCCGGAGTTAATGAATTGATTGTCCCCGATTTCACGCTGGGTCCGGACTGTAACCAGAAGAAGCTTGATACCCTGGACCTGTTTATTGAAGATATTGCTTCAGTCGTCAAGTAACCGAAGTAAAATTACTTACAGGGCGCATATGCAGCGCTCGCATGAAAAAGCCCCACTACTCATTTCACTTTCCTTAGTTCTTATTCGTATTTACGAAGAGGAGTCTGGAGGAAGAGTTTTGAACAAGTATTCATTAGGCGCCAAAAAGCATTCATCCCGCGCCAAGTGCTAGTCATAAAAAAACCCGCCGGAGCAAGGTTTAGTGGTCGAAAAGACTTGCGATACCCAGGTTGCTATCAGGCTCGACCGGGCAGGTAGATAGTCCCAGGCCGGGTTTCATGGGCTTACGGTTAAATTGCCTACGCAACCAGTTGCTTTCAAACCAGCTACCGTTCTGGTTGATATATCATGCCATTTACTTCCCGCATATACCTGTAAAAAATTTTTCATGGAACTCTTCTTTCCATACCCATTAACTTGTTTAGCTCTATTTCTAAAAAGGACCATATCTCTTGCCTCCTATAATTGAGGGGTAAGCTTGCCGTAGCATCGATGGAAAACTGGTTATTACGCGCCAAAGGCTAGTCATAAAAAAACCCCGCCGGAGCCAGGTTTAGTGGTCGAAAAGACTTGCGATACCCAGGTTGCTATCAGGCTCGACCGGGCGGTTAGTGTGCCGCTGCAGTTCGTTCAAGTTGCGATAGCAGGTACGGGTAAGCATCCTGCGGAACACCCGACAGGTGCTCTACTAACAATTCCCCGAAATCCGGGACTTCAATATCCATATGAACTACTTCCTTTCATATGGGAAAACTCCCCCATAGTAATGAGGTTCTTAACCGCTGATTTTACTCAGCCGTCATTTAGGCAAAAAACCCAACAAAAAAAACAACTCTTCCAGACCACCTGCCGGTTTTGGAACGGGCTGTTTCGCAATCGAGTTTTTTCAATATTTCGGCTGATTGTAACTACCAGTGGCTGCCATCAATACGAACTGCAGGCATCGATACCCCAAACTCCCTAAATATCTCCGATGGCTACAGCACTTTAAACACAATTGCTTGGCCTCTCACCTGAAATTCATCTGATAGGGTGACTCGAGCAGGTATGATACTTGACAACCTACGCGGCAACGCCCCTAATTCTTAACATCCACAGATATTGATGAGTTTCTGATGGGGTTTTCAACGAAACGCTGAAGGTTCGATACCACGACATTGAGCGGAGTGTTTATGAAATATTTGGCTTTATCGACGTTGTTATTTATCTCGTCGGCAAGTGCTCAAAATCAATGGCTCAATGCGTCTCAGATGTCAGACAAGGCAATGGAGACAGGTGATGTTCTCTACATGGTTGGAGCATTACAAAGGTGTGTAGCACTCCAGTCTTTGGTCGGCGCACTTATGGAAAAAAGAGCTGGTGAGCAAGAAGCGGGTCAGACCTACGGTATGATGGCGCACCGTAATTTTGCTAACGCTTACCAAATCAACAGTATGAAAGAGAAATCTCGAGGAGCAGGAGTATCTACTGTTGAAAGCTTTGTTGAAGCCACAATAGATGTCATGGAGGAAGCATCAAATCAGTACAGTACCCTCATTACCGAAAATCAAGCTCGAGATGGTGATTTGATTGGACAAGTAATCGAGGTTGATTTGAAGACGTGTACAGCTCTTTACGAGGGGATGTTGAAATAAATTGTCAACTTTCTTGCACCACTTACCCAATGCTCTTGTCTTGATTAGATAGTGACCAACGAACAAAACGATCACTCGGATCTCAAACGAAATAAACTAAATTCAACAGATATATTAGAGTTTAAGAGTTTAAATTCCCCAGGTCCTTTCAAAAAAATATAATAATGAGGTTCTTAACCGCTGATTTACTCAGCCGACATTTAGGTAAAAAAACCAACGGCAAAGTAATCAGCCGCAGGGCGAATGGTTAACCCGGTGTACTTCTATCCGGGTCACTGATTTCCCCGTCGTGTTCTGCCTTAAAGAATAGTAGTCGCCGCGGTAAAGCACCGGGGAGTTTTGACGCTATACTTGAACCACACACCTACCGATATAGCAGCCATGCAAGTCATT
>LWDU01039981.1_pt1 | contig 26993 bp, 24 predicted proteins | sample 727161 | NCBI WGS metagenome assembly LWDU01 (sample SAMN04566230, study PRJNA314399) | hydrothermal vent metagenome | isolation source: deep sea hydrothermal plume seawater | place: Mexico: Gulf of California, Guaymas Basin | collected 2004-07-11
ATGCCAGAAACGGATATTACGGAGGCTATGGCTATATTATGGTGATCATGGATTCAAATCCTGATTGATCGGAGGGTTTCTTGTGGTCAGGTTGAGCCTCTTGCCTCGTTCCTGAAGATCACCGCCGAATTGTGTTGCTGTTATGTAAAGCCGGGGCGTTTCCGATTGGGAGCGTCCCGGCTTTTTTGGTTTCGACTCTTTTTGCGGGAAGTGTGATATACTGTTCTTCAGCTAAAATTCACAAACAAAAACTGGACAAAAGAAGAACTATGGGAAAAGTAATTGTCACAAATGTTGAGTTACAGAACAATGAGGATGTGGTTTATGCGAAACGTGGGTACTTGGAAGCGGATAAAATCCGTTCAAAATCGCTGGATATGACTGCGGACACCGGAGCGCGGGCAGTGGGTTTGCCGATGTCGATTATTGAGAGTTTGGGATTGCCGCAAACCCGTGAAGTGACTGTCACCCTTTCCAGCGGGAAGCGGGAGAAACGACCGCTGTTCGGCGAGTTACGCCTGCGAATCGGAGATCGGGAGAGTGTCTTCGATTGTATCGGAAAGCCGGAAGGTGCACCATATCTTTTGGGGCAGTTGGTGTTTGAATCTTTGGACTTGGTGGTTGATTGCCCGAATCATCGAGTGACTCCAAATCCTGAAGCTCCGGACGGCCTGATGCTTTATGAAGATTTTTGATCGTTTTCAACTCGTTCCGAGGCCCACCTCGGAATGCAGACTCCACGACTCTGCCTTGCGCACCTGAGGCGGAGCCTCGCAACGAGGAACGTGGGGGACAGATGAGGTTTCCTACAAAGCCGAGGCGTTTCTGCTAGGGAGCGTTCCGGCGTAAAGCTGTTTTTTAGTTTTTGTGCTTGGGAACGAGGCTCGTTTACAACGCTGGATTCCACTTCACAATCTCAAATCTGGTGACTGCGTAAGTCTTGCTCATCATTCTGCTGCCGTTTTTTTCAATTGTCCGGCGGACTTGGGGTAGGTGTATTCCATCTTGTCAACCGGCAGCAGTTCCTCCAGTTCCTCGGCAAGGTCCGGGGTGAAGCTGAGCGTGGTCGGCAGGTGAATGCACACTTCGGCAGCGGTGTTGGGGAACGCTTTGATTGCAACACGACGTGTTCCGGAGTACTTCTGCAAGGTGCCGTTCAGCCGCCGATACTGCTCGTCGTCCAGCATGTCCGGCGTGAGCTTCAGGATCAGCCGCTCGGCGTGTTGCTCCCGGACTTCGTGCAGTCGTTGAATCGTGTCCGGGATCAGCCCTGGTTCATCGTCCCGCAACGAAATCCGGCCTCGGATCAGCACGGGTTCGTCCTCTTCAAGCATGGTTCCGCACTGCGCGTACACACGAGCATAAACGGGAATCTCCAGCGAACCTCGTAAATCCTCGAAGCGGATGATTGCAAATTTCTCAGAATCTCGATTCAACCGTACTGTGGTGTCCGTCACGATTCCGGCGAGTGCCACCTGTGACTGCTCCGGATGCGCTCCATCCCGCACCTCGGAAGTTGTGGTGGTCAGGCTCTGGATTTCGGACTGAAAGCGGTCGAGGGGGTGTCCGGATACATAGAAACCGAGCGAGGCTTTTTCATGCCGCAATTTTTCCTGCATCCGCCATTCCTTGAGATCAGGAAATGCAATGCGGGTTTCGGTGGCTTTGACTTCAGATTCATCGAGCAGTTCAAAAAGCGAGTGCTGGTTTTCGATGTGGTTGCGCTGGTGTTCCTGCGCCAGATGCAGGGCTTCCTCGTAAGCTGCCATCAGTTGGGCGCGGTTGCTGTGGATCGAATCGAAGGCTCCACACTGGATCAGCGTTTCCAAGGTACGTTTGTTGAGCCGTGAGAGGTCCACTGCCTTGAGAAATTCCAGCAAATCGCTCAGCCGTCCTTTCTTGTTGCGGACATCGAGAATCGCATCCACCGCAGGTCCGCCCACATTCTTGACCGCGTTGAGTCCAAAGCGCACTGCTTTGTTTGGTTGTGGCGTGACCGTGAATTCCTTCTCGCTGTCGTTGACATCCGGAGGCAGGACGCGGATGCCCATTTCTTTACACTCACTGATGTAGTTGACGACACTGTCCGGGCTGCCGGTGGCTCCGTTGAGCAGTGCAGTCAGGCACTCCACCGGGTAGTGGGCCTTGAGGTAGGCGGTCTGGTAGGAGATCAACCCGTAGGCGACGGTGTGGGATTTGTTGAAACCGTAACCGGAGAAGTATTGGATGAGGTCAAATATCTCGTTGGCCTTCTCCTGTGGCGTGGTTTTCTGAGGGCATTGACTGACAAATTCGGGGTTGGCGAGACAGCCCTCGACAAACTTGCTGCGCTGCTCCTCCAGCACTTCCGGGATTTTCTTGCCGATCGCCCGCCGCAGCAAGTCTGCTTGTCCCAACGAGAATCCTGCCAACACCTGCACCAACTGCATGATCTGCTCCTGATAGACCATCACTCCGTAAGTCTCGTGCAGCAATGGTTTCAGGAGGGGATGCGAGAAGGTGACGGGTTTGCGACCGTTCTTGCAGCTCACAAAGTCATCCACCATTCCGGAACCGAGCGGTCCCGGACGGTAGAGCGCGAGGATTGAGACGATGTCCTCGAAAACCGTGGGCTGCATGTCTCGCAGCAGTCGCTTGGTGCCGGAGGATTCGAGTTGGAACACTCCGGTGGTCTTGGCCTCGCAGTAAAGCTTGAAGGTGAGGGGGTCATCCATCGGGATGCGGTCAAGAACGAGTTGGTCTTCCTCAGAGCGATCCTTGTTGACGAGTGCAAGGGTTTGCTCGATGTTGGTGAGGTTGAGCAGTCCAAGGAAGTCGAACTTGACTGCACCCTGATCCTCCGCCCATTTCATCGTGTACATGGACTGCAATTCGCCGTCGCGCCCCGTGCAGACCGGCATCACCTCCCGGATGTCCTGATCCATGATGATCACCCCGGCGGCGTGGGTGCCAAGGTGGGTGCTGAGTCCTTCGAGCTTGAGGCTGATGTCAATCAGCTTTTGCTCGTTCGGCGAGCCTTCACGGGCCATGCGGGCGAGTTCTGGTTCTTTGTCGAGCGCCTCGTCAATGGTGATGTTGAGTTCGTTGGGGATGAGCTTGGCGATCTTGTCCGCTTCGGAGTACGGAAAGTCCAACACACGGGCCACGCCGCGCACCGCGGCCTTGGCCTTGAGGCTGTTGAAGGTGGAAATCTGGCAGACGTTCTGCTGGCCGTAGTGGTTGCGGACGTACTCGATCACGCGGTCGCGTCCGGTAACGTCAAAGTCAATGTCGAAATCGGGCATCGAGATGCGCTCCGGATTCAGAAATCGCTCGAAAAGCAACCCGTAATGCAGGGGGTCCACATCGGTGACACGCAGGGAATACGCGACCAGCGATCCTGCGCCTGAACCACGACCCGGACCAACCGGAACCCCGTTGTCCTTCGCCCAGTTGATGAAGTCTGCAACGATCAGGAAATAGCCCGGATAGCGCATTGAGGTGATGACTTCCAACTCGTAAGCCAACCGCTCATCGTAGGGTTTGCGGAACTCTGCGAAGGAGGCCTCCGGACGGTACAGTGCAAAGAGGGTGCTGAGCCGTTTTTCCAACCCGGATTGGGCTTCATGCTCCAGCCACGAAGCGAGGGTGTAGCTTTGCGGAACCTCGAACTTGGGCAGAAAATACTGCTCGTTGAAGAGGTCCACCTCGCAGCGATCGGCAAGCAACTGCGTGTTTGAGAACGCCTCTTCCGGAACCTCTGGAAGCTGTTCCCGCAGTTCCGCCTCGGACTTGAGGTAACGCTCGGCAGGCGGTGCTTTGGGGGCGTTGTCATCCGAAACCCGCTTCTGCCGTCCCATCAACCAGAGGATATGCTGGGCTTCGGCTTCGTCACGCTTCAGATAGTGGCAGTCGTTGGTGGCCACGACGGGCAGTTCCAGTTCCCGTGCAAGCCCAAGCAGCCGTTCGTTGCAGGCAGGATGTTCCGGATCGCCTGTGTTCAGCAACTCCAGATAGAATTGGCCGTCGTACACATCCCGCAGCCACTTGGCGGTGTGTTGGGCTTCCTCCGAGCGACCTTGACTGAGGCGTTCGGCGACCTCCCCCTGCGGCCCGCCGCTAAGGGCGATCAACCCGGAACGGTGCTGTTCCAACAGGGCGCGGTCGAGGAAGGGCAGCCCACGCAGTTTGCCCTCGGTGTGGCTGAGGCTCGCAAGGTAGCAAAGATTATGGTAGCCCTCACGGTTTTCGCAGAGCAGTTGCAGCGGATACCCCTGCGGACGACCCCCAGTTTTCCGGGCATCCTCCAAACTGCCCTCCAGAATGTAAACTCCCATGCCGAGAATGGGCTTCAACCCCACTCCCCGCAGCGCATGGTGGAACTCTACCACTCCGGACATGTTGCCGTGGTCTGTGATCGCACAGGCGGAAGCTCCCTGCTCCTGCAACGCCGTCACCAGCGGTTTGATGCGGATTGTGCAGGTGCAGGTGGGTGAACATGGAGGTGTGGTCTTGTGATTCTAGTTAAGGGTTTAAGATTTATGATAATTCCACACAGAGTGACAAGCTGAAACCCCAATCTCCGCTCAGACGAGCAGTTTTTGGTGCACATCCATTTTTTTCAGTCTGCACCTCGGCGTTTCCTGCATTGACGCAACACGCTCAACGCCTGTTCAGAGTTGCTCTTGAAAGGCAATCCGCGCAGCTTTCCAGCGATTCTTGAGGCGCTGATTCGGCGAATCCGGAAGACGCGGTGTTCGCCGCGCAGGCTCGCGCCTTTCTGAGGTGAAGGATTATCATCCTTGTGGCATGTCCACCAGCGGAACGACGATTTCAATTTTGATGGGCTTATTGGTCCTCCATCGGTTACGCTGGATATGAAGAGAATGTCCGTTCGGGAGCAAACTCTGTGAGTCGAGGCAGGGTTGGAGAAAAATGCCGTGGACCTCTGGAGTGTCGTTCACGTTGCCACCGCAAAGCACACAAGGAAAAAATGCTGCAAGCCAAGCTTTCCAACACCTACCGCGTGTCCATTCCCAATAGCGATTCGTGAGACGATGAATTTGCAGGCGGGACAGCAATTCACGGTGATGCCCCGTGGCAACGTCATTGAGTTGATTCCCATGCGCTCTCTGGAGGACGCCCGGGGTTTGCTGTCCGATTGCCAGTATGAAGATTCCTCAGAGTACCGGGACAGTGCCTTCCAGTAGCCCAAAATCAGGTTGCGTTCAGTGTCGTCCCGCGTTCCTTGCAGCAGTTCTCCGAATACGGGAGAAGCGGCCACCAGACGATGTTCACTCAGCAGGCGTTGAAACTCGGCAGCAAGGGGCTACCGTTGGCGCAGGACTTATCCCCCCCCGGCCGCTTGGTACAAAGACAATACCGGCAGTTTCCTGCTTGATGTTTTCGTTTATGAAAACGAAAATAAAGCAGCTTTCCAGCAATTCTTGCAGGCGCTGATCCGGCAGAATCCGGAAGACACGGCCTTCGTGGCGCAGGCTCAGGGGTTTTTGAAGTAAGATGCTGAACGAGGAACAGAACAGGCTCATCACGCAAACTGGAGCGGGCACGTCCGGAGGTCAGGTGCTGCGCCGTTACTGGCAACCAGCCGTGCTGACGGAGGAACTGGAGGGCGAACGCCCCGTGAAGGCAGTGCGTTTGCTCGGCGAGGACTTGGTGGCGTTCCGGGACGAGTCCGGACACTACGGTTTGATCGGACGGCACTGCCCGCATCGTGGAACTGACCTGTGCTATGGACGCTTGGAAGCTGGCGGCTTGCGCTGTCCGTTTCATGGCTGGCTGTTGGATGCCAAGGGCAAATGTTTGGAGCAGCCCGCCGAACCCTCCGGGAGTGTCTTTCACGAAAAAATCCGCCACACCGCCTACCCCTGCGAAGAGCGTAACGGCATCGTCTTCGCCTATCTCGGAGTCGGTGATCCACCTCCACTTCCAGAGCTTGATTGCTTCAGCGCTCCCGGCGAGTTCACCTTCGCCTTCAAGGGCTTCTTGGAGTGCAATTGGTTACAGGCGGTGGAGGTTGGCATTGACCCTGCCCACGCTTCGTTCCTGCATCGTTTTTTCGTGGATGAGGACGCTACGGAGGGCTACGGGCAGCAGTTCCGGGATAACACCAGTGGCGCGGCCCTTCCGGTCACGAAGGTGTTGCGGGAATTTCCCAAGCCCCAGATTGACGTTGAAAGCACTGCTTACGGTCTGCGCCTCATCACCCGGCGTGAACTCAACGCCTCCCAAACTCATATCCGGGTGACCAACCTGCTGTTTCCACAGGCCATCGTCATTCCTATGAGCAACGACATGACCATCACGCAGTGGCATGTTCCAGTGGATGACACACACAGCTACTGGTACGCGATCTTCACCGCCTTTAACACCCCCGTGGACCACGCCACGATGCGGGAGCAGCGTCTGGAATTCTACTCACTGCCGGACTACCTGCCGCGTCTCAACAAAACGAACCGCTACGGCTACGATCCCAAAGAGCAGCGCGAACTCACCTACACCGGCATGGGCCGAGACATCAATGTTCACGACCAGTGGGCAGTCGAATCTCCGGGGCCGATTCAGAACCGCACCACCGAACAGTTGGGCACCACCGACAAGGCGATCATCGCCAATCGCAAACTGCTGCTGCAAGCGATCAACGCCGTCAGCAATGGACAGGGAATTCCCGAGGCAATTCCGCGCCCGGACGCCATGGTTAGCAAAGGGCCACCGACGGTGGACACCGTAGGACCTTCCGCTGCTTGGGCGAGTTACTGGGCCACGGTGGATGCCGACCGACGGGAGTGCTCTGCGTGGGCTGGCAAGCACACCTGGCCGTAGAGAGTTCACCCATGAAGGTAATCAAACCCAACAACACCAAGGAACCCTACGTCCGGGGGATTCTCGCACACAAGCTCATCCAGCGCGGGCTGCCCTTTGAGCAGGCGTACCAGATTGCCACCGAAACCCGGGCGCAATTCCGCCAGAACGCCCTGATTCCAGTGCAAAAATTGGTGGAAATCGCCGATCAACTCATTCGGCAGAACTTTGGTGCCACAGTCTTCGAGCAACTGAAACCCTCGTGGCACCACGGGGATTTTGAAATCCGTGTGGGTCAAGGCAAAGACACCACACCCTTCTCCAAAGGACTGCTTGCGTTTTCCATCAGTGCTTCCGGCATTCCACCGCAGAAAGCGTACCAAATGGCGTTGCGCATCGAATCCCGGCTGATCCAGAAGCAACAGGAGGTGGTGTCGAAGGCAGAGTTGTTTGCACGGGTCCAGAAGACATTGTTGCGGACTTATGGTGAAGAAACCACAGTCCTTTACCGGATTTCCAGCCAACTGGACAAACTGCCGAAACCATTGATCATTTGCATCGGCGGTGGCACCGGAATCGGAAAATCTGCCCTTGCCACGACGCTGGGTACCCGTTTGGGCATCCACAAGGTGATTGGCACGGACACGATCCGGGAGATCATGCGGCTGGTGTTCACCGAGGAACTGCTGCCGACCCTGCACACCTCATCCTCACAGGTGGGAGAATTGCTCAAGTTGCGGGGGAGCGTGAGCAGCGAGCAAGTGCTGGCGGGCTACCAGCTACAGGCGCAGCATGTGGGTGTGGGCATCCGGGCCACCATCCGCCGCTCCATCAAGGAGCGGCAGAATGTCATTTTGGAGGGAGTCCATCTGCTGCCGTTGCTGTTGGAATTCCAGCAGTCTCCTCCGGAAGGAGCGTATGTCGTGACCGTGCTGATTTCCTTGCTCAATCCTAAGGAACACCGCTCCCGCTTCGCCGCACGAGCGCAGGAAAGCCCCAACCGTCCGGAAGTGCGCTACCTCAAACAATATGGGCAAATCCGCAAGATTCACGACTACTGCGTGACCCGGTGCAACGTGCACGAAGTTGATGTTGTGAACAACGAACAGTTTGACACGGCAAGTGTCGAACTGATTCACACGGTGATGCGGTCACTGCATCAGCAGATTGAGCAGGAAAAGGCGGAAAGCGGGAAACCCGCTCCGGAGGCTGTGAGCAAGCCTCCGAAGCCCCGTAAGCAAGCGCGGAAAAGCAGTTAGTGGGGTCTAACCGGAGGTGACTTGGGTTTTGAGGTCGCGGAGAATTTCCATGACGGCGGCTCGCACGGCAGGAACGTCCAAATCCTGCCCATCCTTGAAGAAACGGTACTCGTCCGGACTCATTCCCAGCTTCTTCATGACTTTGACCATCACCACGCGCTCCTCCTCCTCAAACTTCCCGTCGGAACTGGCCACGAGCGCGAGCAGGTCGATCAGGGTCTGCTTGGCATCATCGGTTTGGATCTCTTGCAGCATCTCCTCCAGTGAGGACTTGCCCTTCATCCTGCCCTGCTCTTCTGGAGTCACCGCTCCGGCTTTGAAGGTTGCAATCAGCACCTTCTTCTCGGCAGGATGCATGTTGCCGTCGGAGTGAGCAAGGTAGTTGACGATGGTGAGGATGTCGATGAATTCGTCACGGGAAAGGGCCATATTGTTCCTAACAAGGGTGTTTCAAAAAGTACTCTGGCAACCGGAGGGCAGCGTTTCTTGACAATGATACGGGAATTTGAGCAATTCATAAAGCGGGATTTGCCACATGGATGAGCGCTATCACGAGGAATGGACGACGATTTCTCGTTTCATCCGCGAGTTGTTCAACCACCACTGCGCCCGTTGCGGACAGGACTGCCAGAGCATCCGTAGTGGCGAGCAGCAGTTGCAGGTGCACCACATTGACGAAAATCCGTCAAACAATGCTCCAGGAAATCTGATCCCACTCTGCGCTCGCTGTCACTTGAAAATCGAGCGGGAGGCTCGGCTACATGCTCCCTATTCCGACTCCCAGCTCGAACTCTTCGAGGGGCAGTCGTACCTCTTGGAAATGCGTCGCATGCGCGAGCAGGCCCTCCTCCAGCACGGCAGCCCCCGCGCTTCCAAAATCCACACCCTCAACCCAGCGGACTACGATGCCCGCCTCCGTGCTTGGGAGGAGCGGGACTAGCCCAGACTCAACGCCTGCGGCGTCCGAAACCGAAGCTGCGCCGTCGCCGAGTCGGGGTTCCAAAGCTCCGTCGTTTGGTCGGCTGGCTGAAGCTCTTGCGGGAACTGCTCGTACTTTTCGATTGACCAAACCCGCCTCCGGAGGACTTTGACCGCTTCGCCGCCCGGAACTGCGAACTCTTGACCTTGTTCAGTGATTTCGTCGAGGTCGGCTTGAACTTGTTGGCCGCGACGCTCTTGCCGCTGGTGGTTCTTGCTGGAGTGCTGGAGCCGTTGGCCTTGCTGAGTCCTGCCGTGCGGGAACTGCGGTTCGACTGCACCGTGGAAACCGCTCTCGGCGCCCCCATGTATCCGCCAAAGCCCATCGGGTAGCGCGGCATGAAGAGGTAGTTCGCGAGTAGTGATGCAGTGAACGAGGTCATAAAGATGCTCGTCATGCTTGGCGCGTAACTGTAATAGGGCGGGTAGGGCGCACCAGCAGAGTTGTACATCTGCGGGTTCGGTGACGCCTGCATCGCGAATTCCTCGGCTCCTTTTTTCACCACGGAAGCGGTCATCACCTCGATGGATTTGTTTTTTGCAATGTCCAGCCACGCAGCCTGATCCGACCCTGCGGGCAAGCTGGAAACCTCCGAGGGGTCCGGAACCAGAATCGAAAAGACAAGGAATTCGTCCCCGCTTTGTTCCGACTGCGGCATAACGAGTACCGGGTCGGTGAGGCCGTCACCGTTGAGGTCAATGGTGCTGACTCCCTGAATCTTGTTAGAGATGTTGGATGCGAGCGTGGGCAGGAAATCTTGCTCGGAGACGTTAGCTTGCGTCGTTTCCTTGAGAGCCTCGCTCATCAATGCTGGTACGATCTGGGGATCAAGGTTTTCGGAAAGATCAACTCCGAGCTTGGCAAGCGCCTCCGGATTGAGTTGGTTGCTCACGCCGATCACCGTGTTTCCGAAACTCGCCACGCGCCGCGATTCTTGCTTGTCCTCTCCAAAGAAAACCCAGTAGATGCCCAGCAACGCAACGATCGTGAGCAGTCCTTGCGTAGAAAAGAGTTGTTTCATAAGACGATTGTGGTTGTGAGGGCCTGAAACGAAGGCAATATGCCAACACTTCAGATTAGCCGGAGATGCCGTGAAATGTCCAGACAGAGCAGCGCAGGATGCTCAGAATTCCATGGAGAGCCGTAGAGCCTTGCGCGTTTCCGGAGTTCCGTAGAGGGTCGCGGTTTCGACTTGGTACTCGGCGTATTGGAGGTTGATGGCCTTTGAGAAGATCAGTGGATTGAGTTCAATTCCCTTCGTGGGATAGCCCTGATTGAAGCCGTAGCGGAAGGCGATCACACTGGAACTCTCGTCAATCGTGAAAAAACCCAACTCTGCGCCGAGGTGCATCCGTTTCTTCCAGCAACTGTAAGAACTGTTGGTCTTGCAGGAGGTGTCGTCCGGATGGGTTTTCGTTAAATCACGGAGATCGGCGGCAATGAGCCAGCGGATCGGCCCAAGTTTGGGTTGGAGCGAAAGGCCGAAGCCGTACTCCGGGGGTACATCAACAGGGTTCGTCTCCCCGGACTTACGGGAAAACTTGAGGGTGCCGATGTTGTGCGCGGTGAGTGCCCAAGTGATGCGCAATCCTCCGAGCATGGCCACACGCCGCTGAATCCCCGCATGAAGCGCCTGACCCTTGCGGAGGTCCGCACTAGCGCAAATCGCGTCTGTGAGATTAGTGACCTTCCCCACCGAGATGTTGTCGGATGGCTTGTCGCAACGTTCGATTTGTTGGGCTGTCACCCCCAGTAACCATTTGCCTTGGGCCAACGGAAAACCCAGTCCGAGGTTGAGGGAGTGATCGCGACGGCTCTCGGTGGTGAGTTGGGTGCCAGCGCTGGAAACTCCAAAGCGGATCGTCTGCTCCCCACCGTAAAATGCCGCGAGCGTGAACCCGGAATTCCTGTCGCCAAAGGGAATCGCCAGTGCGTAGTTTGGAGCATAGCCTCCGGCCCCAAACTGGCTGTCGAAATCGAGCAGCGTCCGAAAGTAGATGTCCTTGCCCTTGAGGTCGCTGAGGATATCGGCAAGGGATTTTTTATTGGTGATCAGGCTGGTGATGTTGCTGCTCTGTTTCGATGCTTCCGAGTTGTAGGCAACTTCAATGGGAAGCTGAAAAATGAAGGTCTTGACGTTGGCAAGTCCGGCAGGGTTGTAGAAGAGCGCGCTTTCGTCGTAGCTCAGGGCAAGGGCGGTGTTGCCCATGCCCAGCGCACGGACAGAATGGTACTGTCGGCGGATTTCGCCAGCTTCGGTCAAATTGTAGGTGCCGAGCAGAACGGTCAGGAAGCCGCCAAGTGCGAAAAGCGTGGAGTTCTGGAAAATCTGGTGTCGTCGAATCATCACGCCCCGGTAATGCAGGGCGTGTGCAAAGCGGTTGCCTATCGTTCCCAAAATGACACCCCTTGCTGCATTTCTTCCCTCGACAGCCCGACCAATTGCTTTAGACTGATGGTTTGCACTTCTTCGATCATCTCTACCAATGAACTCCCCCCGACCCCAATCCGGAAAAGTCAGCATGACGCAAGACCCGGTGAACCAAACCCTCTTCCGGATGGTGGTTCCGATGATCTTTGGGTTGGTCGCCGTGATCGTGAATCACCTCGTGGACACTTTCTATATCGGGATGATCGGGGTCCGGGAGTTGGCGGCAATCAGCTTCACCTTCCCCGTGACCCTCACGGTGATGAGCCTTGGCTTTGGCCTCAACACAGGCACCTCCACGATGGTCTCGCACAGCATCGGGCAGGGCGATCCAGCACGAGTCCGGAGGATGACGACCGACAGTCTGGGGCTAACGGTTGCACTGATGGGCGTGGTCGCGTTCATTGGCTACTGGAGCATCGACCCGATTTTCCAAACCCTCGGGGCCAACAGCAAGCAGTTGCCCATCATCCACGAGTTCATGGACACTTGGTTCCTCGGGGTGGTGTTCATCGCCATTCCTATCGTCGGCAACGGGGCCATCCGGGCAACGGGCGACAGCCTCACCCCCAGCCTCATCATGCTCGTGATCGCCGGAGTCAATGTTGTGCTGGACCCGCTGCTGATTTTCGGCATCGGCCCCTTCCCGGAAATGGGGGTGCGCGGTGCGGCCATCGCTACGGTGATCGCCTTTTTCTGCGCGATGCTCGCTGAATTGTGGGTGTTGGGCATCCGGGACCACATGCTGGAAATCCGCTGGCCCCGGCTCTGGGAAGTGTGGGCTTCGTGGAGTGGCATTCTCTACATCGGACTGCCTGCTGCCTTGGTCAACATCCTGCCTCCCATCTCCAATGCCATCCTCACCCGCATGGCCTCTGGTTTTGGAGAAGATGCGGTGGCGGCTTTTGGGGTGGGCACTCGTTTGGAAAGCCTTGCAATGCTGGGGACAATCAGCCTCGCCATCATCATCACGCCCTTCATCGGCCAGAACTTCGGAGCCAAATTGTACGAACGCATCCGTGCCGGACTCGCCTACTGCACCCGTTTCTCCATGCTCTGGGGCGGAGGGGCGTGTCTCCTGCTCGCGGCTGGCGCCCACCTGATCTCCTCGGTGTTCAGCGACTCCGAAAGTGTGCAGGCACTCATCCGTACCTACCTTTGGACTGTGCCCGTCAGTTTTGGGTTCTACGGTCTCACCATGATCGCCAGTTCGGCGTTCAGCGGACTCCACCAACCCCTGCAATCGATCACGATCAACCTCGCCCGGCTCTTCGCGCTGACCATTCCCCTCGCCTACTTTGCCTCGCAGCGCTGGGGGATGCCTGGCCTCTTCCTCGGTGTCACCGTGGGCAACGTCGTCTCCGGAATCTGGGGCATGACTTGGTTACGCGGACGCTCCCTGCCCCGCCTCATGCGCCGGGAGGCAGATGCTTCGGTTGCAGCCTAAGCGTTCTATGAAGTTGTTGCATTAGCAGAGAACACTGTCCATAATAGCAAACGTCAGGTGAGTTTCGCTGCCCACCAACGTTGATTGACAGGAGTAGATGGCTTGTTCTAAAAAAGGCTCTGACCCTTCCACAGGGAGGAGATCGCCCATCCCGCCATGCGTTCTGCACATCCAAAATTTGGGTCTATGCCACATTGAGTGGATGGCTCATGTCGGAAAACAGGTGAAAAGCGACTGGTAGCACGGGGCGGCACACCCGTGCTCACGCCCCCTGATGAGCGGTTTTTGCAGGCGCAAGCACCGGTGTGCCACCCGGTGCTACCTCCCTAGGGGGCATCGCGTCACCTAACTTGCCGACATCAGCCGGATGGGTTGTGTTGCTTAGCAAATCCACTTGAAATGGCATAGACCCCAAAATTCCATGAAGCTGTTTTCCAACAAGCGTCGTCCGGTTCACCTTGGCCCTTATCCGCTGGAGCGGCTGGAACGCACTACGGTGATTCCGGGAATTCCCTCTGGACGCAAGCCCCGCCCTGTCCGGAAACGCAGCGAACCGTCTCTGCGCTTTGCGGAGGTTACAAATGACTACATCGATCTGCTCGACCAGTGGCAGGACGGAACCCCCGCCAAGGAAAAAGCTCCAATTGCGGAGGATCCGCTTGATCTCACTCAACAGATGAAGGCGGCAAGTTACTTCATGGACGCCTCGATGGTTGGGGCTTGTGAGATTCCGGAGGCCGCGTGGTTCGCCGAAACGGAGTCCGGGGAGACAATGACGCCGTACCACGGCAACGCGCTCGTGATCGTCGTGGAATATGTCCGGGAACCGGAGCCGGAAAACCTTGCTGCGGAATGGCTCCGGGATGCACAGGCCGAGCGGGCGGCTGTAAGGGCTGCTGAGATTGCCGTCACCATTGCGGGTTACATCAGACACCTCGGCTGGCACGCCAAATCGCATTCGGCTAACAAGTCAGATCTCGATCACGAGCTGCTAACCGTCTGCTCCGGGCTGGGCCGTTGGCAAGGCGGGCAGGTGGCCAACCCGTTTTTGGAAGCTGGATTCGGCACGGCAGTGGTGAGTTGCGACATGCCGGTGCAGCCGGACTTGCCCCTCGTCGAAACGCCGACCAAGCCCGAACGCGACTGGCGCTTCCAGTGGGGCGTGGACGGGGCAGTTCCGGAACGTGAGCGTGAACGGCTCCGTCAGCGCCCCTCGCACTGGAGCCAGCACCCGATGGAGACGATCCGCAAGGTGCCCCGCCCAACCACGCTGGTGTTGGAGGACGAGGTGCCACGCGTTCCAAAACGCGCCGCGTTTTTCGAACGGGCACGCAAGGGAGATCTTGGAGCAAAGACGCAGGTGGAACGCGACCGCTTTGCAATCAAGCATCCCTTCACGATGGGAATGGTTCCGATGATCCGGGGTTTGGTGCCGCATCAGGATGGCGAAGTCGCTGCGGAAAAGGCACCGAATACGGACAATTCCATTGAGAATGCTAAGGCGATCAAGTCGCTTTCCTACTTCCTCAACATGGACCTCACCGGCATCTGTGAGGCCAAGCGCTTTGCGTGGTTCTCACACGATGATGACGGCAAACCCATCGAACCCCGACACCGCCACGCTATCGTCATGCTCATTGATCAGGGCTACGAAACAATGGACGGTGCAAGCGGCGACGACTGGATCAGCGGGGCGCAGTCCATGCGTGGCTACTTGCGGGGCGCGACCGTCGGCGGACAAATGGCCGAGTTCATCCGCAGGCTAGGCTACTCCGCCCGCGTGCATTCCAACTTGGACAGCGAAGTCCTGCACATCCCGCTCGTTCTCTATGCCGGACTTGGCGAACTGAGCCGCATCGGGGAACTGGTCCTCAACCCCTTCGTCGGCCCGCGCTTCAAGTCCATCGTGGTCACCACCGACCTGCCGCTCGCTCACGACCAGCCGATTGATTTCGGACTTCAGGACATGTGCCAAAAATGCCTCAAGTGTGCACGGGAGTGTCCGTGTCAGGCGATCAGTTGGGGGGACACTGTGATGTTCAACGGCTATGAAATGTGGAAACCGGACGCGGAGCGCTGCGTCCGCTACCGTGTCACCAACCCCAAAGGCTCCGCGTGTGGCCGCTGCATGAAAACCTGTCCGTACAACCACGAAGGGCTGCTCGTCCACGACCTCTTCCTGAAGATGGCGATTCACCTGCCCTTCACCCGCAAGTGGATCGCCGATCTCGACGACAAGGTGGGCAACGGGCGCATCAATCTTGTCAAGAAGTGGTGGTACGATCTTGAATGGGTGGACGGCAAAGCCGTAGAGCCGAAGGGCACCAACCGCCGGGAACTGAACTTGGACAAGAAACTGGATCCGGACAAGCACTCGATCGCCTACTACCACGCGGAGCAGATGCCCCCTCCGGATCACCTTGAACCCTTTCCGGTGGACCGCAAACAGGCGCTTGCCGCCAAGCACAAACTCGAAACCCCTAAGCAGGCACTGGCCCGCTACCAGTCCGGAAAAGCGACTCCGGAGCATTACAAACCCGCTCAGATTGAGAAGGTCTGAACGTGCCGCAACTGTGGCATATCCGATCCCCGCAAGGGGATAACTCGGGAAGCATGGACTTCCCACAAACCATCAACCAAGGAGATAACGATGAAGAAGTGGACTGTATTAAGCACTCTGCTGCTGGCAACCCTTGCATGGGCACTGCTGGCGGGACCAGCCTGGGGCAAGCAGCTGAAGCTTTCCTTTTTCATGAGTCCCAAGCACCCGATGAACAAAGCCGTGTTCCAGCGCTTTGCCAATGATCTCAAAAAGATCAGTGGAGGCGAATTGACCGTCAAATTGTTTCCGGGCGGGACACTCAACGCAGCACCTCCACAGCAGTATTCGCGACTGCTTGAAGGCGTGGTTGACATTTCATTTAGCCTGCCGGGCTACACAGGTCAGTTGTTCCCGGTGACCAATACGATCACCGTTCCAGGTCTGGCCAAGAATGCCATTGACGGCACAGAGCGTATGATAAAGGCAAGAAAACTGATCGACACCGAATACGACGCCAAGGTACTGGCAATCTGGACCAATGAAACCAAGGTGCTGATCACTAAGGACAAGTCCGTGCGTAAGCTGGAGGATGTCAAGGGCATGATCATTCGCGTCACTTCTGCGCAGGATGTTCCCTACATTGAGGCACTTGGTGCCAGTGCCGTTGCACAACCCGTCAATGTGATCCATCAGAATCTGTCAAACGGTACGATTGACGCGATTCATATTGGCTCGAGCGCGATTGGTTCATTCAAACTCTGGGAACCTGCCAACCACATTACCGTCAACCTGCCGCCCTCGGTCTCAGCCTTCTTTCTGCTGATGAACAAAGAGGTGTGGAATGACCTTTCCGCAAAAGAGCAGGCGTGGGTTGAGCAGGCCAGTGGTCCGGATCTGTCGCGCGCAGGCGGCAAGGGCTATGACGCTGCTGGTAAGCGGGGGCTCAAAATCGCTGCGGGCAACGGCGTCAAACTGATCACCCTGTCTGCTGCCGAGGTCAAGCGGTTCCAAGCTGCCATGGCACCAGCCATTACAGCCTACAAGAAGAAAACCTTGCGGCCGGGTTTAACTGGTGCTCAGGTGATTGAGGCGATGGGCGGACTCGACAACTAGCCCAATTCATTACCCAGCCTTTGTAAGAGTTTTCGTGAAACGATCTCCAAACACTTCTGACCATGCAGTTTATTATGTTGACCGCATGGTCAAGTGGGTCGCTTACATAGGATCGTTCACAATGGCGAGCCTTGTGGGCATTACCGGAGTTGCAGTGGTGTTCCGCTATATCATCAACGATCCCATTTTTGGCATCTACGACATCTCAGAGATGGTGCTGCTGACGACCGTCGCCTGTTCGTTCGCGTATGGAGGTCGGGAAGGTGCGCATGTCGCAGTTGATGTCTTGAACCTAGTCGGCGGGCGCAGGGTCACTCGATGGACCGATGTCCTTGTGCGCCTGCTCGGGATTGGCATCACTGCAGTCACCGTCTATGCGTTGCTTGTGCAAGGAAATTGCGGTCTGCGCTGTGGCCACTTCACGCCCAATTTGGCGATTCCGTTTAAGCCGTTCTACATCATCTTGGCCTTTGGGCTGGGAGCCTACGGGCTTGTACTCATCGCAGAGTTTGTAGACGGACTGAGGCATTTCCGCGATCCCATTGATCCAAACGAAAAGAACAATTAGCAATGTCCGATATCGACATCGGGGTCATAGGCTTCGTTGCACTTTTCGTCTTGCTGGCACTGCGTATGCCAGTAGCGACAGCAATGATGCTGGTTGGCTTCGTTGGACACCTTGTGCTGAACGAGCGCGGCGCCCTGCCCACTTTGGCCGGCGAGACATTTCACATTCCGCACATGCTGTCGTTGACAATCCTGCCGTTGTTCATTCTGATGGGAAACTTGGCAGGTATCTCTGGAATGAGTCGTGATCTTTATGATGCCGCGTATGCTTGGTTTGGTCATTGGCGAGGCGGGTTGGCTTCATCAACGATCATCGGTTGTGCCGGCTTCTCAGCGCTGTCAGGCTCGTCGCTGGCATCGGCGGTGACGATGGGCCGCGTCGCCTTGCCCGAGATGCAGCGCTACAAATATGACGACAAGCTGGCGACTGGAGCCATTGCGGCAGGAGGAACGCTCGGCATCCTCATTCCGCCCTCGGCGGGTTTCGTGATCTATTCCCTGTTGACGGAGGAATCGATTGGTCGGTTGTTCATGGCCGGCGTGCTGCCGGGAATCATGCTGGCAGGGTTGTTCGTTCTGGTCATTGTCATTGTGACAAGCGTGAAACCTGAGTTGGGGCCAGCGGCCGGAACCAGCATGCCGATGCGAGACCGGATTCTCGCATTAGGGCGGGCATCGTGGATCATCGGCATCATCTTCATCACCATCGGCGGAATATATGGCGGTGTCTTCTCGGCAACCGAAGCTGCGGGGATCGGTGCAATCCTGTCCTTCATAGTCGCTCTTTTACGTCGTACAATCACATGGCAGAGCCTCTCAGGCGTGTTGATGGAAACATTGCGTTCGACTGCGACAACATTCCTGATCCTGATCGGTGCTTTTGTGTTCACACCGTTCGTTGCACTCTCCGGTATCCCTGATGCCTTGCTTGACCTGCTGATGCAGATCAGCCCGAATCGCTTTGTCACCCTCACGATCATTCTGGTGTTTTTCGTGCTGCTGGGCACTTTTCTAGAAGGGTTTGCGATCCTAGTGCTGGCACTGCCACTGGTCCAGCCGGTGTTGGAACAGCTTGATTTCAATATGGTTTGGTTTGGTGTGTTGATGGTGATCGTGCTGGAAATGGGCCTGATCAGCCCACCAGTCGGTGTCAATGTCTTTGTCGTCAAGAGTATCGCACCGAGCGTTCCACTGAATGACATCTTCAAAGGAATTTTTCCGTTCTGGATTGCCATGGGGTTTGCGTTGTTGATTCTCGTGTTGTTCCCCGACATCGCAATGTTTCTGCCAAACAGGATGTACGGCTGATCTTCGGTGTTGATTCACTACCTCACCCGCATTCAATTTGACTTCGGGGCATTGGAACTGTTGTCCAACGAACTGGCGTTGCTCAACCTGAAGCGTCCGCTGCTTGTGTCTGACCCCGGAGTGCAAGCTGCCGGACTTGTTGAGCGAGCCTTGTCGTTGTATCCGGGAATCCCGGTCTTTACCGACACCCCCGGAAATCCCACGGAAGCGGCGGTGCTGGATGCGCTGGAGGTGTATCGTCAGGAAGGATGCGATGGACTGGTGGCACTGGGTGGAGGTTCAGTAATTGACTTGGCAAAAGCAGTAGCGCTCCTAGCTACGCACCCGGGTGTCTTGTCCGACTACGGAATTCTTGGCGGGGGTAGCGAACGCATTAGAACTGTCGCTCCAATGATTGCCATTCCCACCACGGCTGGAACTGGATCCGAAGTCGGACGGGCCTGTTCGATCACTCTGAACGACGGAAGCAAGAGCGCCTGTGTTAGCCTAAAGTTGATCCCAGATTGTGCACTTTGCGATCCTGAGTTAACGCTGACACTGCCTCCGGAAATGACCGCCGCGACCGGAGTGGATGCCCTCACCCACGGCATTGAATCGTTTCTCTCAACCCGCAACAATCCACCTGCCGAAGCGATTGCACTCGACTGCGTGGTGCGATCCGAATCTTGGCTGGAGCCGGTTGTTGCTGATGGACAAAACCGCGAAGCACGCTGGCAAATGCTGATGGCCTCGCTTGAGGGCGGCATGACCTTCCAGAAAGGGTTGGGTGCGATTCACGCACTTTCGCATCCCCTTGGTGCACTGGGCTTGCATCACGGCTCACTCAATGCGGTCTTGCTACCGCATGTGCTGCGCTTCAACGCCAGCCATGCCAAAGAAAAATACACACGGCTACGGCAAGTGTTGCAATTGCCTGCACATATGAATTTAGCGGAGTGGTCGCAAGCCTTGATCCTGAAATTGGGACTGCCGATCCGACTTTCTGAGCTTGGAGTAATCCGTGACTCGTTGCCAGAAATTGCTACTGTTGCCGCCAAGGATCACCTCTGCCAAACCAACCCCCGACCTGCCAATGCCGCAGACTTGTTGGTGTTACTGGAAAATGCGCTGTGAGGTAGCTATTGAAGTTGTTTAGGCTTAGGCTGAAGGTGGTTCGCATTTGAACATTGGAAATGATTCTTTCCTACAGCCTCTCCACCTGAATAGTGAGCAAAACATGGACACACCTGAAAATTCACCGAACCCAGAACTAGCGGAGTTTTACAGCCGCATCGACAAACAAGAACTCGCCCCGCTTTGGGAGGTGATTCACCGCTTGGTGGCTCCTAAACCAATCACGCGGGCGGTGCCCCACCTCTGGCAATACGAGCAGGTGCGGCCATTTTTGATGGAATCCGGAACCATCATCAGTGCCAAGGAAGCGGAACGCCGAGTGTTGATTTTGGAGAACCCGGTGCTGCGAGGCGAGGCCCGTACCGCGGACACGCTTTACGCCGGACTGCAACTCATCCTGCCAGGCGAGGTCGCACCGGCGCATCGGCACACTCCGGCGGCCTTGCGGTTTATCCTCGAGGGAGAAGGGGCGTACACGGCGGTGGATGGCGAACGCACCTACATGAGCGTAGGTGATTTTATCCTCACCCCGTCGTGGTCATGGCACGATCACGGACATGAGGGCGTAGGGGCGATGGTCTGGCTTGACGGACTTGACATCCCGCAGGCGCATTTTTTCGGAGCGACCTTTGGAGAAAATTACCCTGAAGAGCGCTACCCCACCACTCGCCCTCCCGAAACGTGCAATGCCCGCTATGGGGCTAATCTGCGGGCCGTTGATGATGAACCGACCGATCCTGCATCTCCGTTGTTCTCATACCCTTATTCTCAAACGCGCCCCGCCTTGGAGCAATTGTGTGCCTCGCGGAAACCCAATCCGTGGCACGGCTACAAGTTGGAATACCGCAACCCGATGGACGGGGGTTCGGTGATGCCGACGATTTCGGCGTTCCTGCACGGACTGCCCCAGAACTTCCAGAGCCAACGTTACCAAACCACTGAACATCAGATCTTCTCGGTGGTCGAGGGAACCGGACGCACCGTGGTCGGTGAGGGAGAAAATCAAACCGAGATTGAGTGGGGACCGAGGGATCATTTTGTCATTCCTGGCTGGTATCCGTATGCCCACGAAACAGAGGGAGAGGTGGTGCTGTTTTCTTTTTCCGATCAGGTGAGCCAGAAGAAACTCGGACTGTGGCGGGAGCAACGCCACGACTAACCCTCATCACAATGCCGCTGCTCGCCGGACGGAGTTGATCATAGAAGTATTGAGCAAATGCGCCTTGGCGCGTTGCGGGTCTGCGGCGATTTGTTGCATTTCTGCAAGATTCTTTTTCCGAACGGCAGGATCACGAGCTTCGATCATGCGCTTATTGCGGATGCTCTGGGCTTGAACGTACTCAACATTGACGGTGCGCCGCTGTACCTCGTAGCGATCCATCCATTCCGAATCTGCCCGCAGGTGGATCACCTCTGCCAGTTTTTCCGCAAGGTTGACCGCATCGTGGATGCCGCCGTTGAGTCCGAAACCCCCGAGCGGATTGTTGACGTGGGCGGCGTCACCTGCCAGCAGCACACGCCCGCTTCGGAATTGCTTGGCGACGCGCTGGTGAACACGGTAGGTGCTGCGGTACTTGAGCGGAAATGTCCCCCCAAACGAAAACAGTTCCTCTAAGCGCCGCTGGATTTCATCGGAAGCCAGCACTTCTGCTTCCGGGATTTCTGGATCGGTGGGGTAAGCAATGCGCCAAAGGCCGGGCGGGCCTTCGTCAGGAACCTTGAAGACCGCTGCCCAGCGGTCGGGATCGGCAATGTAGGCGGTGTGCGCAAAACCGTGGTCGCCCAACTCCCGCGTGGTGCTGGCAACAAGAAAACGTTCCGGCCATGTGTAGCCCTCGAATTCGATGCCGGTTTCTCGACGCACCGAGCTGCGTCCGCCATCTGCGCCAAGCAACCATTCGCATCGGATTTCCTGTCGGTCTCCTGCGGTTTCGACTGTGACGGTGACTCCATTGGAGTCTTGGGTAAATTTGGACACGGCTGCAGAAAATTGCACCTCCGCCTCCGGATAAGTCTGGAGGCGTTCCAGCAGCATCGGAGTCAGTCGGTGTTGTTCAAGGTGCAGACGGTACGGAAAATGGGTTTCCTCCCGCAGCAATCCGAGGTCGAATTCGGCAACCACGCCCTCCAGCCGATCCCGGAATTGCCAGACGGGCACCTTCAACCCCGCTTTGTGCATAGGAGTTCCCACACCAAGCGTGTCCAACATTTCCACAGTGGGCGGATGAAACGAACCAGCCCGCAGGTCGCGGGTCAAGCCGGGCTCGGCCTCCAGCACAAGCACGGACACCTCACGCTGCACCAGTGCCAATGCGGCCACCAGCCCGACGGGTCCGGCTCCAGCGATGATCACTTGATGAGTTTTGGGCATAATTTTTTTCTGCTCTGCTCAATCCGAAGCACTCAGCAGCATGAATTTTTGATATAATGGCGAGGGCAGGGGGGATCCGGTAATCGTCACTCCCAACTCCAAGGTCGTAGCCGCTCAAGCTGGAATTCGCGGATGAGGGCACGGGCGAGGATGCGTCCGGGGTTGACGAGGTAGGTTGCTCCGAGCCGACGTTCCGGAAGGCCGAGGGGAATTTCGGTGCAGCCAAGGATCACGGCTTCTGCACCTTGCGATTCAAGGGTGCGCACTCCATCGAGCAGCACACGACGGGCCTGAGTCGTGACCGGATGGGCCTGTGCCTTGATGCCGTGTTTGGGGTGATAAAGCGCCTCTTCGTGAAGCTCGCGTTGTTGGGTTTCCTCCAGCACCATCACACGGTAGCCCTGCGCTTCCAGCAAGGTCGGGTAGAATGCAGCCCGCCACGTTCCAATCGTGGAAAGCACCCCCACGGTTTGCACCTTTGGACATTCCACCCGCAGAAAATCTGCTGTTTCCGCGATCATGTCGAGCAGGCGGACGCGGCAGCCGGACTGCTCCAGCTTGCGGGTCAGTACCGACCAAATCTTCGCAGCATGAGCCGTGTTGCAGGGAAGCCCGACAACAGAGGCTCCCAACGACTCCAAATCCCTCACGTTCCGGAAAAGCACATGGGCGGGATTGACAGTCGCTTCGCCTAGCAAAAAGCGGGTGCGGTCCTCGATCTGCTCCGGGGTCGAAAGCAGCACGGTCGACAGGTGATCCTGCTCCTGCTCTGCAATGGTTTCCTCCAACAGCATTTGCGCAAGGTCGAGCCCGGCATAGGGGCCGGCCCCGCCTGCAATGCCGATTTTCGGGTCATCGGAAGTCATGGTTCGTTTCAGGGGATGGTGCCAATCCTGTAGGCTCCGTGGAGTTGTTGGGTTTTAAGAAGTGCGCGAGTGCCCCGCCTCTAAATTTTCAAGGAGATTTGCACGATCACCAGCAACCGGAGTTCGTCTGCCAAAGACTGATACGCCAGCAATATGCGACCGTATTTTCCGTTGTAGCGATGGTAGTACACGGCTTCCAGTTCTTCTTCACCCGGCTTTCCGAGTTCTAGATTTTCCAGAATTCGCTGAATTCCCTGGTCCAATTCACGAACCTGAGAGCGGCGAAGTCCTCTTTTTTGAGTGTGGAACAGGGAGGTTCTCCGGAACCCTCATTGACCGCCTCCGCCAAAGGCATAATGCTCCAGATCACCCGCTTTGGATTGCTGCATCCCGATCAAGATGTTTTTGATGGCCGCATAGGAAAGGACAGGGTTGCCCTCGGCGATTTTCCCGATCTTCCCCCAATGTTCGATTTGCTGGTCGATGGAGCGCGTTTGTACCTCTGAAATGCCTCTGGCATCGTTATAGAACTGCTCTCCGACGTGCACCGACATTGTACTCATGGCATCCTTTTTGTGGAGAATTGAACCCACGAATCAAATTGATGCAATTCGTGAAAGGTTAGCACATTCTAGCGTAACCGCAAGATTCGAAAGGTTGGATCAATTTCCTGTAACCCTAGTACCATTCTTGGGTAATGTGGTAGGTTGTTGCAGAGCCGTCTCGTGATTTACTGGACCTTGGATTCTCAAAACAACCATGCCCACAACCAATCCCTACCTTGAGCGCATCCTCGATCGCGCCCGGCACTCCGGGAAAGTGCTGGCACTGCCTGAAGCCGATCCCCGCATGAGCGCCGCCGCCGCCAAACTCCGGCAGTCCGGAATCACGGTGGTGGAGGTCAACCCCGAACTGGCCCAGCGTCCGGAGTGTCAGGAGCGGGTAGCGGTGCAGAAGTTTGCCAAGGACTGGACGATCGCACAGGTGGAGGCATTCCTGAAAGTTCCGCTGCACACTGCCGCACTGATGGTGGCACTCGGCGAGGCGGATTGCATGGTCGCGGGCGCAACCAACACGACGGGAGATGTGATCCGTGCCGCGATTCGGCTGGTGGGGGTGAAACCGGAAGCCAAGTGGGTGTCGAGCAGCTTTTTGATGATCGCCCCGGACGGCTCCCACGCTCTGTCCTACGCCGATTGCGCAGTGATTCCCGATCCGACTCCGGAGCAGTTGGCGACAATTGGCGCGGAAGCCGCGAACACGCACCAGCAACTCACTGGAGAAATCCCAAAGGTCGCCTTTCTCTCCTTCTCAACCAAGGGCAGCGCTAGGCATCCGCTCGTGGACAAAGTGACCGAAGCCGTGCAGATTTTTGGGGAGAGCCATAGTGCCCTGCTGCACGAGGGTGAGTTGCAGTTTGATGCGGCAATCATTCCAGAAATTGCGGAACGGAAGCTCGAAAACAGCGTGCTGGGTGGACAAGCGAACGTGCTGGTCTTTCCGGACCTCAACGCCGGAAACATCGCCTACAAGATCACCGAAAGATTGGGCGGCTATTTTGCGTGGGGGCCGTTGCTGCAAGGACTCCAGCGGCCCATTCACGACCTCTCACGGGGATGCCGTAGTGAGGATATTTTTCTTGTCTCCGCGATTGCGCTCGCGCAGGCATCCGAGCAAAATTGATTCGGGGTTCAATCCAGCGCGGGCAGTTGGGCCAGTTGCTCTGCCGCATCTTGCAGGGTGGGCACAAACGTGGTTGCTTCTGATAAAGACATTCGAGAGGTGGGGGCATGGAAGGAGAGCGTGGCAAAGAGTCGGTTGCGCTCATCGCTGATGGGCACCCCCACACAGACCATGCCCTCAATGAATTCCTCCTTGTCAGTGCTGTAGCCTTGCTTGCTGATGATCTCCAGTTCCTGTTCTAGGACGGCAGAATCCGTGATGGTTTGCGGGGTGCGCGGTTCTAGTGTGAGGCGTTGCACCACCAGCGTCCGCCGTTTTTTGGAAAGCGAACTCAGATAAATCTTGCCCGCCGAAGTGCAGTAGAGTGGCACCTCCGAACCCACCGGAAGTTGCATCTGCAAGGGCCAATGGGTTTGCACACGGTCGAAATAGATCATCTCGCTGCCCCGCGGCAAGGCAATGTTGCAAGTCTCCCCAATCTCTTCAGACAACCGTTTCAGAATTGCGTGGCGGGGAATGCGAAAGCGCTCGTGACTCAGCACCCCCTGCACGAAGGTGGCCAGTCTGGGGCCGGGCACCAGCCGCTTGCCGTCAAGTTGCCGCTCCAAAAAGCCCTCGCGCTCCAGCACCCCGCAGAGACGGTGAATCGTGGCCTTGGGGTACCGTAGCACTTCGTTCAGGTCGGTGGCCGACTGCGGTCGGTCGGCTTGTGCAATCCCTTCAAGAATCTCGAGCAGTCGTAGCAGCGAGCCGCCTTCTTCCTTGGATGAACGATTGTTTGAACTTGACATGCAGATGCTTCAATACTAGGGTAGGGCTTGCGAGCGTCTTGAACATGCGGCGGTGGCGGGAAATCTTGGCGTGGCTGATCATTGGGGCTTCCTGTCTTGGTCGTGCCTACCCAGTGTAGCACAGGTGGTTCTATTACCGATAGGGTCTGTTATTCGGTAGTCTCCCCCTTGAGTGTTGTTCCTCTAAAAATCGGGAACAATAACTGTAAACCGGGGGAAACGTATCGGAAAACGCCGTCTATTTGCAAAATTCCAACACTTTACAGGGCGAATTTTGCTGAGGACAGGCACCAACACTCAAGAGGGGGACTATCTGTTATTCGTTATAGCTTAAACGCCAATAACTTGCTGTGCACATGGGCCTTTTTCAGTCTGACCGACTTCGAATTCAACGGCTTGACCATCGCTCAACGTTGCGTATCCGTCACCCGCCTGAATCTCGGAATGATGCACAAACAGATCCTTACCACCATCTTCCGGAGCAATAAATCCGAAGCCCTTGTCTGCGTTAAACCACTTTACTGTACCCTTTGCCATGTTACTTACCCTACTTTGTTTCGGTGAAGGAATTGGAATCCCATATTGAAGTCACCACTTCTAAATGGGAATAGTGAAATGCTCATGTGTCTAGGTCAAACGTCACCACTAATATTAGGTGTATCCTTGCCTGATTGGGCTTGATCAGCTTGATCATTCCCGGCAGTTGTAACCTATTTTAGGTCTTAACGTTGGAATCATTATTCCCCAAACATCTTATTAAGAATATAGGAAAATCAAAACCTGTCAAGGAAATAATTTCAAAGTTTCATTGGTGCTTTGTGGAGAGTTGAGGGGTTCGCTCTTCTTGAGTTTGGGATTTTTGGATTGGTTTTCGGTGCAGTTCCTTGATGACTGCTGCTGTAGACGCCGTAGTAGGTGATCGGGCTTTCGTAGCGGCAGGGGGTATGCGCGGCCAGCAGGGCAAAAAACTCGGGGACCGGCCAGTTCCTTGAGCCTGCTTGGGATTTTTCGGCATCCATCGTCACGGTCTGCTTCTCGGCATGGTAGTGGATGCGCTCGACCGACAAGGGCGCCCGGCTCATGTACCGTGTCAGGCGTTCGATGGCTTCCCCGTCGGCGCCGTCAATGGGCTTTTCCACATGAACGTTGAATCCGGAGTTGTGGTTCCACGACATCAGCCCTTCGATTTCTTCGCAGTCAAAGACTTCCTGGTTTTTCAGCGCGCTCAGAAACCTGGCACGGAAGTGAACGGCAACAGCGATCGCGGAGCATCCCTTCAGTTCATGAAAACATCCTTCCCGAACAAGCCCGGGAAGCACCAGCACATGAAGATGGGGATGGAAGTTGAACAGGCTGCCGTGGGTCTGCAGACAGAAGATCCCGCCGCTCAGGCCATCGCGGATTTGCAGGGGTTCACGACGGTATTCATGCCAGGCCTGCCATGCGCTGTGCAGCAGCAGTTTGCCGAGTCTGCGGTTGCGACGCAGCTAACCACGCAGCAACTTGGGAATGGTGAAGGTGACGTGCCGGTGATTCAGGGGAGGGACGAATTTCCGGACCTTTTCCCCGAACAATAAAGAACGCTTGCTCGTGCAGCTCGGACAAACTCCGCGGGCCCGGCAGGGAAAGGCCATAAAAAAGTCGTGCCCGCAACCGGCGCAGCGCACACGCGCCACACCGTTCTCGGGGATGCTGCACTCAAGAAAGGAGAAAACCGCACTCTGG
>LWDU01036240.1_pt1 | contig 26944 bp, 21 predicted proteins | sample 727161 | NCBI WGS metagenome assembly LWDU01 (sample SAMN04566230, study PRJNA314399) | hydrothermal vent metagenome | isolation source: deep sea hydrothermal plume seawater | place: Mexico: Gulf of California, Guaymas Basin | collected 2004-07-11
ATGCTCCCGATGATGATTGGTCCGATGATGCAACAGGCGCAATCTGCAGCTCAGGCGGCACAGCCGCAGGACAATCTGAAGAACATGGGCCTGGCACTGCACAACTTTCACGACCTCTACGGTCGTTTTCCAAAGTCGACTTCTCGGAACGAGTCCGGTGATGCCCTGCTCAGCTGGCGCGTACACCTGTTGCCGTTCCTGGGACACGAAGATCTTTACGATCAGTTTGCACTGGAAGAGCCGTGGGACAGCACGACAAACCGACCTCTCGCAGAACAAATGCCCGATGTTTTTCGAACGGACAATGCGGGTCTGCAACCTGGTCACACCGTGTATCAGGTACCCGTCGGCCCGGGAGCAGCGTTCGAAGAGGGCAAGGAGCTGCGTATAAGAGACTTCACCGACGGGACCTCCAATACAATCCTGTTAGTCGAGGTGGCCACCGATCGAGCTGTCGTCTGGACTCAGCCAGGCGACTTTGCGTTCGATCCTGACAACCCGGGGGACGGGCTTGGAGGAGATGGATCAGATGGATTTCGAGCGGTTTTTGTCGACGGTTCGGTCCAGACGGTGACTCACACGGCGACTCAGTTGAAGGCGTTGTTTACGCGGAATGGCGGCGAAACGGTCAATCGATAGCTCCATCTCATTCCGGGTGGGCATGGCGGCAGAGTTGCGACTCTCCCTGTGGTTCGGTCGGTTCCTCCTGGGCTTGAACCTGGAGTCGCTCGATGACGCTGTTGTACATGGATGAAAAATTCCTGCTGCATGACACCGGCAATCATCCGGAGTGCGCCGCTCGGCTGGAACACGTACACAGCAAACTGAAGACGTCAGGACTGCTGTCTCACGTGACTCGTGTGCCCATTCAGCGAGCCAACGATCATGACGTACTGCGCGTGCACGCGGCCGAACACCTGGAGTCCGTGCGCCGACTTGCGGACGAGGGCGGAGGTCACATTGGTGCGGATACCGTCGTCAGTCCGGATTCAGCCGATACTGCATGGCTGGCTGCGGGGACCGGTGTCGATGCGGTCACCCGAGTTGTCCGTGACGAAGCTAAGCAGGCGCTGTGTCTTGTTCGACCACCTGGACACCATGCAGTGCCCGATTCGGCCATGGGCTTTTGTTTGTTAAGCAACGTTGCCATTGCGGCTCGCACCGCCGTGCAGCGACTTGGATTGAAGAAAGTCCTGATTGTCGACTGGGACGTTCATCACGGCAATGGAACCCAGGATGTCTTCTACGAAGACGAGCACATCACGTTCTTTTCGGCACACCGTTTTCCGTTTTATCCTGGCTCCGGCCGCAAAAGCGAAACCGGTCGTGGAGCAGGACTGGGCACGGTCTTCAATCTGCCTCTGGAGTTCGGCATTTCCCGAACAGACTACCTGTCCGCCTTCGAAAATACACTGACCGCCGCCGCCGACCGATGCCGACCGGAGCTCGTGCTCATCAGTGCCGGGTTTGACGCACACGCCGAAGATCCCATCGGTTCGCTGGGACTGGAGACCGACGATTTTGCCGAATTAACAAAGCTGGTCATGCAGGTCGCTGCGACTCACGCCGGTGGCCGACTTGTCAGCATGCTGGAAGGCGGATACAACGTCGATCGACTGGCCGACTGTGTGGAACTGCATCTGCAAACGTTGATCGGCTGACGCGGGCGTTGCCGCTGTGGAGATCATAGATGTTGCAGCGCGTTGCCACGTTGCTTCAGCGGGAAGTCAACGGTTTCTCCTCCCTGGCGATGTGATTCAAACACGCCGCAAATCATTTCCACGGTCACTGCTCCGGCATGCACGTCGCACAGTGGTGGGCGGTGGTTGTCACACGCATCAATCAGGTCACGCACGGCGAGCACGTGATTGGCGACCCCATCAATTAGATCCTGCTGCGTCTCTGGTTGACCGACCCCAGCAGTGGTGATGGGAATCCAGGGTCGCGGCTCGCTGGTCGGCTGAAAAGGATTGCCAGGCGTAAAATGTGCAATGGGATCTCGGTCAATGTGAATGGAGATCGTTCCGTTGCTGCCGATCAACTGCAGGCAATAACCTTTTTTCTCCGTGCCGTCATTTGCGATCGAATCGTAATACGCAACGACACCCTTTGTCGTCTCATAGCGGGCATGAACTTCGTTGGCCGCCAGCGGTCCGAGTCCCTCAGTTCCCGGCTTAACGTCGTCTGCCGTGATGCGACGTCCGTCCTGCAACATGATCGCCGAACATGACTTCGGCTCTCCAGCGAAGTAATGAATCAGATTCAGAATGTGGCAGCCCAGTACCCATAGATCCTCGCCGCCTCCACGACGATCGCCCAGGCCTGTCGATCTGGTTTAACGCCGGGTGGTAACGATTGCGGTGAGCCACAGCGATCGTCGCACCGTGCATTTCACACGCGGCGATCAACTCATCCGCCTCGGCCGGTGTGCGACAGAATGGTTTTTCAACGTAGAGTCCTTTTACCCCTGCTTCGATTGACGCCAAAGCCATGTCGTAGTGTTGATCGGCGTGCCGCGGACAAACGGAAACGAATTCCGGCCGCACCTCCATCAGCATCCTACGGTAATCCGTGTAACCCCGGTCGATGTCGAGTTTCTTCAACTCCCTGGCCAAGCCATTCTCGTCGCCGTCAACCACCGCGCAGATTTCCGTTTCCGGAATCTGCTGCCACACGGTGTCGAGACCATGCCCAAAATTGCCACGCCCCGTATGTCCGATGACAGCTACTCTGCGTTTCGGCGAGGCGGCCTGAACAAAGCCTGCGCCGATCGTCACTGAGGAAGCGGCAGCAAGAAAAGAGCGACGTTTCATAGCGACCAGACAGGTTCTGCTGCCTCACGGCATTGGTTCGGATGAGAGTTGTTGGCACAACGTGCAGAGGAGCGGACAATATTATCGCAAGACACCCACCGCTTCTATCCAGATGCATCAAAGGGGTTAGTGGCGATTGATGCTTTGCCAGAAAAGCCACTGCGCTGCCCTGCAGAATACTCTGGATCGTGAGGCGAATCATGATGCCCAACTCTCTCCGACGAAGTCGGAGAGAGTAATGTAGAGATTTCCGCCACACAACGAATTGTCAATCGAGACTGAGGCTTCCGTGCCAGTCACCCACCCTCCAGCCTTGTATCAGCGAGCGTCCTGGTTGAAACTGTCTGGCTGTATTCACCGCTGACTTTTGTGAATGGCGGTGGTAGCCAAACAATTAACGGGACGACGCCGATGCTCACACCAGCCCCGGAAAACGTTGATGGCGACTTCTACGTCGGGGAAGGATGCTGTACATGCTGCGACGTTCCGATGATCGAGGCTCCAGGCTTGTTCACGTATTCCCAACGTGACGAATACGTGCATTGTTATGTGTCGAAACAACCCGACACTGGCAAAGAACTTGACGACATGCTCCGAACCATTTCCTGTGCGGAAACGCGATGCATTCATTACCGCGGAAATGACGCTGTCATTCTGAGGCGATTGGTAAGTCGCGGTGACTCGGATGTTTGCGACTCACTCTATCCGGACCCGACGTCCACGGAAGCTGGCATCCCCGTGCGACGGTGGTGGCAGTTCTGGAAGCACTGAGAATCGCAACAACGCACGGCCGCTGACTCACAACATCCACATCGCTATACCATGCCTTTTCGTTCACGCCGGTAACGGTTGTACGATCATCTGCTCAGGCAACTCCCTGCCAGGGAAAAACGTCTGAAGTCTTATGCTGGCGAGCACCCATGGCCGTCACCTTCCAGCCATGCGATCAATTCCAGGATTCTGCCGCGGCTGGCTTCCCGTTGAAACTTATGGGCGTGGAGTTTGCGGCGTGGGTTGATTCCTTTCTTCCATGAAAAGAGCCGGACCGTCATGCCAGCTGGAATGGGGAAGGTCGTCAGCGTCGGCGACCCAAACCCAATCTGTACCGTGTTGGCCTTACCGGTCAGGTACGCGAGAAAACAGCCATTTGCCATCAGGGTGGTATTCGTCTACCGGATGATTCAGGACGTGTTGTTGGTTGTCCTCGGTGAACTCAATGTCCCACGTGCAGGTGTCGGTCTGCAGGGCGATGCGCATCTGGTTAAAGGTGCTTCTGATGTCGTAGCTCGGCGAGATTTGAGTCGACGGCCAATAGGTTAAGGTCAACCGTCCCTCGTTGATCTGCCACTCACCGAAAAACTGTTCGTCCGATGTTGAGAATGTGCGATCCGGCGAAAAGATACGTGTGTACTCATGGGGATGCGAGGACCACTCGCCGAACAATCGAGACTCAAGTGGCGACAATGACGAATGATTGCCGCTGAACATAAATAGTGCGAGTGAAAGGACGAGTAAGCCGACAAAGAACAGACGGCGCCGACGGCATGCAACGGAGGGTTTCGAATCATCGGACTTACTTGCCACGCCTCAGTTTCCGTTTAGATTGTGTGCTTCAGTCAGCGTGCACCAGGCAGGGGCTTGATGCCGCGAAGACGCAGAGTCTCCTTCAGGAATGAGCGACTGGCGAACCGAATTTGTGTATGAATTTGCAGCGTCGCGAATTGTGCCGATGTGGCGGCAGCCATGCCGAATCCATCCAACACAATGGACCTATTGCCACCGGTCAGGGCATGGAGCGCCAAAACCGTTGCGGCCGGATAACAACCGTACCTGCGAACTCCGGGAAGATCATCGCGTAAGACGAATTCCTGAAGCGCCTCCGCTTCCGGTTTTCCACTATACACCTACCGAGCGGTCCAGCCACCGTCGACGGTGACCATGCTGCCATTCATGAAGCTTGCGGCCGGACTGCTGAGCAGAATTGCGGCGCCCTGGATTTCTTCCAGTTCGCCCCAACGCTCCTGAGCAACGGCGCCGATGATGAACTTTTTTGCTTCTTCCGTATCGGCGATGGGGACGTTCATCGGCGTTAGAAACGGTCCCGGACAGATGGCGTTGCATGCGATCCCGAATGTTGCCAGTTCAAGTCCCAGAGCTCGAGTCATCTGAACGACAGCACCTTTGCTGGATGTGTACGGTGTTCGATTAGCCAAACCGACAAGCCCCAGCGTGCTGGCCATATTTACGATGCGGCCATAGCCGGCCGACTTCATATGTGGAGTGACCGCTTTACAACACAGCCACGTTCCGTCCACATTCGTTTTTTGCACCTGCTGAAACTGATCATAGGTGAGATCATCGATGCTGCCCCGAATATTGATGCCAGCGCTGTTGATGAGAATGTCGATTTTTTCGAAGTCAGCGATCACCTGCGACACCATGGCCGCGACGTCGGACTGTTGGGTGACGTCGCAGGCAATCCCAATCGTCTTAGTGCCGAAACCATCAGAAATCTCCGCAGCAGCGGCTGTGGCTTCCGCCAGGTTTCGACTCACCAGCACAATGGACGCACCGGCTGACGCCAGTCCCGCCGCCATCGCCGCGCCCAGGCCCTTTGATCCGCCGGTCACGACAGCGACCTGGTCCTTCATGTCAAACAGTTTGATACCAGCCAGGGACTTAAGATCAGGAGCGGACATTTGTTATGACTCAGAAATGGTGTGATAGTTGGGATACGGAATTCTGCTGATGATTGTGCCGGAACGCAAGTGGTGCGTCTTACCGAATAAGCGCTTGCAGTCACGGATTGTAGTTTTTAACTGGTGGGTGGCCTGGACTGAGCTTGTGAAGGAAGCCCCGGGGTTTCACTCGTACGTCGCTCGAACCCCGACCAGACTGTCCAGCTTTCCAATCATTCACGACTACACACGCGGCAGCAGCCATGTCATCTGGTCAACGATGTCAGGAACACAGCAAACCGGCCGACTGGAATGGCGAGTACCGACTCGCGCCCACGGCGGGCGATGTTGACGCCGACCCACTGCCCCTGGCTGTTGACGAGGGGGCCGCCCATTTGCGACGGTGACAGATTCACATCGTGTTGCATAACACCACTGAAGCCCGTGCGGCGACGACTTAGCTCTCCCGCGCGACCATCCAGAAAGTTTTCTCGTTGCAGCAGGCTGTCCGCTGGAAATGTTAATCGACCAATTCGTCGGTGCTTCTGCTCGTCTCGTTCGACGTCAAAAACAACGAGGTCGCCAGGTTGATAACTCGAAAGCACGTCGGCGACATCATCGAGGTCTTCAAGATCCGTGCCAGCAAGTTTCACGAGACGGTCACCAGGCACAAGTTCCGCGTCGCTCGCCGCGCCGAGCGGGTTGACCTTTTCGACAATGATGCTTCCCGATTGAAACAGCAGCTCAACACCTAAACGCGGGGTCACGGCCGTTTCTCGATGGTCCGTTCGGGCGACGATGCCGATCGATGCCTCGGGGCCACCGTAGACGACACCTCCGATGGAAAGGGCCGCTGAATCCGACACGCCGCTCGGCGGCACTGATGGAATGTTGGAGACGTTCGTCGACTCATGCAGTTTGACGAATACGAGATCCAGCTGCCGGTCGACAGTGACCTGCGAAAACCCGACGGCCGTATTGCGTGAGCGACCGCACGTCAGCATCTCGATCTCCGTCGGCAGTTCGCTGAGCTTCGTTGTCACTAGTGACGCAGTGAGCCAGGTGCCAGTCAGGATCGGCTCCACTTCGCCGGACGAATAGAAGTATGCGGTTCTAGCTCGCAACTCGCGCAACACCTGATCAGACGGCGTGAGGTTATCCTGGGCCGACGATAACGCTGCGCCATCCAGTTCCGTCAGGTTGACACGTCGGGCGACTGCAGTGAGAACCACGCTGACCGGTATGTGCACGTTGACCTGACGTCCGAGTCCGATGCGTCGATGCAGTCCGATCAACTGTCCGGCAGGATTCACCAGCGGTCCCCCGGAATCGCCTGCTGTCAGTACGCACGACGTGCGAATAGCCGTTCTGTCCTGAGCTTCAATCCGGCCCATGCGCAACACGGGAGACTGTCCGCTGGATTCACGAGCCGGAAAACCACACGCGAAAACAAACGGCCTCGGTGCGTGGACCGATGGCCCTTGCGTGTCCCCCTGCAGTGTGATCGGATCCGGAAGTCTGATTTGCGAGCCCGCTGCAATCTGTATCGCGGCGACGTCCAATTCGGTGTTGCGAAAGCGCACCGTGCCCTTGAAGGATCGTCCGTCGTACAGATACACAGTCACCGCTCGATCCGTGGCAGTCACACCATGCGCTACCGACAGAATCAGTCCGTTTGATGAGACAAGGACCCCTGAGCAAAGATCGGTCGAAGTCTCAATTCTGACCGTCGCGGCCCGCAACCTTTCCACAAGTTTCCGCGTGCCGAGACCAGAGTCAGAATCCTGAGAGACACACTGCTGGAATGGAACGATTAACGCGAACGTCAGGGCTGTGAGCGATGCCCAACGTGAAACGAAGCGGCATTTGTTGAGTCGCGGCAGCAGTCGAAACCATGAAATGCAGCAGCGAGCAGAGCAGGGAATTAGGGCGGTCATGTCGTCATGATGCGTGTTTTGGACGCGAATGGAAACGCTGCCCCGGCAATTTGTGGGCCCGAGCGGGGCGACGGGCTGTCCAGCGAGACTTTGTGGAGCGCGAGGGTCAGGATTTATGTGATTCGGATGAATCTCCGTCAGTCCGGGGTCGATCGTACCCAAACCGCTACGTACACTTTGCGCTGAATTGCGACAAACGGCGGAACACAGTCGATAATGCTCGCCCCGGACGCCTTTTACCCCTGAAAAGGCTGATTTTCGCGAGGCGCGTTGCAAACACTCAAAATACCACTCCGGGCTTGTGCAGGCGGCGAGTACCAGGCGGCGCCCCGTAACTTGAACAGCGTTTCTAAGGTGACTGAATTGTCCACGACTGAATCTGAAACAGAAAACTCCGTCGAAACCATTACCGGCTCAGAGATCCTGGTGGAAATGCTCATTCGGCAGAAGACTGAGATCATTTTTGCCTATCCGGGCGGCTGCAGCATGCCGCTGCATCAGGCTCTACGAGCACAACGCGACCGAATTCGCACGATTCTGCCACGGCATGAGCAGGGCGGTACGTTCGCGGCTCAGGGCGTGGCCCGGACGACGGGGCGGGCCGGCGTGTGCATGGCGACCAGTGGACCTGGGGCGACGAACCTGGTGACGGGGATCGCAGATGCGAAGCTGGACAGCATTCCAATGGTGGCGATTACCGGACAGGTGCCTCAGAAGTTCATTGGAACGGATGCATTTCAGGAAACGCCGATGGTGGAGGTCTGCCGGGCGATCACCAAACACCACTACCTGATCACCGACATCAAAGACGTGGCTCGGATCGTGAAAGAGGCATTTTATCTTGCGGAAACAGGTCGGCCGGGCCCGGTCTTGATCGATTTCCCAAAAGACGTTCAGCAGGCCACGTTGCCGCTGGACGACGTTGACTTCGATGCTCCGTTCTGTTTGCCTGGATATCATCCTGAGATTCGCAAAGCGGCTCCCGAGCAGATCAGCCAGGTAGTCGCGGCCATCCGTCGCTCAAAGCGACCGGTGCTGTACGTTGGTGGCGGCTGCATTCTGAGTAATGCGTCCGAAGAGTTGCGAGAATTCGCTCTCCGCACGGGCATTCCCGTGACGATGACGGTGATGGGGCTGGGCGCCTTCCCCGGCGACCACGAACAGTCTCTGCACATGCTCGGCATGCACGGCACAGCCTATGCCAATTATGCCGTTGACGAATCCGATCTGCTGCTGGCGTTCGGCGTTCGATTCGATGATCGTGTGACCGGCAAGCTGGAAGCATTTGCCAGGCATGGGAAGATCGTTCATATCGATATTGATCCATCAGAGATTCACAAGAACAAAGAGGCACACATTCCGATCAACGCAGATCTGAAGGAAGCATTAATCGCTCTGAACGCGGCTTTGACGGACGACGACATTCCTGAAATTTCGGAGTGGACGACAAAGATTGCAGGCTGGAAGAAGAAACATCCGCTAAGTTATCGCGACTCCGGAGACGAGATTCTGCAGCAATGGGCGATCGAGGAACTGTATCGCCAGACCAAAGAACTGGATCCGTTCATCTCGGTTGGTGTGGGCCAGCACCAGATGTGGACGTCGCAATTCTATAAGTTCAACAAGCCTCGCCGCTGGCTCAGCAGTTCCGGTCTGGGCACCATGGGCTTCGGGTTGCCTGCGGCTATGGGCATGCAGGCGGCAAATCCGGATGCCTTGTGCATCGACATCGACGGCGATGGCTCGTTTCAGATGAATATCCAGGAACTGGCAACGCTGTACTGTGAAAAACTGCCCGTCAAAGTGTTGTTGCTGAACAATCAGCATCTGGGCATGGTGACCCAATGGGAAGATCGTTTCATGGAAGGTCGGCGGGCCCACACCTATCTGGGACCGGTGGATCATCCGGAAGCTCTGGGAGACGGTGATGGCGTGCAACTGGAAGAGACGTATCCGAATTTCGTGCAGATTTCGGAAGGCTATGGCGTCAAAGCCAGGCAGGTCCGCAGCAAAAAGGACTTTCCAGCTGCACTGAAGGAAATGCTTGAATATGACGGGCCGTTCCTGCTGGACGTCATCTGTGCTTATCAGGAACATGTACTGCCCATGATTCCATCTGGCGGAACTGCACAAAATATGATTCTGGAATAACATGACGGTTCCGCAAACGCTCTATCAGGAACTGCTGTCGCGCGTAAGTAAAGCCGCCCTGCTGGGATCCTGCGGTGCCGTTCTCAGTTGGGACCGCGAGACCTACATGCCGGTCGGCGGCAACGAGCACCGAGCCAACCAGCTCAGCCTGCTGGCGGGAGTCGGCCACCAGTGGTCGACGGATCCCAGGATCGGCGAGTTACTTGATCAGCTGGCAGACAGCGAACTGGCGGACGCTCCCGACGCCGACTCGACTGTCAACATTCGTGAGATTCGTCGCACTTACGACCGATCCAAAAAACTGCCGCAGCGCTTGGTTGAAGAACTGTCGCGAGTCACGGCATTGGCGCAGCACCACTGGGCGGAATCCCGCGGCACGGGCGACTTTGACAGCTTTGCGCCGTGGCTGTCGCAAATCATTGATCTGAAGAAGGAAGAAGCGGTGGCCGTCGGGTTCAGCGATGACGGCGAGCCCTACGACGCGCTGCTGGACGAATACGAACCCGGTGTCAGCAGTGCCGACATCGCCAGCGTCTTTGCGGCGCTGCGGCAGGAAGTTGTGCCTCTGCTGGACGCAATTCGCGGTGCCGAACGTCAGCCCGACACGTCGTTGCTGGCCAGGCCATACCCGGTCGCACAGCAGGCGGAACTCGGGCGCCGCGCCGCCGAGGCCATCGGCTTTGACTTTCAGAGGGGACGACTGGACGTCACCACACATCCGTTCTGCAGCGGCTTTGGCCCCGGTGACTGTCGCCTGACAACGCGTTACGACGAATCCTTCTTTCCATCTGCCTTTTTCGGCACGCTGCACGAATCGGGGCACGGCATGTACGAGCAGGGACTGCCCGCGGACGCATATGGCACGCCCATGGGAAGCTCCGTCTCTCTGGGAATCCACGAATCACAATCGCGGCTGTGGGAGAACCTGGTCGGTCGCAGCAGGTCGTTCTGGGAACATTTCTACCCGCCAGCGCAGCGCGCATTCCCCGATGCTCTGGGCAATACGTCGCTCGACGATTTTCACTTCGCCATCAACGCCGTGAATCCGTCGTTCATTCGTGTCGAAGCCGATGAGGTGACGTACAACCTGCACATCATGTTGCGATTTGATCTGGAGCGGGATCTGATTTCCGGAAAATTGAAGCCCCTCGACGTTCCGGAGGCGTGGAACGCGCGGTTTACGTCGGACTTTGGCATTACTCCGACAACTCATGCGGAAGGATGTCTGCAGGACGTGCACTGGAGTGCAGGATTGCTGGGCTACTTCCCCACGTACGCCCTCGGCAACATGTACGCGGCTCAGTTCTTTGCCGCGGCCGAAGAACAGATCGGTGATCTGCAGCGACTGTTCGCAGTCGGCGACTTTGCCCCACTGTTGGAATGGCTGCGGCAGAACATTCATCAGCACGGTCAGCGATTCTCAGCAAATCGGCTGGTCGAAGTCGTGACCGGCACGCCGTTATCCAACCGACCGCTGATCGAGCAACTCAGCAGCCGATTTCGGCCACTGTATGGCGTTTAAAGCAGTTGGTTTTTTCTGGTGAACCGTCTGGCTCGTGGGGGCAGCCGTTCTGCTGTCAAGACGCGTGAACCGCGGCCATGAGTCAGCGAAATTCGCTGTAAAGCAGTTGGGTTTTTCTGGTGAACCGTTCCGGCTCGTGGGCAGGCCCGTTTCTCGGGCCGAAACCCGTCCTTCGCGGCCACGAATCAGCATCAGACGCTGTAACAGGGCTGTCGCTGCAAGTGCTATTTGCCGAACATGCCGCCGAGCATGCCCAGCAGTCCGGAAGCGTGGTCACCAGGCTGAGTCCACAGCCACATCGTTCGGACGAGTTCGATGCCGACGAATGCGCTGAACACTGAAAGCAGAGCCCCGATCGACACGCAGGTCGTCCACAGGGCCCCCCACGGTTGTTCCTGCGTCCACATGCCGACGCCGGCAGGGGCAGTTCCAGCGGCCGTGCCGGCGAGGTCGCCCACCTGGCTTTCACCGGCTTCAAAGCCATCGTCGTCTTCATCCTCTTCCGCATCCCAGACGTCGTCCATTTCGTCGTCTTCAAACCCGTCGTCCAGGTCGTCCACCAGATCGTCTTCGAATGCGCCGTCATCGGCAAACGTGTCGTCCTCCACGTCGTCGGCAATGGCGGCCACGGCAAGGTCATCACCGTCACCGTCATCGTCGTCGAACATCAGAACGCTGGTGTCCGTTCCGAAGTCATCATCGTCATCATCAAGGCCGGCCAGTTCGAATTCACTGTCGTGCCCCGCGGCGTCTTCCGGCATTTCCATATGCAGTGTGTCTGCTCCGGTCTGGGCGAGTGGATCCGCAGTTCCACCAGCCGACGTCATGGGTTGTGTTGACCCCATGTCGTCGATGCCTTCCAGGGAAATACCGCTGTCATCATCATCGAACAGGGCAATGCCACTGTCAGCGGCCTCCAGACTGATCCCGGAATCCCCGGCGTCCAGTGTGATCGCACCATCGTCGATCAACGCCGAACTGCTGTCCATTGCCTCCAGCGATATCCCGGATTCGTCCGCCTCCAGGCTGATCCCACTGTCGTCCACCTCCAGAGAAATCCCACTCTCATCGGCATCCAGAGTGATTCCGGTATCCTCGAAATCCAGCGAAAGTTCACTTGAGTCGCTGGAGCTTGAGACCGCGTCAATCAGCTTCAGGTCGCTGTCTTCCGGAAGCGACAGTTCAGCGGTCGCACTGTCGTCGAACTCTTCTTCATCAAGACGCACATCACTGTCGCTGGGCATTGTCATCGCGACGGTTGCGTTTTCGTTGAACGCTTCATCGGTGGCGTCGTCGAATACATCATCGTCAAGACGAATGCCGCTGTCGGCAGCGTCAAGACCGGAGGAAATCACGACATCACTGTCACTGTCGTCGTCCGTCAGCCCCGGGGCATCAACCAGATGAACATCACTGTCCGAATCGATATCCGGCAACAGACCGGAGCCCTCGTCTGTGGTCGCTGAGTCCGGAACCATGATAACGTCGCTGGCGGTTTCAGTTTCAAGCTCGTGCGGCACCGTTGCAGTGTCGTCTGATTCGTCCGCCAGCCTGACGTCGCTGTCAGAATCAGAGATGAATAGCTCACTGTCTGACGGAATCTCCAGGACGGCATCATCGTCGCCAACGTCCGCTGATACCTGTTCGAGTTCCGGCTCAGAATCAGACTCATCCGCTGTCGGAGAACTGTCCTCCTCAAGTCCCAGCGCGGCCAGAAATGCTGAACTGTCGCCGGAATCTGCGTCATCCTCATCGGCCAAACGGACATCGCTGTCAGAGTCTGCAGCACTGAGTTTCGGGGCACTGTCGCCCGTCGGTTCGTCGGCAGCTGATTCGGTCAATCGTACGTCGCTATCGGCATCCACGCCGACCGGCGTCATCGAACTTTCATCCGATTGATCCGGTTCATCGGTCAGGCGAATATCGCTGTCGGAATCGACCAGCAGCACGTCACTGTCGGGATCTGAATCGCCATCTTCGAACAGAGTAGACGCCAGTTCAATGTCGTCATCCGTCTCTGACCCTGTAAAGATCACTGAGCTGTCGTCGGAAGGCAATTCCGTGTCCGAGGAAATCAGTTCGATGTCCGGATCTGTGCCCGCACCTACCATCGTGACATCGCTGTCGGAATCTGAATTCACGAGGGTGACGTCGCTGTCCGAGTTGGCATCGTCTGATATGTCATCAAACTCCAGCACGCCGGCGCCACTCGGCTCGGCCGCCGCATCTGCCAGATCAATCGCTGAATCATCAGCAAGCTGGACGTCACTGTCGGCAACCGGGAGTTCCGGATCAGAGTCAAACAAAGAATCGTCGAACGCCAGGCGGACATCGCTGTCTGAAGCGGACACATCGAGATCCTCTTCTCCCGCAGGAGTGTCTTCCATAATTGCGACATCGCTGCCTTCGTCAGCCACGGTGACTTCGAGTTCTTCTACTTCGTCTTCGTCGTCTTCAAGAAACGCGTCGTCGAAATCAATGCGTACGTCGCTGCCGGCATCCTCAAGCTCAATTGATCCGTCATCATCCGCTTTGGGAGAATCGTCCGGCGCAACAAATTGCACATCAGGGGCCGAATCGACCTCCTGTTTGCGAGCAAATTCTTCGATCTCCTGTTCTTTGAATTTCCAACTGCCTCTGTCGGCGAAGCCACGGATCTCTCCGTTTTCACGCAGTCGCATCAACTGGTCCGTCGAGAGACCTAGACGCTCGGCTGCTTCTTCAAGGGTCAAGTACTTCTTTGCCATCGTTCCATAGACTCCCGACAGAGATGCGATTGCAGAACTGAAATTCGCTCTCGTTGATATAACAGACCGGCCTGGACCAGGTTACGTTGCTCCAGCAATACAGCCGACCAATTCGATCGGGCGCAGAGACAGCGCAGATTATCCAGATCCCGTAATTCTAAATGTCAGCAGGGTAGATGCAAGTTCTTTGTTGCCCCTGAGTAACGAGTTCCCGTGGTCACCCAGACCAACTGCCTGGTCAGGCTGATTAATCCAGAAAACACACTCCTGTGCGCAGTCGTCACAAGTGGTTCGACCCCTATACTCAGGCCGCAGCAGCCCTCTGCCGACGCACAGACACTCCCTTGTTTCTGGCGCTCGGCAGTATGAAGACCGAGTCTCCACGAATTCCCTACCCGGCGGTTTTCTACAGAAAATACCGGTTCTGGCGCACGGTCTTGTAAAAACGGTGCCAGCGACGGTTGCTCTCACCCCCCGGGCGGTTCGTCCGGTGGCTAAACATTCGACGACGGGAACGGTATTCTGTTTTGCGAAGTGCACATCGCCCGGCGGTGAATGGATGCTCGTCAGTCAGAACAGTATCGCAAACGTCACCCTGAACGCAGCGAAGAGGCTGGCTGTGTCGCCGAAGATCCTGTGCGGAATCCTGGCGGACTGGCGCTGGGACTATGAAAGATATCGCATGAACCGTTCATTCTGTGGAATGCTGCTGATTGTAACCTGCACCGCAGGTGCTTCGATCGCGGCAGATGACGTCGACTTCGGGACCGTCACCGAGCAGCATCAGATGATCCCGATGCGGGACGGCAAACATCTTTCGGCGTATCTGTACACACCGAGTGGTGTTGGCCCGTGGCCGGTCGTCTTTGAACAGCGCTACGGCAGTCTGCGGGGAAAGTCGACTCGTCTGTTCGCCGCGGAAATGGCTGAAGCCGGATTTGTCGTGGCCCTGGTGAATTTTCGTGGTACACACCTTTCCGAAGGCAAGTGGGTCGGCTACAGGGCGTTGCAGTGGGGCGAACTGCAGGATGGTTACGACACCTGCGAGTGGCTGGCAGAACAAACATGGTCCACGGGGAAAGTCGGAACGTTTGGCAGTTCGCAGGGTGGTTATGCCCAGAACTATCTTGCCGTGACTCAACCGCCGCACCTGGTCTGTCAGTACATGATCGATACGGGCCTAAGCCTGTTTCAGGAAGGCTACCGAATCGGAGGGGGCACACGTCCTGAACGATTTAAAGGCATGGATGGCGTTTGTGCCAATCCTCAGGACAACCGCGACCTGCTGGCCGAATGGTTTGCTCACCCACACTATGACGACTACTGGAAGGCCGAGGACTGTACGCTGCACTTTGACCGGATGAACGTGCCGTGTTTCACGATTGGCAGCTGGTACGACTTTATGAACCAGGGTTCGGTCGCCAGTTTTGTCGGGCGACAACACCACGGCGGCGAACATTCACGAGGACAGCAGCAACTGCTGATTGGTCCCTGGCTGCACGGCCGAACAAACAAAGGCAGTCGAGTCGGCGAGCTGACGTATCCGGACAACGCCACGTGGCCGGTGATGGAACACATGGTTCAGTGGTTCAAACATCACCTCAAGGCCCAGCCGACCGAAGTCGATGGCGACGCCACTGTGCGGTACTACGTCATGGGAGCGGTCGGAGAAGCCGGTGCTCCCGGCAACGTCTGGAGGTCGGCAGATAATTTTCCGCCCGCGGCGACGCCCACATCTCTGTTCCTCCTGCCGGACGGCAAATTCGGCGGGAAACCGTTGAACGGCAAGAAGGCGTCAACCAGCTACGTCAGCGATCCCCACGCGCCTATGCAGATCCCCGGCCGCTCATTTCCAGGGGCTCGCGATGCCAGACCGTTTGAAACGCAGACTGAGGTGCTGACCTTCACGACCGAACCACTCACCACACCGGTTGAATGGACGGGGCGAGTCCACGCGGAATTGTTCGTGTCCTCCACGGCGCGCGATACAGACGTCATTGTCCGCATCAGCGACGTGTATCCGGACGGAAGGTCGATTCTGATCGTCGATTATCCGCGGCGAGCTCGTTACCGGGACGGCTTTGATCACGAGGTGCTGATGAATCCGGGCGAGGTCCACAAAATCGCTTTTCCGATAGGCTGGATGAGTCAGATCTTTAACACGGGACATCGGATTCGAGTCACCGTCGCCAGCACGGGCGCACCACTGTATGAACCGAATCCACAAACGGGAAAACCGCTGACCCTCGAATTTCCGGACGACGCTGTCAAAGCGACCAATGCCATTCACCACAACGCTGAACACGCCTCCAGAATCATCGCACCGATGATGAATGTGTCCCGGTAAGCGAACTGATTCAGTTCAGGCACGTAGGGTCCGCTGCGCGGACCAACATTCTTCTCCTGTGTCGGCGTTCAGCGTCAACATGTGGATGGCCCCAGGTTCTGTTAATAAGCCGTCAGCACTCAGCAGATGTCTCGTAGCCATGCAACAGCAGGGCAAGGCGCACGAAAAAAGGCGACCCGTTGAGCCGCCTTTGTGATCATCTGGTCGTTCAGGTCAGACTAAGCCACCTGCTTCTTCTTTCGCCGGTATGTCACGCAACCCAGGCCGAGTGTGCCCAGGCCAAGGAACGCGTAGGTGGAGGGTTCGGGAACTGCGGCGACTGCGACCGCAAGGGTTTCGTTCTGCCACCGGACTTCGTCGATGTCTCCGCCGAACCAACGTGCGTTATTGTTATCATTATCGCCAGGTTCGATCCTTCCCGAGGAGAACGCATTAAGGTCGCCAACACATGTGAATTCGGGCCTATGTCGAAGCGTATTCGCATAGGCGAGCCAGTGACAAGTAAAACCCGGGGCTTCCTTCGCAGGCTCAGTCCAGCCGCTGGCCACCCACAACTCCCAAACCTTAGTCCGTCAACGCACCCACTCTGCCGTCGCTTTTACTGTGCCTGGACATGCGTTGGTCAGCCAGCCAGAATAGTACGTCGCGTTTGCGTGAACAATGTTTGTCCCCCGAAAGTCAGCATGCGTTACAAAGTCACGATCAGATGTCTGCTCGCCATGTTCGTCTGTACGTCCTCTGCCGCCGTCGCGGCGGAGAACGCACGCACCAACTTTGTGTTTTTCCTGGTCGACGATCTTGGGTGGGCCGACATCGGCTGTTTTGGCAGCACGTTTCATGAAACGCCGCACATCGACGCTCTGGCGGCCGCGGGAATGAAGTTCACGGCGGGCTACGATGCTCACCAACGCGAGCCAGCATCATGACCGGTCGCCATCCTGTCCGCGTCGACATCACCGACTGGATTCCAGGTTCCACCGCCGCCCGAGCGTACAATCCGCGGTTCCAGCAGATCAGTGACCGTGACGATCTTGCGCTTCACGAAGTCACCATCGCTGAGGCGCTGAAGGAAAACGGCTATCAGACATTCTTCGCCGGCAAATGGCACCTGGGCAGCGAAGGTCATCTGCCCACGGATCAGGGCTTCGACATCAACATGGGCGGCCATCACAGGGGTTCGCCGCCTGGTGGTTACTACTCGCCCTTTAAGAATCCGTATCTGAAGGACAAGCCGCACCAGGAACACCTCACAGAACGATTGACGGACGAATCGATCAACTTTCTAAAACAGTGGAATTCGGATTCGCCGTTTCTGCTGTACCTGTCCTATTACAACGTTCACACTCCGATTCAGCCGTACCGCAAACGGATTGACCATTACGAAGATAAGGCAAAACAGACGTTTGATGAGGCACAACGGATCCCCATTACCGAACATCGAGGGTTGTCCCGGTCACGTCAGGACAACGCAGCGCTGGCTTCGATGGTGGCAGCGGTCGATGACAGTGTTGGACGGATCAGTGCAGCTCTCGCTGACATGAAACTGGCCGAGAACACAGTTGTCATCTTCTTTTCCGACAATGGCGGTCTGTGTACGCTGGCTCGAATCGGCCCCGGATGCAATCTGCCGTTGCGATCCGGCAAGGGTTGGCTGTACGAAGGAGGCATCCGTGAACCGATGATTATTAAGGCGCCCGGCATCACAAAATCCGGCAGCGTCTGTGATCAGCCGGTCATCAGCACGGACTTCTACCCCACGATGCTGGAACTCGCCGACATTCCCCTGCAGCCGAAGCTGCACGCGGACGGCACCAGCCTTGTCCCACTCTTGAAGGGAGAAGACCACATGGCACATGCGCCCCTGATCTGGCACTACCCGCACTATCACGGCTCAACATGGACACCAGGCGCAGCCATCCGCGATGGCGACTGGAAGTTGATCGAACTTTATGAATACGACGCCACCGAGCTCTACAATCTCAAGGACGACATCGGTGAAACCACAGACCTGAGCAGCTCTCATCGTGATAAGGCGGCGGAACTGAAGGCGAAGCTGAAAACGTGGCAGACGAATCTGAACGCTCGCATGCCGACGGCGAATCCCACCTACAATCCGGACGCCCCGTTTATGCCGCCAGCGAAGAAAAATCGCAAAAAGTAATTCGTCTTTGATGCAGCTGTTGTGCGCATCTTTACAGTAATTGACCAACAGAATGGCCACCATGATCTTTCGAACCTTAATCGCAGCGGCCTTCGTCTCTACGGTTTGTCACCCAGCGGCCCCGGTCGCGGCCGATCGCAGCGGACAACCTTGTCGCATGGTGCATCGTTCCATTTGACGCCAATAAACGCGGCCCGGCCGCACGAGCCGAAATGCTGGCGCGACTTGGAATCAAGCACGTCGCCTACGACTGGCGAGCTGAGCACGTGGCGACGTTTGAAGAGGAAATCCTGCAATACAAAAAGCACGACCTGAACTATTTCGCGTTCTGGAGCTGGCACGATGCCATGGAACCACTCATCAAAAAGCACGGCATCCGACCTCAGATCTGGAGCACGGCGCCCAGCCCGAACGCGGACACTCAACTGGAACGTGTCAAAGTTGCCGCGGTTTCCGTTCTTCCGCTGGTTGAAAAGTCACGGTCGCTGGGCTGTCGTTTCGGTTTGTACAACCACGGCGGCTGGGGTGGTTCACCCGACAATTTGGTGGCTGTCTGTGAATATCTGCGTAAACATCACGATGCCGACCACGTCGGCATCGTCTATAATTTTCACCATGGTCACGAACACATGGCTGCCTTCAGTGACCACCTGCAGACCATGAAGCCCTACCTGCTGTGCCTGAACATCAACGGCATGGACGACGCGGCGACCGTGGCTGGTGGCAGCAACAAGATTCTGCCGGTCGGAAGTGGCAAGCACGAGCTGTCGATGCTGCAAACCGTCAAAGACAGCGGCTACGATGGGCCGATCGGCATCCTCGATCATCGCAGCAATCTGGACGCAGAAAAAAGTCTGCGTCAGAATATTGACGGCCTGAAGAAACTGGTCGCACGGGGCCTGTAAGCCTGGATAAGTTTGAGGAATAAACATGCCACACACACGACATCATTCTCGCCGTCATTTTCTGCAGAGTGCATCTGTCACGACCGCGGCAGTGGCGTTGGGTTTGCATCTGCCGCCCGCATCTGCGAAGCCGACTGACTACAGCGGTTTGCAGACGGATCGTTATCTGGGCACGGTCGAATTTCTGGCCAAAGTAGAAGACGCAGAAGTCTTTACGGAAGGCCCTGCCGTGGATGCCGCCGGCAACGTGCTGTTCACAAATGTGCCGGTCAGTAAGATTCATAAATGGGACCCTCGCACAAGCAAGCTGTCAGTCCATCGCAAAAACACGAACGAAACGAACGGGCTGTACTTCGCTCCCGACGGCAGCCTGCTGGCGTGTGAAGGCAGTGCCGCTCGGGTGACTCGCACCAATGCTGAAACCGGAGAGATTGAGGTCCTGGCCGAGGGATTCAAGGGCAAGCGGTTCGCGAAACCCAACGACCTGTGTATGGACGGCAAAGGCCGCATTTATTTCACCTCGCGTTCGGCGGTTGATGATCCTGCAGGCGAGAACGTGAAGGCCGTTTATCGCATCGATCCGGATGGCACCGTCGATCAGATCCTGGCCTTTCCGAACGTGCACATGCCCAACGGTATCGTGACCTCGCCCGACAACAGCAAGTTGTATGTGATCGAAGCTCATCCCGATGCCGATCATCACCGGGACATTCGCGTCTACCATCTGAACGATGACGGCAGCGTGTCAAATGGCCGAGTGCTGATCGACTTCTATCCCGGCCGCAGTGGCGACGGCATGTGTATCGACGCCGCCGGAAATCTGTACGTCGCCGCAGGACTCCACAAGACTCGAGAAACGAGTGAGACGCTGGACACGAAACCCGGCATTCATGTCATTTCGCCCGACGGCGAACTGCTGGCGTACCGCGAGACACCGGAAGACACCATCACGAACTGCACCTTCGGCGGAGTGGACTTAAAATCACTGTACGTCGCCTGCGGCACTCTGTTGCTTCGCATCCCAACCTTGATTCCCGGCAAGCCGAGTTATCGACCGGGTGTTTAGCAACTGCGAGAAACGAGTGAAACCCCGGGGCTGGCAGTGCCGGTTTTATTCTCCTTCGCAAGCTCAGTCCAGCCCCACCCATCGGTCCGAAAACGCAATCCGTTACCGCACGTTGGGACGGCAAAAAAGAAGAAGCTATTGAACCAATTAGTGGATGTGGGAGAATAAGCTCTTCGAGTGCTGGTTTGCCTCACAATTGAATCCGCGGAGCCACAGGATGATTCGAATTGAAGCCGGACAGACTTCCAGGTACTGCGACGGTCAGAGCCGCCGAAGTTTCCTGCAGACAGGCATGGCGGGAATGGGGACGCTGGGACTTCCGGCGCTGCTGAGAGCCAGAGAGGCGTCTGGAAATGCGAAGAAAAACACGTCTGTCATTCTGATCTGGCTGGACGGCGGTCCCAGTCAGCACGACACGTATGATCCCAAACCAGATGCTCCCGGTGAATACGCCGGCATCTGGCGACCGACCAATACCAACGTGCCGGGAATCGACTTTTGCGAATTGTTCCCGTTGCAGGCGCAGATCGCGGATAAGTTCTCCGTCGTGCGTTCTGTCCATCACAACACCGGCGATCACTTCACGGGTGGTCATTGGATGCTGACAGGTCGAGGCGGCGTCAGCGGTGCGATGAAGCACGGCAAGTATCCGTTCTTTGGGGCCGTCGCTACTCGAATGACGGGTGCTCGCCAGGCGGGGATGCCCGCGAGCGTTGCCATTCCGTATGCCATGAGCATTGGTATCCGTCCGGGCTATTTCGGTGGCAACTATCTGGGCATCGAACATGATCCCTTCCAGACGCAGGGAGACCCCAACTCTGCCAAATTCAAAGTGCAGAACCTGAATCTTCCGACGAAACTGACGATTGATCGCCTGGAGGACCGTCGTTCTTTGCAGGGTCATTTTGATCAACTACGAAGAGACACTGACAAAAGCGGCATGATCGCCGCCATGGACCGCTTCGATGCTCAGGCTTTTGACATGGTCGCCGGCACGAATGCTCGTGCCGCCTTCGACATCAGCCAGGAAAACGACGCCCTGCGTGATCGTTATGGTCGCAATTCGTGGGGGCAGTCCGCCCTGCTGGCGCGGCGACTGGTCGAAGCAGGGACAACTTTTGTGACGTGTCATTTCGGCGGCTGGGACAGTCACTGGAATCATCAGGCCACAATGGAACGGCACCTGCCAAAGGTTGATATGGCTGTGCACGGACTGTTCACGGATCTGGAAGAACGAGGCCTGCTGGATCAGGTTCTGGTTGTGGTGATGGGCGAATTCGGCCGCACACCGAAGATGAATAACGGAGGAAACGGTGGCCCGCCTTTGAGCAAAGGAACACCCGGTCGAGACCACTGGGGCAACGCCATGTCCGTGCTGATGGGAGGCGGCGGACTTCGTGGCGGCCAGGCTGTCGGTTCCACCAATCGCCTGGGAGAAGTTCCCCAGGATCGTCCTCTGCGTCCCGGCGACATTCATCACACGATCTTTCACGTGTTGGGTGTTGATCCGAATATCAGCTTCGAAAACCACTCCGGCCGACCAATTCCAGCCATCGACCATGGCAGCGTCATCAGCGAACTGGTATAGGCACGCAGGCAGGGCAGGCCCTGCACCCGATTCGAGCTGACGCTCGGATGACAGAAGGCGGTGCAATACATGTACGATGTTCAGGGGAATCGGGTCCTGTGCGTTTGAGGAACACACTTGCTTGCGCTACGTGCTTGTACCAGGAATGGCATGCCAGATCAGGGATCACAGGCGGGGCCGGTATGAGACTCGCCTGAATCTGAATTTCTGCATTGGGTGGACAGCGCCACTTTGTGATAGTGTTGGCATACTCAAGTCGTTTCGCATCTGCCGTTAAACGATTTTCTTACATTTAGCCCCGCCCTATGACATCCATCGATCTGACATCAAAAACGGCAGTCATTACCGGCGGGGGCCAGGGACTGGGTCGCGCGACCACAACGGCACTGCATGCTGCGGGGGCTAATGTGGCGATCAGCTGGTTCAAAGATCCTGACGGAATTAATCAGGATCGAGCGGAGGAGACTGCGCTGCAACTGGGAGACCGTGCAATTGCCGTGGAAGGCGACGTGCGAAGTCGTGAATCGATTGCTGCGATGCTGGACCACGTTGTTGAGCGGTTTGGTTCTCTGGACATCGTCGTGAACAATGCCGCTATTCTGAAGGACCGCTCGCTCAGAAACATGGAGGACGACGAATGGCAGGCCGTGATCGACACGAATCTTTCCGGCGTTTACAGGGTCTGCAAGGCAGCCGTTACTCGACTTTCTGACGGTGGACGGATCGTGAGCATGGCATCGATATCGGGATTCGTCGGGTTCTTCGGGCAGACAAACTATTCGGCGGCCAAAGCCGGTGTCGTTGGTTTGACGAAAGCATTGAGCAAGGAATTGGCGAGTCGTCAGATTACGGTGAACGCGGTGGCGCCCGGTGTTGTGATGACCGAGATGGCGGAAACGATTCCGGAAGCTGCTCGACACGACATGCTGAAACAGATTCCTTTGGGTCGGTTTGGCACGCCGGACGAGATCGCCAACGCCATTCTGTTTCTGTGCAGCCCAATGGCCGACTATATCACCGGTCAAACCATTCACGTGAACGGCGGATGGTGGGGATGACGTCGACGGCGTTTTTTTTTATTACAGCGTTTCACGCTGACTCGTCGCCGCGAAGAACGCGTTTCAATAGCAGTTTCGTTACTCCCACGAGTCAGTATCGTTTACGACAATACGCAGGCAATGGCACCGCTGGCAGCCGCAACTACGGTACGCTAAATTTCCTTGTGTCGGGCTGTGCCTGCCATTCCGGATACGATTCTCTCAATTGGAATTAACTCAGGTTTTCGATGACACAACACCGTGAACGACTGGAATTTGCTGTTTCTGTTTCTGAACAGGCGGCAAAGCTGATTTTGCAGCACTATCGCTCTCAGACGCTGGGTGTCGAATCCAAGGCTGATGATTCACCGGTGACGGTTGCAGACAAGGGGGCTGAGCAGTTAATTCGTGATGCTCTGGCTCGCGCATTTCCGGATGACGGAATCCTGGGCGAAGAGTTCGATGATGTTGAGAGTCGCAATGGCTATCGGTGGATCGTGGATCCGATCGACGGCACGAAGCCATTCATCTACGGCGTCCCGTTGTTTGGAACCCTGGTTGGCATTGAGTTCGAAGGACGAATGGTCGTCGGCGTCTGCCGTCTTCCGGCATTGGATGAGGTGATTTACGCGGTCGAAGGCGACGGCGCCTGGTGGAAGATTGGCGACGCAGAAGCCCAGCGTGCCGCAGCATCTTCAGAAACGGAACTGACGAATGCTCGGCTGATGTTCACGGAACCGACGTCTGACATTCGTTGCGGTCGTGGCGACGTGCTGCCGGATCTATGTACTCGAGTCAGGATTGCTCGAGGCTGGGGAGACTGTTACGGGCACATGCTGGTCGCGACGGGCCGCGCTGACATTTCCGTGGATCCGCAGATGAGCCCATGGGACATCGCGGCGTTAATTCCAATTTTGCGCGAAGCCGGCGCATCCTGTACGGACTGGCAGGGTGACGAAAATATCAGCACGGGCGAAGGCGTGTCACTCGCGCCCGGCCTGAAGGCTGCCGTGATTGAACTGCTCAGGGACGTACCACCGCTGAATAACGGCTCATCACGCCCGGGACGCAGCAGTGAGTGAGGTTCGCAGATCGGGCCGTACATTTCGGGACGTCGGTCCGCCATGCGATCAATGACGTGTTTCCCCGGCACACGGACAATGCGTTTTTCGCGGGCGGCAGCCACGTCAATGGTGGCGCGAACAACGGCTTCCTGAGTGTGGTCGGCGGAATCGATTGTCCCGCCAACAGTGTCACAGATGCGACTTCGCCCAATGAATGAAAAACCTCGTTCTGTCCCCACGCGGTTGACAGCCGCGAAGTAGATGCCGTTTTCCATAGCCCGGCAGTTCACAGAAAATGACGACATGTATTCCGCTCCCGGAGGCCAGTTGGTGGGCAGCAACACAACGTCAGCTCCTTTCAATGCCAGTGTCCGCGCGGCTTCGGGGAAACCACCGTCGTAGCAAATCAGCATTCCGATGCGGACCCCATCCGCTTCAAACACTTCAAATGGTCGGTCGCCCGGTGTTGTAAATCGATCAACACCAAGATAGGGCAGATGGATTTTACGGTAACTGCCGACCAGTCCGTCCGGACCAACAAGTACGGCTGTGTTAAAAACCCGGTCACCGTCTCGTTCCAGCAGGCCGAATACCGTAAAGCAGTTCTGCTCACGGCAGATGGCGGCGGCCGCCGCGACGGCTTCGCCATCCACGGGTTCGGCGACGGTCATCGCCTCGTCAAGCGAATCGAAGCAGTATCCGGTTGTGAAGCACTCGGGAAACACGATTAGACGACTGGATCGCTGCACCTCATCAAGAATAGCTGTTTTCATCCGATCCAGATTTGCAGCTCTGTCGCCCAAAGTGACGCCCGTTTGTATCCCTGAGATTTGCATGATTACCTTCGGTGGTTCTGAATTTCGCGACATCTGTTTAACTTTTCACGAGCGACCAGCGGCAGGTACTGCCGATGCCGGGCGGCATCTTAGTGTTCCGATTGGAAAAGACTTAGCGATTAGAGAGGTTTTGCGAATTCTGCGGATGGCAACGGCCGATAAACCGGGTGGATACCGATCTTCGGTATCGTTCTGCAGGTTGCTCTATTGCTGGGGTGTCCTGCCCTTTCTTAGAACATGTAGAAGGTAAACACCCGTGAAGGTATCTGCCGGAAGAAGTCGGATTCTGCTCTCTCTGATGGCAGTAATTTCATCCAGTGTTCTTCTGACTGGATGTCAGACTTCCATTGGCGGGCAAACATTGCCGTCTGCGACATACCTTGACGATGACGTGCAGTACTTTCCGGCGGGACCCGAATTCAAGCTGACAAAACAGGTCGAAGCAACTCGTAAGTACCAGCTTGAGCAGGAACAACTTCGCGGTGGCGCTGGATTCTAAGTGCCGCGTGCCCACTGGGCCCATCCATCGAGACATAATGAACGGTTTGAGGTTTTTGCCTCAAACCGTTTTTTTGTTTGCTGGTAACGTTCGCACCAACGGTCCCAAAAAAACCATCGTCGGCCCGGCCGTGCAGTCTGCGGTTGGGATTCGTATCATGGATGACAGATTCCCGTCACATCCCACCAGTCGAGCACAGCATGTTTGACCAATACCTGCCTTCTAAAATAAACAGCGGCCCCTGGATTACCAACTGGTCGCTTTATGAGCTTCGTAAACTTCCCGTCGACACCGAGTATGTCCTGCCTGTCTGTTCGCTCGGAACACCGTATGAGCGATTGCTGGAGGTCGGAGACAGGATTCTGCCGCCTCTGTTTCAGGAGGCCATGACCAGCGATCTTCGGGAGCGCATCGTGGCACAGATTCTGAGGTGCTTTCCGAAATATGGTGACGAAGTCGGGAACTCGTCGCGTCTGCGAATCGTGGACGTGCCGGGGAAAAACTCAGAGGCTGGCATCGCGCCTCGCGTGTTGGCTTTCAGCGTGGACACAGCCGTCGAAGAACACGGTCCTCATCTTCCGCTGGGCACGGACACGATTCAGAGTTACAGCGTGCTGCAAGAACTGGCAGACACAGTGGATGGATTTGAAGTCGGTCGCCCATTGGAATATGGGCAGTTGACGTGGGGGCTGCCGTTCGGGTTCAGCGTCGATCTCACCTCCGAACTGCTGACCGAGTACGTAGCGGGCTACGTCAAAGCGTTGACGGCATGGAAGAAGCCGGCAGCTGTGTACGTTGTCGACGTGCATGGTTCGATCACACACCGGCAGGCCATTGTCGACGGGCTTCGCCGGAGTGGATTTTCGAACTGGGCGTTCCGCTGGCTGCACGAGCCGTTGGCCGAATTCGCGTCGGAACGGGGCGACCAGCATGCCGGCGGCGTCGAAACGATTTTGGTCGAGCGGGTTGCCGCAGAACTGCTGGATAAAAAATGGTGGCCCGGTCGCGAACACGACATCGCAGCCGGCTGTATGACTCTGGAGAAAGCCATCGAATTGACGCCGGATCTTGCCGCGTTTGAAACCTATGCAGTGGCCCACGAATCCAATGGAATCGTGGGCGACATTGCTAACTACCATACACTTGACGCCGACTTGTTGTTCAGTCGTATGTTGCGGCTCGCGGCCAGCGATGTTGAGGCATTGCTTGACGGTAAGTCTGCGGGCAGTCAGCAGCCCGGTCAGAATCTTTGGTGACGTTGTGTCGTTTCAGGCCGATGAAACTGCCGCGACAGACGATCAGATGAGAACGCGTGGCCATGGCTCGTGCAGTCAGTTCGAGACCGGTCCGTGCATGATGATGATTTCACGGCTGCCGCTTTCAGCGGTATTGATCAGACACTGTAGCGGCGACGATACTGCAGCGGTGATAACCCCGTTGACTTCTTAAACTGCCGTGAGAAATGACTTTGATCGTAGAAGCCGCATTGGCTGGCAACCTGCGCCATACTCAGTTGATCTGACTCCAGCAGATGACGAGCAACACCGATACGAACTTCGCGAATATAATGATTCGGCGTGATACCGAACCGGC
>LWDU01040449.1_pt1 | contig 26930 bp, 16 predicted proteins | sample 727161 | NCBI WGS metagenome assembly LWDU01 (sample SAMN04566230, study PRJNA314399) | hydrothermal vent metagenome | isolation source: deep sea hydrothermal plume seawater | place: Mexico: Gulf of California, Guaymas Basin | collected 2004-07-11
CAAGGCCAGCCACGACGGGGAACAAACCGACGATTCCGCCGATGATGACAGCCGCGGCCTCGACAATGAAATTGCGTCGTTCTTCCTGTGGTGGTTGGCTGGAAGCGGCGTTTTCAGTGGTTTGGGTCATGGATCAACACCTTGAAGTGCTTGAGGATCGAAATCGAGCGATTGGGTTCGGCTGGGCAGGACCACCAAGGGGCGACCTGAAGGCGAGACCGAGGGTTGGCAGATCGGCCGAAACACGCGACAACCGACGTCGCTACAGACCATTCCTGCTACTGGAAATCGCTTTCTGGTGGGGGTAACAGGATTAACCCATGTTTGCCGACCAACGCTGGGACTATTATCCCATGGCCTCAAAAACAACGTCAAGCACTTGACCCAAACTTCTTTCCATTTTCTCGCTTGAACGCCGCGCTATGGGGCCCGAACATGCCTTTTTGATATTGGCGGACGCTCGGCAAACCGACACGCTGGCACAATGAGACGAAGGCGAGCCGATGAATGACAGCCCACCTTCTGCGATTTTAGGACGGGAGAGGAGTAGAAAAAGAGGAGGGCACTACTCGCTGGGGGAGCGACGAACGTGAAGTTGGATGGAGCCATTGTTATCCGCCAGCCTTGTCCAATCTTCGCGGCATCGGACGAAGAGAATCCCGTCGACACCCGCTGTGAACCTGTGCAGTTTGCCGAGGCGAAATGGTTCGCCGAGTTTTGTGGCCGTCAATATCACGCCTTCCATACAACCCTGTCCATCCGATGTGCCATCGGCATCACAGTCGACATTTTTGGCAACGTTCCAAGTACCGATACTCGCCACATCATACGACTGGCCCGTTAGAATTTGCACGCCGGCGGGTTGCCACCCTCGTTTTGCCAGAATCTCCTTCTTTACTCGCGACGTGCCCGAGATTTTCTTGCAACTCTTGGTTCCTTTCCAGTCCCAGGCACATAAATCCACTCGGTACCCATTGTCGAAGTGTTGCACGAAGAAGTCGTATTCAAAGGAGATTTGTTGCGCCGCAGGACCGTACACCGACTCAAACGAAAACCCCGCCTGCTTGGACATCATGTTCATTCCCAACGCCTTGAACCGCGGGGCGTAGTTTGGATTGTAGGCAAGCATGTGGCACAGAGCCCAACGCCATGCATAGGCCTGCCATGAATCGCCTGTTACCTGGCCAGGTTCAACGATCTTCAGCAGACTCTTTGGTTTCGAGTTCTTAAGATAAGTGATGACCGAAGGCTGAATGTCAACGGCCAGCTGGCCTTCCTTCCAGTAGTTCCCCATTTCGGCCATGCCCTCGGCATACCAAGTGGGACCGGTGCTTCCAAAGGTCTGTGAACAATACGCGTGCATCGCCTCATGTTGAACTACGCCGAAGTCGTCGCAGGCGTACACGGTCGCGGTAACTTGGCGGCCTAGACTTTGGCTGACGGTCACGCCGGCGTTGTTGCGCATCTTCTGGTACGCGTGTTGTGGAAGGCCGAACGATGCGAATGCACTGACATTGCGGGCAACCACACACTTGATCAATCCCTTTGGAGGACGGCCAAAGTACTTGGAGACCAGATTGATCATGTACTCTAAGTTGTCGAGCAATATCTTTGCTTTGCGATCCGAGATATCGGTCACCAACACAAAGTGGGCCGAACGAACGCTTCGTGGAACGTCGGGCGGATCATCCGATAGATTGGAGTACTTTGCATCTTGATCCTGAGTCGCCGATTGTGCGTTGTCGCGAGCCATCTCGACGTCGATTGACTCGATGACGTAGTCACCCGTACTGAAACGGGCGACTACCATTTTTTCTACCTTATCCCCCGGTTTGATCTTTCGATATTGATTGGAACGAAAGCTGACGTGCACATCTTTTTTTGCGAGCTGTGCGATGATTCGCCCTTTGGTTACAAATCCACCAACAGGAACTCTCAAAATCAACCGACCACGTTGGCGGGATTCAACCCGTCCTATCACGTCGCAATCAAAAAATCCCTTGACGCTGGTTTCGTCGTTCTTGATGACGCCAGCTTCCGCACCCGTTTCGGAAACATGCAGTTTTTCGATGCTGCCTCGGGTACGCCCGAGACGATTAACGGCCAACTTTACTTGGACAGACATCCCCGCAACGACGGCATTAATCGGCAGCTGTCCATGGATATCTACTTTTGCCGGAAATCGGATGACCACTTTCGAGAGGGCCACCGTCTCTTCTCCCGGTTCCTGAATTTTGCAAACTAGCGTCTTTCCGTCGCTGGTTGTTACTTCGATCGTTCCTGTCCCGACAGACTGCACGGTACCGGATTTCGTCTCACGGGACTCGAGAACTAATCGCTGAGCTCGCAGAGTCGACGGAGCTAAAATAGCCAACACGATGGCGAACGACGTTGCCGTCAAACGCATTTGGCGGAAACCAATCGTTAGTCCGTTCATAAGCCTGTCAATTCTTGCGGGTCATGAGTCGTTGTCGTCGTTCTACTACAGTCTACCATGGTGCAATTCTGGCAAGAAATAGCCAAACGAGCAACGACGCAGATGTCTAGTCTTGCCAGTCCTGTCGCAGTTGCATCGGTCGATACGGCAGGTAGAATTTATCAGGGCCATCGATCGCCCTCCCCCATGGCCGCCAGGCAGGTTGTCTTGGCACAAACCTGTGGCAAAGTTGTTGTGCCATCGAAATCGTGGCATCGTGACTGTACAAGCACTCGATGCACGCCCATGAATCGATATCCTCTCGGTTCTGTCCATTTTTTCACCAAGGTTGAACACGTCTCCCATGAACAAAATTTTGCGAATCTGCTGTCCCATACTCCTCCAACTGATTCCCGGTTTGGTGTTGGCCGACACGCCGGGCTCAAAAAAAACAAATTCAGACAAACCAATTCGTGCCCTGTTGGTGACCGGTGGGTGTTGCCACGACTATTCGCGACAGAAACTGATATTGACGAAGGGTATATCCGCTCGAGCCAATGTGGTCTGGACCGTCGTGCAACAGGGTGGGACCGGAACGAACGTTCAAATACCTCTCTATCAGGATAGGAACTGGGCGGAGGGGTTTGACGTTGTCGTTCACAATGAGTGCTTTGCCAACGTGTCGGACAAGGATTGGGTGGAGCGGATTCTGAAACCCCATCGTGAAGGCTTGCCGGCGTTATTGATTCACTGCGCGATGCACAGTTATCGCACCGGCGATGACAAGTGGTTCGAGTTCGTCGGCGTTCAGTCTCCACGTCACGGTGCGCACTATGCGTTTACGGTCGAGAATCAACGACCGTCTCACCCGATCATGCTTGGTTTTGGTGAATCGTGGCAGGCTCCGAAAGGCGAATTATATCACACGGTCAGATTGTTCCCGACAGCTCAACCATTGGCCCATGCCAAACGCAAGCCAGACAACCAACCGCAGATCTGTGTCTGGACAAACCAATACGGCAAAGGACGTGTCTTTGGTACAACGATTGGACACTACAACGAGACGATGGCACAACCGCAGTATCTCGACCTTGTAACTCGAGGGCTACTATGGTCGGTTGACCGACTTGACGAAGAGACATTTCATCAAGCGAGTGCGGAGGCCAATGCCGAGATTGAGGCACTGCTTAAACGACAGCCGGACGCGTCGACCGCGACGTTGGGATCGAAGTGCTGTGGCGAGGGCAATCTTGCTTTCGGTCGTAAGGCCAGCGCGAGTTCGGAAGAATCGGCAAAGAACAATTTTGCCCGACATGCAGTCGACGGTGATTTGCGTACACGCTGGTGTGCCTCAAATGGGGCTCCGAGTTCATGGCAAGTTGAACTTGAAAAACCCGAACATGTGCGAGCGGTGCGGATTCATTGGGAAAAGGCGAATGTCGCCTATCGATACAAAGTCGCTGCCTCTTCCAATGGAAACGACTGGGCGACCATTGTCGATCAATCGACGAATAACAAGATCGGACGAATAACAGCGCACAGTGTCGATGCCAAAAACACGAAATTTCTTCGAGTTTCCTATATCAGTACCGACAAGAACTCCTGCTGGGGGAGTATCTTCGAATTCGAAGCGTCGCCGAGCGAGTTGCCAGAGCTACCGGCCGACCTCGATCGATCACCAGGGGCGCCGGTCGCTGGAGCGTCGGATGTACAAGGACCAGATGGCTTCAACATCAGCATGTTCGGCACGCCGCCCGAGGTCAATTATCCAGTATGCCTGGCAGCTGCCCCGACGGGTGAGGTATTTGTGGGCGTCGACTTGCAAGGGTCGCTGGGAAAGAAGCCCGGGCAGGGCAAGGTCATTCGATGCATCGATGTGGACGGCGATGGCCGAGCTGATCGGATCAACACGTTTGCGACGATGGATCACCCACGCGGTCTGATCTACGACGCTGGGTCTTTGTGGGTTCTCCATCCACCGTTCCTCAGCGTTTATCACGATGAAGATGGCGATGGTGCGGCCGACCGCCACGAAACGTTGATTACCGGTATCAGCACGGATCAGGTCAACCGACGGGGAGCTGACCACACGACCAATGGAATTCGAATGGGAATCGATGGCTGGATCTATATTGCGGTTGGAGACTTCGGATTCTCGAAGGCCGAGTCGGCCGACGGCACAATCCTCGGCCGACGTGGAGGCGGTATCGTTCGCGTGCGGCCGGATGGTTCCGAGATGGAAATCTACTGCTGGGGGTTGCGGAACATCCTGGACGTTTCCATCGATCCGTATATGAATCTGTTCACACGTGACAATACGAATGACGGCGGCGGTTGGGACATTCGAGTGAGTCATATTCTGCAGAGCGCGGAGTACGGTTACCCGTCGCTTTATAAGAATTTTTCTGCGGAAATCATGCCACCGCTCGGCGATTACGGTGGTGGGTCCGGTTGCGGAACAATGTACTTTCATGACATGCGCTGGCCGGAACTCTACCGCAACGCTCTTTACACATGCGACTGGGGACGCAGTGAGATCTTTCGTCACAACCTTCCTTCGGCTGGTGCGACATTCGCTCCGCATCAGGAATCGTTTCTCAAGATTCCTCGGCCAACCGACATTGACGTCGATGGAAGTGGGCGAATGTATGTAAGCAGTTGGAAGAACGGAAAATTTGATTACAGTGGTCCCAACGTTGGTTTTGTAGCCCAAATAACTCCCGTCGATTTCCTCGCGAAGCCGTTTCCAAACCTTGCCAAGTCCACCGACGAACAGCTGGTCGGATATTTTTCGTCACCTAGCGCTGTGTATCGCTTGCACAGTCAGCGGGAGCTCCTGCGTCGCGGTTCGAGCCCCAGTCGAACTCGGATGCTGGTTGATTATGCGGGTAGCGATGGCCCATTGTTCGGTCGAGTGGCGGCGATTTTCACCCTCAAACAACTCGACGGATCGGCGTCAACACGGGCTTTGGTCACACTAGCGGTGGTTCCCGCTGTGCGAGAGTTCTGCTTGCGGGCATTGACGGATCGCAAATCGGAATTAAATGGCCTGCCGATCGGGCTGTTTACTCGAGCGCTCAGCGATCCGAGTCCCCGCATTCGCGCTCAAGCACTAATCAGTTTGGGGCGGCTCGGCCGACCGGAAATTGCGGCTCAACTCTTGCCACTCACCACCTATGGCGCTGCACCAACCGGTGCACCCGCATGGAATCAGCCCGATCCCGATCGAGTTCTGCCACACCTGGCTATCCGGTCGTTGGTGGCGTTGCAGGCGTCCGATGCAGCGTTGAAAGGACTCGACGGTCCCTACGTCGATGGTGCGTTGTGGGCCCTAAAATACATGCACAACGAAGCTGCGGTCACTGGTTTGTTTCATCGCTTGAGTACAACCCGTGACCAAGCACATCGGCACAATGTCTTGACGACGCTTATTCGGCTGTACCATCGCGAAGGAGAATACGAAGGTGGCTGGTGGGGGACCCGGCCGGACACCAGTGGTCCATACTACGATCGGAAAACCTGGTCGGAGAGTGATCGAATTGCCGAAGCGATCCGTGTTGCCTTATCCGAGGCAGACAAGATGACGTCGGAACATATTCTCGGCCAGCTTGCTCGCCATAAAGTGAAAATCGACGGACTCAACAAACTGACGAAAACGAGTGCCAAAGATGAGTTGCAGAAACCAATCGAAATACCGAAAGTCGATCCATCCAATTCTGATCAGATAGCCAATATGTCACCTGATCAGGCCATTTCACGATCTCTCCAAGTCAAAGGTGATGCTGGACGCGGTCAGCTTCTCTTCATGAGGCAGTCGTGCGCCGCTTGCCACACATACGCAAATGGCCAGAATCCCAAGGGACCACATCTGGTCGACATCGGAAAACGCTACAAGCGTCGGGAACTGACGGAGTCTGTTCTTGATCCCAGCGCAAAGATTGCGCAGGGATTCGACACGTACACGTTTGTCCTGGAGAGTGGCAAGATCGTCACCGGATTTGTTGTTAGCGAGAGCGCTGATAGTGTCACGTTGAGAGAAACGAACGGTCTCTCAACGACCATTCGCCGTGCGGACATCGAAGAGCGTGTAAAGCAAAAGCCATCCATGATGCCGAAGGGACTTGTGGCGAATTTGACAATCGATGAACTCGCGGATCTTGTGGTGTATTTGCAGTCGTTGAGGTAGCAAATAGCCGTTGAATTAGAAATGAGGCGGAGGCGGACTCATGCGGATGATCACGATAATTCTATGGACATGTTTCGCCACGGCGTCTGCGAGCGCCGCGCCACGAAACGTGCTGTTCATTGCCGTTGACGATCTTCGACCAGAGCTCGGTTGCTACGGAAGACCGGTTCACTCGCCAAATATCGATCAGCTGGCTCGGGAGGGCATTCTGTTCGAGCGCGCCTACGTGCAGTGCGCTCTTTGCATGCCGTCGCGAGTGTCGATCCTCACTGGACGACGTCCTGACACGACAGGCGTGGTCGACTTTAGTGTGCGATTTCGGGATGTGATGGGTGACGTGGTGACGCTACCGCAACACTTCAAGAACAATGGTTACCATGCAGCCGCTTTTGGAAAACTGTTTCATCGCGACGACCCAGTTTCTTGGAGTGAACCACTGTGGCAATCAAACCGTCAGCGTTATCACACCGCTTTTGGAAATCGGGTGTTGGCTTGGACGAAAGAGGATCACCGTCGTCTGACCTACGTATGGGACCTTGGCGACGGAATAACAAAAAACAAGACTCCGGGTGGACTACCGTGGGAAACGGCGGATGTACCCGACACGGCATTGCGAGACGGTCACATCGCGGACGCGGCGATCCGCAAGATGAAGGAACTAAAGGACAGTCCCTTCTTTCTCGCCGTCGGATTTCACAAGCCTCACCTGCCCTTTATAGCGCCGAAAAAATACTTCGACCTATACGATCGAGCCGAGATTGTGCCCGCAAGCAACCCATTTCCTCCTCGCAATGCGCCGAGTTTTGCCACTTACAACTGGAATGACTTGCGACACTATTACGGTATCCCGGATGTGGGGCCCGTATCGAAGGAACAAGCCCTCGACTTGAAACATGCCTACTACGCTTGCGTGAGTTTTACCGACGCGCAAGTAGGACGCTTATTGAAAAGTCTCGACACTCTGGGGTTGCGAAATAACACGATTGTCGTGCTCTGGGGCGATCACGGCTGGCAGCTCGGTGAACACGGTATGTGGGACAAACACTCGAATTTTGAAACATCGACTCACGCGCCGTTGATCGTTCGAGTGCCGAACGGCCGAGCCGCGCGGACGACCGCCCTAGTCGAATTCGTTGACATTTTTCCGTCGCTGTGCGAACTTTGTGACTTGCCTCTGGACGATGGATTGGAGGGACGTAGCTTTGTTCCTCTATTATCAAATCCAGATCGCCAGTGGAAATCGTCGGCATTCAGTCAGTTTCGCCGTGTGATTCCCGGCTACGGTAAGGTAGCTCGCGGTATGGGCTACTCGATGCGCACGGACCGTTACCGATTCACTGAATGGACCGTGCCTGGCACTGAGTTTCATGCCTTTGAACTCTATGACCATCAATTGGACCCCAATGAGAACATCAATTTGGCTGTTGAGACGGATCACCAACCGTTAGTTGGCAGGCTGAGAAAACAGCTTCACGCGGGTTGGAAATCCGCTGGACCGTAGTCTCGCATTTCTCTAAAAAAAGTGTTGAATCTCAGCGATTCCGATGCGAATCTCGGGTCTAATTGACACGCAGAGACGTGAAGGTGCCGTCATCACACGCTTTCATTCGCAAGGCCACAGATCCATGATTCGATCAACCCTCTTACGCGTCATGTTGACTGCGGTTCTCGTCTCAGCACATAGGATGAGCGTCGCACAAGAAACAGACCGAGCCAACACGGTATTAGTTGGTGGAAAAATCCTCACCATGGATGCGGAGAATCGAGTTGTTACCGCCGTGGCAATTCGCGGCAGTCGCATTCTTGCCGCGGGGAGTGATCGCGAAATTCGCAGATTGGTCTCGGACGAAACGATTGTCATCCAACTGGATGGCAAGACGGTCATCCCAGGAATCATCGCCGCGCATTGTCACGCGATTGGCGTTGCCCGCAACGCTCTCGACCAACCACACGTTGAATTGTTGACCATCGCAGAGGTGCAAGATTGGATTCGACAGCAGGCTAAATCTCTGCCAGCGGGAACGTGGATACAGGTCCCACGAGCGGACATTACTCGACTCGCGGAACGTCGTCACCCGACACGGCGAGAGTTGGATGAAGCCTGCACAACACACCCGATTGTGTTTACCGCCGCGCGAAAATCTGCCCTGAATTCACTGGCCCTGACCACCATTGGTGTCAAAGACGGCGTTGACTCGATCCCGGGCGGGCAGGTGCTACGTGACGACGACGGCGATGTGCGGCTAATTGCCGGAGCCAGCTCTCACTTGAGGCAGTTCATACCTCGCACAAAACACGCGGCGGACAAAGTGCAGGCTTCACTGCAGAATGTACATCACCACTATAACATGGTGGGTATTACCAGTATTTTTGAACGGGCTGGCACCATGGACGATCTTCTCATCTACCGAAAAATGCGGGACGAGGGAAAACTAACCGTTAGGATGACACAGACTCTCCGATCTGGTTTTCGATCTGCGGAAGATGTCGCTAAATTTACCAAGCGGTTGGGAATCAAGACTGGCGATGGCGATCGATGGGTTCGCGTCGGCCCGCTCAAGATCACGGTGGACGGTGGAATCCACTGGGGAAATACCTATCTACGTGAAGAATATGGCGAGAAGCGGATTCGTTTTTATGTCCATGCGGACGCGACGTATCGTGGCGACCTTCGCTATTCCGTACCCTTGATGACAGAGATCTTCGCCGAGGGGCATCGCCTTGGTTGGCAATGGTGTTGTCACGTGACGGGCGATGCGGGTGTCGATGCCGTGCTGGATGCTATCGCAGCTGTCAACCGAGCGGATCCGACCATTGCAACGCGACGGTTCAGTTTAACGCACGCCTATTTCCCCGCCTTGGATTCCATAGCACGGTGTCAAGACCTCGGAGTTTGTGTCGACACGCAACCGTCGTTGTATTTTAAGGACTCGGCTGCGATCGCAGAAATCTATGGTCGCGACTGGGCAGCGCGGTTCATCGGTTTGGGTGACTGGATTCGAGGGGGTGTGCCAATAGCGATTGCCGGCGATCATATGATGGGTCTTGATCCCTATCGATCCATGAATGCCTATCATCCGTTCCTCATGCTGCAGGTTGCGGTCACGCGACGAAACCGGGAAGGCGACGTTTACGGTGCCCATCAACAAATCAGCCGCATCGAAGCGTTGCGTTGCCTGACGACAAGACCCGCGTATATGTCGTTTGAGGAAGCGAGTCGAGGTTCGCTGGAACGGGAGAAGTTGGCCGATTTGGTCATCCTCGAACAAGACTATTTAACCTGCCCGGAAGGGCGGATCGCCAACATCAATGTCCTAAAGACGATGGTCGATGGGCGCTTTGTGTACGACCGGACCAAGTGAAATCACGCCCCGGCTACCCTCGCTGACGCACCGCGTTAAGACGTAACCCGACGCGTAAACGCGGGAGGCACTTGAGGACCTAGGTACTACGGGTCGACACTCTCGTCATTAAAGCCCAGCACGAAGCTCACGATGACAGAACAACGCCAAAATCCAGTGGGCTGTTCAGCGCAACGTTCACACTGAAACGCCGCCGCCCGTTGGTATCGTGTGCAACGACGGCATTCGTTTGTCCGAGACTGTCGAGGAATGCTTCGATTTCGGGTTTACACGCCTCCAGCGTCTCAACCGTGTTGGGGGCCAAGCAGCGGTCATTGACAAGCAGCTCGAATTCCTGGCGGTTGAACCTTAGCTTCCCGGCAAACTCGTTTTCGAGGAGATTGCAGGCCTTCACGGCTGCGGCAAAGGCTTGATTGAATCGATCCGCGTTGCTGCCGCTAATCGGCATTTTGCGGTTGTAGAGCAAACCTTGGCGGTTGCCTGCATTATCAAGGGAATAATCCGCTTCATGTCCGACAATTACAACGCCTGGCCCGGCTGGCACATGGCGATAGTCGGCGACATCGATCAGCAGTTCGTCCATTGCCTGTTCGGCGATCCAACGATGGAAGACGTCGACGACCTGTTGTAAATCAACTCGCAAGTCACCATCGACGAAGATCTTGATATTGACGTGTTGTAGTTCCATTGTGTTGTCTCAGTGGATTCGCTTCTCGCGACGTGGACTCATTTTGTCAACGGCGTTCTACTTTGATACACCGGTCGTTTCAATGCCTTCGGTGCGGATCTTGTTGTAGCAAGTGTGCACCGCTTCGATGAACAATTGAGCTTCTTCGATCAGTACGTGGGCGGAATCATCGCTGAATTCTCTTCCGGCACTCTGGTGTGCCGCGAAAAAATAGTTGGCAAACTTGGGCCCCGCAAACGGATCCAGAAACACGTTTGTGTCGAAATAACGATCCTTGAATTCCTCGACCACTTCGTCGGGATCCCCGGTGACGTCGTCGTACTGGATCTGAACAAGGGCCTTGGCTGCAGTGATCATCGCTTGGTACGCGTTGTCACCCGCCGCCTGGGCGTCTTGGTCTTCGAGCTTGACTTGGGAATTGAATACCATCCGTTCTGCAGAGGTCATTTGGAATTCATACTGAGTAACTACTTCCCCAGCGCATTCGCCTTTGCCGATATCGCCGAGACTGTATTGACGGGGATCAGCCCAGTCGGCGTAAAAGTCTGGATTCGTCTCGGGCTTTGGTAAATTCTGAGTCAGGTCATCGAGAACGGCCCGTATCTTGACCTTGCCCACGCGTTTTACAAACTTAGCGAACGGCTCTTCCGCTTCTCGCTGCCGCATGTAGAACTCTGTGATTCTCTCTAAGGCGTCTGGAATTCGCTTTGATGGAATCGCCACGACAGGCAAACCATAGGAACCGGCATTCTCTTCCCATTGACCGCCGAGTACGACTTGGAAATGTGGTACTTTGAATCCGTTCACCGTACGGCTCACTCCGTAGAAACCGATATCAGCCACATGATGCTGGCCACAGCTGTTGAAGCAGCCGCTGATCTTAATGTGCAGATTCTGAATCGCTTCATCAAGTTCGTAGCTCTTTGCGGTAAGGCGCATCCGTAATTCGGCTGCCAGTCCTCGCGAAGATGAGATGCCGAGTTTGCAAGTATCGGTGCCTGGGCAAGCAACCAAATCGAGAATGTTACTGGCGCCAGGTTCGCTGAGCCCAACCGCATCGAGCGCGGCATGCAATGCTGGCACATCGGATTTACTCACCCAGCGAATGACAAAGTTCTGTTCAACCGTAGTCCGTATCGAACCGTTGGTGAACTCGCGTATTATGTCGGCGAGCGAGCGAAGTTGATCGCCTGTCAAGTCACCCAGTGGCAATGCGACGGCCGCGGTGACATAGCCTTCTTGCCGCTGATCTCGAATATTCGTCTTTACCCAATTGGCATATCGGACGTCGCCATTGACAGGTGGTAGTTCGCTGGGTGGGCGGCTCGGCTTTTCCTCATATTGGTCAATATCCTGGAGGTACTCCGTCCAGCGTGGATCCTCTTTCAACTTCTGCCGCTCCGCCAGTACCTCTTCCTTGAATTTTTCAATGCCCCATTTGTCGATGAGGAATTTCATGCGAGCGCGACTTCGCACTTTCTTCTCTCCGTGTCTTCCAAAGACTTTGGCAATCGCCTGCGTCGTTGGCAGAAGCTCCTCCGGTAACATGAATTCGTCAAACAACTTGGCCTGCCGCGGCACGGCACCGAGTCCCCCGCCGACGACCACGCGAAAACCGCGAACTTGTTTGCCATCCACGTCGCGCAATTCCGCCACCATTCCCATATCATGCATCGCTGCCAGGCCGCAGGCATGTTGTTGGCATCCGCTGAAGCTGGGCTTGAATTTGCGGCCAAAGTTCTGGGCATCGGGGTGGCCGAGCATGAATTGCGTGTAGGCGTCTGCATAGGGTGTCACGTCGAATGCTTCGTCTGGACAGACCCCGGCGAAAGGACATCCACAGACATTTCGCACCGAGTTGCCACAGGCCTCCCGCGTTGTAATACCGACCGCAGCAAGCCGCCGCATGATCGTGGGCGTGTCGTCGATATGGATGAAATGCAGCTGGAAATCCTGCCGCGTCGTGATGTGTGCGATGCCGTCGGAATACTCCTCGGCAATTTCTGCCATCAGTTCCAGTTGCTCCGGCGTCATGCCGCCGTAGGGAATCTTGATTCGCAGCATTCCCGGCGCATCCCAAACTGTATTGGGACCCTTGGACTCAACTTCGGGGAAGGCCAGTGTCTTGCTCTCGGTCCCGTCATGCCGTTGCCCATTGTCATATCGCTGACCGTAGGCGCCGCGGCGAAGACGCGTCTCGGCGAATACCTTTTCGTCGATTTTGCCTTGCCTCCGCAGCTCGATCTCCGTTTCGAATTGGTCGATTTCTGCGGCGAGTTGGTCGGGTAAGTGGCCGTCGAGAATTTCTTTCCAACGGCGGTTGCTGGCCTTCATTTGGCGCTCCAGGGGATGGGAAGGGCGCAGTTCGGTGGTACGGTCGGGTAAAAATCCGTTTCTCGACCGGAACGCGCTTCCGACAGGCAACTTATCAAAACGTGGCCCCCTCGGCAATTCCGCTCAGGAAGGCTAGGCTATGTGGATCGCGGCAAGCGACTTGACCGAACCGTTGGCAGAGAATCAAGTTATGACGAACGAACACACGCTTCGAGTGTACGAGTCAATCATCGGTCTGCTTTCGAATGCGGAGAACCCAACACCGTTGGTGCGGCTGAACAAGGTCGTTCCGTTCAAACATACCAAGGTGTATGCGAAACTTGAGTGGTACAACCCGTTCGGAGCCGTGAAAGACCGCATTGCCGACAATTTGATTCGCGTCGCCGAGGAGGAGGGGTTGCTCTCCAACGGAAAGCGGCTTGTCGAGGCCACGTCCGGTAATACGGGGCTTGGACTGGCGATGATCGGCAACCAAAAGGGCTACGCTTTGCAGACCCCCCTGTCTCAGGCGATTCCGCTTGAAAAACGAACCGTGCTGCGTTTTTTTGGCACGGAAGTCGTCGAGTTGGACGATTCGCTTTGTCCGGCTCCCGGTGCTCCGGAGGGTGCGATTGCCCAAGCTCGAGCAACTGCCGAAAACGAGGAATACGTACTGCTCGATCAATACGCCAACGAGGCGAATCCCGGAGCACATTACCGCACGACCGGTCCTGAGATTTGGCGTCAGACCGAAGGCAAAGTGACTCACTTTGTGGCCGGCTTGGGGACCTGTGGGACCATCCCCGGATGTAAAGGTGTACGGCGCCTACCCGGAGGAAGGGCATGACATTCCGGGTGTACGGAGTCAACGCCAGCTACAACAGACCAAACTCTATTGCCCGGACGAGTATGACGCTGAGGTTGAAGTGCCCGACAGAGCGGCCTATGAGCTCTGTTTGAGACTCAACCGCGAAGAGAGTATCATCGCCGGCCCAAGTTCTGGAATGAGTCTATGGGGCGCATTGAAGCTAGTTCCCGATGAACCGGGTGCGATCGCCGTGGTGATCTTCCCCGACAACATATTCAAGTACGCCTCATCGATCTTGCGTCATTTTCCCGAGTTCAAGCCGCCCGAGCGGTCAGAAGAGACGGCACCCGCTGGGCCGAGCAAGAATGACACCATGCTCGCCGAGATGATGGAGAACCTAAAGAACGCTCACGATTCGGTAAGGGTGACCAAACTGAATGAACAGCTGCAAGGGGACGACAGGCCTCTGGTGATCGACATTCGCATTCCGGAGCATTTTGCCGAGTCACGAGTACCCACTTCAATCAATATTCCGCAAGACGATCTCGGTCAACGATCCGGAGAATTACCCGAGGATCGCGACACGCCAATGGTCATGGTCTGCAATATCGGCAAGTTTTCAAAACAAGCCACGCTCTACCTAAAGTCGATGGGCTATCGGAACGTAAAGAGCATGAAGGGCGGACTCAATGAATGGGTACGCAAGGGGCTCGAAACGGAATAGCTGTCACACATCGTGCAACACTGTCAATCGCCGCCAGGAATTGGCGTGGTGGTCATCTGTATGAATATTGGCGCCACCTTGGTCCTCACGTTGGTTGGCCGCAACCCAGCCCGATGGACTGGGCTCGGTAAACGCCACGGCGCGTTGCCCCTTTGTTGCCAGCGCAGGCGATATCGCAAGAACAGGCCACCCACGGACAATACCTAACACTGGCGGGGTCGGTTCAGACGAGGCACGGCGGAGCCAATGTCGGCCGGTCCATCTGTGTCCTCACCACCGTTTGAACGCTCGCAATGTTCGTCGCCGCAAGCCGAACTCAATTTGACCTGTCAAGACCCTTCTTGTAGAGTTGTAACTTGAATTAAAATCGATCATCTGGACCTCGAGTTCAAGCATCTAAGGCGACATGATGACCGTTCCCACGTTCGCGACGCGGATCGTAATCCTCTTCGCCTGCGCTCTCACGGTAACTTCAGCCGTGTTCTGGTTGCGACTGACTGCGGAAGACAGTTTTTCAAGTGCGTCTCCGTTGGACGTTCCACATCAAGTCAGTAGTAATGAGTTCGTCACGTCGAATGCGTGTCGTAGCTGTCATCCCGATCAGTACTCGACTTGGCATGACAGTTTTCATCGTACGATGACTCAGATTGCGACGCCGGAGGCAGTGGTTGCACCGTTTGAAGACCTCGAACTCCGAGATGACGCCTTGTCCTGCCGTCTCGAACGACGAGGAAATGAGTATTGGGCAACCGTGTTTGAAACGAATTGGAAAGAACGCTACCTTGCTGCCGGAATCGACCCGGAAACGGTCATCGGAACTTCGCGGACGCCGTTTCTGACCAAACGCGTTGAGCTAACGACCGGCTCTCATCATGTGCAGATTTTTTGGATTTCCGATAAATCCAATATGGTTGAGCTGCCCTTCTATTACCACATCGATGGCAAACGTTGGATTCCGCGAAGTGACTCGGTCTTGGTTCCGCCCGCATCGGCAGACGCGGGCGTGAGTACGTCGGAATGGCGAATGGAGTGCATCAAGTGCCACAGTGTCGGTGGAAACCCAGGACTGACAGAATACCATGGCCGCGCTTTTCTCCAGAGTTCGGTGGCGGAATTCGGTATATCGTGTGAGGCTTGTCACGGTCCGGCGAAGCAGCACATCGAGCATCACCGAAATCCTCTCAATCGATATCGACGGCACTTGGACGGCGAACCCGATCCCACAATTGTCAATCCGAAACGATTGTCTCATATCAAGTCGTCCGAAATATGCGGACAGTGTCATCTCAGTTTTGTACCCAAGGACCCGGATTTCCTAACCCGCGGATTGCAGTACCGTGCAGGAGACGATTTGACCGTGACTCATGAGGTGCAACTCTTCGAGGACGGTCCACTTCGCGAGGGTGGATTCATGACCTACTGGCGCGACGGCACGGTTTGTGTTGGTGGCGACGAATACTTGGGATTGATCAAGTCCGCCTGCTATCTGCGTGGCGAGATGTCGTGTCTTTCTTGCCATTCGATGCATCAGAGCGATCCCAACGATCAGCTTGCAGAAGGCATGGATAGCAACCAAGCGTGTTTGCAATGCCATAAGTCGTTCATCGACAACATTGAAGAGCACACGCATCATCCGGTGAATTCTAGCGGTAGCCGCTGTTACAACTGCCACATGCCGAACACCTCGTACGCGCTGTTCACCGCGATGCGCAGCCATCGAATCGACAGCCCGGACATCGCTTCGAGCCATCGGTCTGGCCGGCCTAACGCTTGTAACTTGTGCCATTTGGACCAAACGCTCGACTGGTCCGCACAGCATTTGACACAGTGGTACGGAGCACCCGCGGTTGAACTGGATGAGGACGAGGAGACGGTGGCCGCCTCCCTGCTTTGGCTGCTCCGCGGCAATGCTGCTCAACGTGTGATCATTGTGTGGCATATGGGCTGGGAACCGGCACATAGGGCTGCTGGCAAAACATGGCAAGCTCCGTTCCTGGCGCAGATTCTTGAAGACCCGTACTCCGTAGTACGCTATATTGCTCACCAATCACTGACGAAACTCCCGGGATATGAGGATTTTACGTACGACTCCATAGGTCCGGAACAGGAACGCAGTCGTGCTCATCGCGAGGCTTTGACGAAGTGGGAACAACAGAACCGAGACTTGGGTTCTAGGGCACGCCGATTGCTCCTCGATCCAACGGGGCATACAAGGGATGATGATGTCACGATAGTGATAACAGAATGACTGAGGAGCAAATCCCGGAGGATTCAAATCCTTTACGGGACCCACAGGTTTCCAAGACGACCATCGCGCATCTGCGAATTGGCTGGTGGTCACTATTGATTTTTCTGTCGTTGGGTATCGCGTTGGAACTCTGTCACGGGTTCAAGGTTAGCTGGTATCTGGATGTGTCGAATGAAACACGACGGCTAATGTGGACGTTGGCTCATGCACACGGCACGTTACTTGCGCTGCTGCATATGGCCTTTGCCGCGGCGACTTGCCTTGTTCCCGCTTGGGCTCCCGGTTGGCGGCGTCTCGCCTCTCGTGCACTGTGTGTTGCCAGCGTCGCGATCCCCTTGGGATTTTTCCTGGGTGGAGTCCAGATATTTGCCGGCGACCCAGGAATCGGCATTCTCTTGCTTCCGGCCGGAGCATTCTTGCTGTTCGTTTCCGTGCTGTTGACGGCGTGCGGCATGAGCGCTGCGAGAAGGTGAATGTGCTGCCAAAATCCAGTCTACGAACGATGCACTTGCTGGCTGCCGCAACAGCGTTTGTCAGCCTGAACGGACTTGTGTGGTACGGTGAGCCCATCACGTTAGGCTAGGCAAACGCCACAGGCTTTGCCCCTTTATTGAAAACACTGGCGGGGCGAGTGCCACACATTGGGCGACATCGCCGGCACCCTTCTAGAACTACGACGCATCCCGTTGGTCAAGTGTGTGGGCGGTATCGACCGTCAAGCCCTCGAGTGTTTGGAGTTGACCATCGGGCCACCACACATCCACATCACAAGCGTTTGACGATTCACCGAGTCCAAAGATCAGCACAGGTTGATGACTCGACGCGTAACTGGTACCGCCGCACAATTGTTGTACCAGCACTTGGTCACCTTGGCGAATCGTGATGCGGCATCCGATCCCTCGCCGGTTACTCTCTCTGCCGCGAAACTGAAACTTCAGCCAATGGCCGCGTTGCGACTCGTTTTTCAGCAGCGGTATTGGGTCGTTCTGCGGAACAACGGCAAGGTCCCAATCCCCATCGTTATCGTAATCTGCGGAGGCCACGCCGCGGCCAACCATCTTGAGCTCAAAGAACTTGCCCGCGATACGACTAGTCTCTTGCCATTGGTGGCCGTCGTACGAGAGTAACTGATTCTTCATTCGATGTTGAGGGTTGTTAGGGAAATTTTCGATGTGGCCGTTGGTGACAAAAAGGTCGTCGAAACCGTTTTGATCAAAATCCGTCATCACGACACCGAACCCCAGGTATGGCAATGTCAACTGATGTAATGCAACCTTCGCTGTTGCGTCTTCGAAGCCCGACGGGCCAAGATTCCGGTAGAGAGTGTTCGATTCCTCGTAGAAATGGGTCGAATACAAGTCGAGGAAGCCGTTGTGATCATAATCACTGACCGCCAAACCCATGCTTGCTTGGAAACGCCCGTAGCGATCGACGGAGCAACCGAGCAGCACGGCACGCTCGAGAAATTCGCCGTTTCCTTGGTTGATAAACAGGAAATTCGCCGTCGTATCGTTGGCGATGTAAATGTCGGTTAGTCCGTCATTGTTGAAGTCCGCAATAGCGACACCCAGCCCTTTGTTGCCCTTGCCGAACAACCCTCGCTGACGCGCTTCCGCAAGAAACGTACCGTCACCTTGATTGAAGTAACATTCGTCGGGCCAAGCGTCGAAGTCCTTTGGATGACAGATTCGCCGTTCGCCGTTCTTGCTCCGGCAATCGGCAGGATTGAATGGATCGTATTGCAGGTAGTTGCAAACATAGAGATCGAGATCGCCATCGTGATCCAGATCCGCCCAAGCGGCCGAACTGCTCCATCTTTGATCGTCCACGCCCGCGAGATCGCCAACCTCTTGGAACGTGCCATCGCCCAGATTCAGCCAGAGTGAATTGTGGCCCACGTTGGTGACATAAATGTCATCGAATCCGTCTTCGTTGTAATCGCCGATCGCAACACCTTGGCTGTAGCCGAATTCCTGGATGTAGGTGTACGGTGTTATCTGCTGAAATCCATCCGCACCTAGATTGCGGAAGAGCACGTCTCGTGGCTGCGACGCGTTTGCCGGCTGGGTTGGGTCACCGGCCTGGTTGAGAAACAGATCCCACAGCCCATCTCCATCGAAGTCCAACCATCCTGCTCCGCCACCAGTTGTTTCCACCATCACTGATTTGCCCTGCTCGCCATTCTGATAGGTGTGCACCAAACCGAGTTGGGCGGCAACGTCAGTGAATCGCAGCGTGGTAATCGGGACGATCTGGTGTGGTTTGGCGCTCCCTTTGCCCAGGTCAAAGGGGTAAAAGGGATCTTCCTCGATAACACTCGTACCGCCATTGGGCTTCGGCTTCGGGCAAGCGATCAGCGAGACAACAAGCAAGATAAGCGCTGTGGCGGCAAGCCACTTGAGGACGGCTTTCTGAGTCATGGGTACGCCCTAGATTATGAGAATAGAATTCCGAACGGAATCACAGAATGAAATCCGAACGGAATCACAGAATGAAAATCGTAGCGCAAAGAGACACGGCGCAAAGAAAAGGGAGGTGGCCGCAAAACGACCACCTCTCTTTATGCTTCGTCAGATTAACAGACCCTTGAACTTGCCTTATGGCATTTCAAAGGGCATCCCATCATTTCGAACGCCGATCTTGTATCGAGTTACATGATCAATGTTCTCTCTAAAGAATCGAACGCTACCATCACACAACGCGCCTTGAGCACCACCGGGGTGGTTACTGCTCCAGCCGTGGCAACGGCGGTCACCCGCACCCTGCAACCAGGCCTTGTTCTTGTTGTTGATGGGGTTTCGCATCGTGTTGATGCCACCAATGCTGGAGATCCACGAGGCATCATCGCACGTGTTCTGGTCATGCGGATAGGCGACATTGTTACCACCTCTCCAGTGCATGTCCTCGAAGACCATCAAGGTATTGGACGTTCCGTCCAAAACTTGGGCCAGTCGATGGCAACCGTGGTAGGTGAACACGCCGTTAATTCGCGGCATGTCGCCAAGCCAATCGCCATTAACCCATGGCGTTCCCGGGTTGCCGCCCGTTTTGATGAACATTCTGGGCTGAAGCGGATCGGGAACGAAGTTAGATGGAACTGCGTTACAGTCCTTCCAACCACCCCAAATGTGACCGAGATTACCGACGTAGTCGGTGCACGCAGCCAGATTATTACGACCGTGACGGTAACCACTTTTCTGATTCTGCCGCACGCCCTCATTGGTACTTGATGGGCAGAGCAAGTTGTCAATGACCGTCTCTTTAATGTCCTGGCGGAGATTATCGAGCGCGAGTCGCTTGCCCGCTGATCCATTGGCGTAGTTGCTATCCTTTTCAATCGCATCGTAAAGAGGCTGATTCTCGAAGAATGGCAGTGCTGTGACGATCCAGGAGTAGTTTCGCCATTTGTTCGTCGGATTGCCAAGATGGTGCGGCCGCCCGATGTTGTTGTCCGACATGTTCCCTAAATCGTTGTTCCAGGGAAGCGTGCCGTAGGTGTCGTGATAGTTATGGCACGACAGGGCAAGTTGCTTCAGGTTGTTACCGCAGCTCATTCGGCGAGCTGCCTCCCGTGCGGCTTGAACCGCTGGTAGCAGCAAGGCTACCAAAACGCCGATGATGGCAATCACAACCAAGAGTTCTACCAACGTGAAACCACGCCGGCGTCCAAACGAAACATGTTTCATCGTAAAATCCTCCCGAAAAAAACAGGGGCAAAAAAATCCGACTAGAAAAGTGCAAAAGCAAACGATTGCTTACAGATCGAGATTAAATGTATTTTTACCTAAGACAACCTCAACTTCTTTCGGAGTTGTCTCCACCGAAGTGTATTCTGCGGGTACCATACCCGTGCCAGTATCGGGTTCTTGAGACGCGATGTCGCCTTGACCGCCCTCCCCACTCATGTAGTCCTCGCCGGCAGCGTCGCTGTCGTCTGTTACGACAACCTTGTATTTTCCTGGCACTGCACCCTCGATACCCTGCACGCCTGACAGCAAGGAATAGGTGCCATCATCTGCCGTTCGGCCGCTGGCAACTTGTACGTTCGGTACCTCCGAGTCAACTGGCGAAAAAGTAACCAAGATACCCGCGGCGGCTTTTCCGCCGATGGTGACTTTTCCGGTGACTTCCGCGGTGTCCAATTGGGCCTCACCGCACCCCAGCAAAGGGAGCAATGTCAGCACCCATACCAATCGACTTACATGTCGCATCGAGTGATCCTTTAAGAAGAGAAAAAGCATGAATTTAGTAAAGTTTAACGGATATAAAGGGCAAATGCTAGGAAAAATTGGAATTTTAGGGGGATGATTTATTCAAGCGTGTTTGGAGCGCCTTGGCGATTTGGGAATCGCCGGCTGCCGTCGCATATTTGACCATTTTCTCCATGAGCTCGCGCGGTAGAGATTGCGTATCGGCCAACTGTAGCGCTTCCCGCTTAATCTCCGTTCCCAAGACGGAGATTTGCTCGTATTTTGCGCTTTTTTTCAACTCATTCGTTTGTCGGTAGACACCCGCGAGCCAATGGTATGCCTTCTCATCGTACGGGTAGAGTTTCAGAGCCTTGAGATACGATTTTTCCGCCTCTTCCAGCTCCTCACGCTGTTCGTGAACCCAACCCTTAAACGTCCAGAAACGGCTGTCTGTCGCTGATTCAGGTGGTGCCTGTTCCAATAATTGGATGACTTGGTCGACTTGGCCACGGTAGCATGCCGCATTCAAATGCAACGCCAGGGCCTCGATGTTTTTGGGAAATCGCGCAAGCAATTCTTGCATTACCTTCTCGGTCTGTTCTCGTCCGGATTCACCTTGCGATGTTTCGGTCATCGCCGCTGTTGCCGTGAAGTGAATGGCTGCGGCGACCTGGAAGGTCTCATTCGTTGGTGCCGATTGGAGCCATTGAGAATTTAGTTGGCGTCCGTTGGAAAAGACGAGCCAATCGGCGCCCATCAAATAGACGTAACTATCCGGTGTCTCCTTGCCCTGATTGATGGCTTCCCTGGCAATGCCAATCAACCGTGCACGTTGTCGTGACATGGCGTAGTAGAAGCCCAAACGACGGTACGACTCGCCCACTTTCGGGTCGATTCGCAGGATGCGATGACACGTTGCCTCACCGGCAATCGGGTCAAAAAGAACAGAAAACTGGATCTGGCTCAACTCGAGCAATCCCACCACTGATTGAGGGTCCTCATCCGGGAGATTGAAGAGATAAAGGCTTTGACGGATGGCATCGTTTCGCTGTGACGCCGCATTCGCGGCGAATAATAGAGGTTTGGCGATTTCGGGCTGCCACTGAAACCACTCGAGCGCCATTCGTTCTAGCTGTTCCCAATCCTTGGCTTTGTAGGCTGCCTCCGTCGCCGATTCCAGTTCGGCGATCTTGCGGCGGCTATAGCCATGGTAAAAAAGTCCCCATCCACAGGAGAGACTGGCGAGAATCAACATCACAACGACGACGCGTCTGAGAAGTCCTCGGCGTTTTGTTGGCTCACTGGATTCGGTCATTCGCCTCTCGGCTCCACTGCAGTAATTGTCTGATTCAATGCTGGACCTGGCAGAGTCTGAACGACCCCCGAGGGCCAGACAATCTTAATGTCGGTAACTTCCGCCACGTCGCCCAAGCCAAAATACAACGGCTTGCGACTCTGGGACAAGTAACCCGATTGACCATCGTAAGCCTGGTAATACGACTGGCCGCTGGCCGTAACGGTGACAAAAGCGCCTAGTCCATCGCGGTTGGAGCGTGTCCCTTGGAGCTTGATTTTTAACCATTTTAACGACGCATTCTCTGACGACAAATTGCTGACCAGGACGAGTGGTTTTGAGTTGAAGTCATTTGTAATGATGTCGAGGTCGCCGTCGTCGTCAAAATCGAACAAAACGGACGATCGAGACCCCAGTGCAGACCAAACCGTCACTTTTCCCGTTCGGCCTTTGCAGATCCGGTTGTTCCGGTCCTGATTGTCTGCATCCAATTGAAACCACGGCTTGATTCGCGCTCCTTCGGCCCGCGGTTCAACACCCAGTATGAATTCACTGTCCAAAAAGCCTACCCCACGGTCGTTCAAAAGCACGGAATTGGCGCTATAGCGGTACGGAAAACACATGCTGGAGGCAATAAACACATCGAGGTATCCATCGGCATTCAAATCTCCGACGCTCAATCCCCATGGCCAATAGTTCTCGGCGCCGAGTTGATCCGACCGTTCCTGAAAAGTCCCGTCCGACTGCCTCTTGAAGAACGCATTGCCAAAAATGCTCTTCTTGTCATTGCTCAGCAAAATGCTCTCAGGCCACTGCATGTTGGATTTTTGTTTTTCAAGATCCGGTCCAACATCTTCACTCATGTCCGAGTGCATGTCGGTGATCAGCAGATCGAATCGTCCGTCATTTTCAAAATCAAAGGACTTGACGCCCATCGCTCCCCCGGGCGTCTTTGGAAACAACTCGCGGCTCTTCTTCAGAAATCGTTCGCCTTGTTGATTTTCATAATACTGATCGTCTCCTTGCATATTTAATACGTAGAGATCTGGCCAGCCGTCACCGTTTCCGTCCAGAGGTGTAGCTGCCCCGCTCCAACTGTCGTCCTGTAGACCGACCTCCTCGGTGACATCTTGGAATTTTCCACCACCCAAGTTCTTGTAGAGGATGCTGGATTCCGATAGTTCCGGCTTCAAATGCCCTAGAAAGGCATCAGCGGTTCCCACGTAGTATTTGAAATCGCCATCTGGCAGCGTGCTGGTCACGTCGTGCCGCAGACTGGCGAATTCGTCGGTCGTGTAATTACCGACGTTCGTGACGAACAGGTCCAATAACCCGTCGCGGTTGAAATCGAAAAACAGAGCGGCTGAACTGTGCCCGATGTAGCTCAATCCTGCTTCTTCGGTAACGTCCTCGAACTTGCCTTGACCATCATTCAAAAAGAGAATATTGCCTCCTCGAATCGTCGTCACAAAAAGGTCTGCGTCGGCATCGTTGTCGACATCTGCAAAAGAGGCCGTGACGCCAATCCGGTTGGCAACGCCAACTCCGGCCGCGTCGGTGATGTTCTCAAATTTGCCGTTTCCCAGATTCCGGTAAAGCCCATTGCTCCCCGCCTGAGCGACGAGGTAGAGATCGAGACGGCCATCGCCATCGACGTCGGCCACTACGATCCCATTGCCGTGATCGTAGTGATTGACCTGCAACCGCCAACGCTGTTCGTCGACGATTTGGGGCCGAAAGTCGATACCGCTTTCGTCGACCTTGTTGACAAACGAAAAGTCGTGAAATACCTCCCACTGCTGAGAGGCCTCACGCTGTTGTTGTTCCCGATCCTCGAGCCAGGAAAGATCGAGAATGTCCGGCGGTTGGGCGAGGTGAGTCTCGCCAGACGACGCTGTTTGAGCCATTTCCGGGAGCACGAAGTTCAAGGCACGCATCAACGCGACCGATCCATCATCTTCAAGCAGGTCGTAGTATCCGCGAATCCGCCCGGCCCGATCGACGAGTGCGAACTTTGAATCGTGAAGAATCGGCGCGGCCGAGTTACGGCTTTCCTCCGAAACCGGCAGGTGAAACCCGTCCTTGCTCAATTGCCAAATCGCGTCTCGTTCTCCGGTAAGAAATTTCCATTGTTCGAGGTCAGCGTTGGCCGCTGCCGCATAGGTTGCCAGCACTGCCGGCGTATCGAACTCTGGATCGACGGAAATGCTCAACAGATGAACGCCAGCTGTGGACGGGTAGGCGGCCAGCTTTTGCTGCAGTTTACGCATTTGACTCGTCTGCGCCGGACAGGTGGCTTGGCATCGAGTGAAAATGAAATTGGCGACCCACACTTTCCCGACTAACTGCTCGGAGCCAAAAGAGTTTCCGCTTTGATCCGTCAACGAGAATTCGGGCACATCCTGCATGACAGGTGGAATCACGTATTCCCCATCGTTGGTTTGTTCGCCATTGGGCGGCTCGGAATTGAAGTTGAATCCCTGCTCGGTTTGTTGCTTATCGGACGGTCCTGGATCGGCGATGTCTTCGGTTTTCTGAGAGAATCGCCATATCCATACCGATGTGCCGACTATGATGAGCCCAACAATCAGGCCGATCCAAAGAGACATTTCACGTTTCATTTGAGAAATCCTGGCTCAGAATGTATTTCGATCAGAACGAGTTGAGAATAGATATGAGAAATGGGTGAAAACCCCGTCGACCGGTACGTTGGTAACGAGATCTTCTAAAATTGACCTTGAATGACCGAGGGCTGGTCGCGGTAACCAATCCCTCGATAGTCTTCGGATTGCGGTTCAAAGAGATCGTTGAAGTCCGGGTCCAACGGTCTCATCGTGTTTGCCTGGGAATCAATCGAATCCTGTAAATCGAGGATGTTGCCTTCGATAAAGCAGCGTCGAACGCCGCTTCCGGCGGCGATGTCCAGCTCATACGGACCAGCGGGCCGCGATCCATCGCCAGCCGTGTTGTGCCAGAAAATACAGTCCTCGTAAACACTACCAGTACCTTGGTCGTCGACGCCGTTCCAATTGGCCGTGAATGTGCAGCGGCGGACCATCGCCCTCGATTTGGGAAACACGGTCAAGGCACCGCAACCGTGTTCCGCTTTGTAGCGAAGTCCGTATTCCGCGGCGATGGCGTCCATGCCCGTGTTGGCGACGTTTCCGACGAATAGGCAGTTATCCAATTGAACGGCACTACCGCGCAGCACATCAATCGCTGCACCAGTTCCCGGACAGTGGTTGTCGCGGAATCGACAGTTGCGGAACCGCACCAGCTTCGCGGAAAAGCCGCGGTGTTCGATCGAGACTCCGGCGCCACACAAGCGGGTGCGATTTTCGATCACGTCCACATTTTCGATGGTGGGATACGACCGTCCAAAGATCTTGATCGCTCCCCCATCGAGATAATAGAACAGTTCTTTACGAAGCTGGGGTAGTTGCGAATTCTCTTCGATCGACGGCAACTCGTCGTCGGTGCCGACAAATCCGTTCGCCCCCGTGATACGGACACCTCGCAATACGGTGTTCGAACTTATTTGATCACCGAAGAAGACGACATGATTCACGACGGCCGGGTAGCTACTGTCGTCGGCGTGAGCGACATCTGTGTTGGCGGCGGTCAGGACGACATCGCCTTCCCCTTCCAACGTGATGCCATCGTGCACTCTATTGAAGTGGATCAACGCTTGCCCGTAGCCGGAAGGTCGATACGTTCCGGCATGAATTCGAATGGTGGCGGCCGGAGATCGCGCGGCCACGACATCCAAGACGGCTTGAATCTCGTCGCCGGGACGAATGTGGTAGACCCCGCTGCTATCGGGCTTCGGCGCCTTGGGTTTAGGGACCGGGCGCCGACTGCTACTCTCGCACCCGATAGCGGATACGCAAACAGCCACTGCTGCCGCCAGGTAAAGTGCACGCGTGTGGAACTCGCATCGCCATCTCGACGCCGACTGACTCAATCGCCCCTTGGTTGATCGTCTGGTCATGGTCACTTGGCCTCGCTTGGCCGCGTTGGTGGCTGTGCTTCAATAATGACGCGACCCATCAGTTCGTCGTGCCAGAAACGAAATCCACAAATTGGATCGACAAGTAGATCGTAGGTCGCAGACGCCAGTGGGCCGGTTTGCCAAGTTTCGGTGAGACCTGGGACGGCCACTTGGCGAATACCCAGGTTGGGGACAGAGAACATGTAGACGTAATCGTCACTGGACAATTCCCAATCGACCGAGGCGCCGGCCGGAATACGTAGAACGCTGTTCGGTCGCGATCCACCAACGAATTCCGCCGGGAAAACCACCTGAAATTGCCAGCGAAATTCCCGTCCGGTGACTTCGACGACATAGTGTGGAGGTGGGGATTCCGTAGAATCGTCAATATCATGAGACGAGGGTTGGAGCGAAATGGTCCCATCGGCCCGCTCGAGTGGTCGGGCGAGGCCGACGATCAGTGGGCTCGCGGCAACGATCGTCAGCATGAACAGACCAAGTCGAATGAGCCAAGTTTGGAAAAAAGGACGTGAAGTGTCTGACACGAAAACGCTCCTCACGCGCTGGTCCTACCTGCAAAGGTACGACATGAACCGTCCTTACGTGCAGGTCGTACCTATTAGGTACGAAGGATAACTGCAAACAGTTCAATTCTACCAGCGGACGGCTATAATGGCACTAGGATACAACGGATCGAGGCCTGAGCTGGT
>LWDU01032272.1_pt1 | contig 26922 bp, 24 predicted proteins | sample 727161 | NCBI WGS metagenome assembly LWDU01 (sample SAMN04566230, study PRJNA314399) | hydrothermal vent metagenome | isolation source: deep sea hydrothermal plume seawater | place: Mexico: Gulf of California, Guaymas Basin | collected 2004-07-11
GCCTTGAACGACATGGTAGCAAATTTAGCCAAGGATGCGATTGGAAAAGGCGCAACTGCTCTGCTCGATGATGATATGGGCAACTTTGGCGTACCAAATCCGCGCATCTTGATAGTCGGATGCGGCGGTAGCGGAAATAATACTCTAAATCGAATTACTCATCTTGGAGTTGAAGGCGCAGTCACAGTTGCTATCAATACCGATAAACAACATTTAGACCACACTCGTTCTTTGCAAAAATTGCTGGTAGGCCGCCATATCACCCGCGGACTTGGAGCCGGAGGAAACCCTTCGACTGGCCGGCGCTGTGCAGAGGCTGGTCGAGATATGATCAAGCGAATCGTTACCGGTGCGGATTTAGTTTTCATCGCTAGTGGCCTAGGAGGAGGTTCTGGAACCGGAATTTGTCCAATCGTCGCCGAAGAAGCAAAATCTGCTGGCGCTCTTGTCGTCGGCATCGTCACCACCCCATTCCATGTCGAGAGGCGTCAGAGAATGCAAAGAGCCCTCGAAGGCCTGGAAAGTTTGAGACAAGTTGCAGATGCGGTTTTGGTCTTGGACAATAATCGATTATTACACTATGTTCCAAACCTGCCTTTGGATGAAGCATTTTCAATAATGGACCAATTGGTTGCAGAGATTGTCAAGGGAATAGTCGAGACCATTACCTTGCCTTCACTAATAAATTTGGACTTCGCAGATGTTCGAGCCATCATGAATGATGGTGGAGTGACCATGATGCTCTATGGCGAGAGCGATCGTGGGCCTGAAGAAGTCGTAAACGAAGCCTTGAATCACCCGTTATTGGATGTTGATGTTGCCGGAGCGACCGGGGTTTTGATCCACGTTACCGGTGGACAATATATGACTCTAGAAGCCGCTTCTCAAGTGGTCGACATGATGACTTCCAAAGTATCGGATGATGCGAATGTTATCTGGGGCGCTCGACAAGACCCTGGTTTTGGCGATACCATCAAGGTGATGGCGATTATTACCGGGGTCGGTGGCGTAGAATTGAATCAGGCTAGAGTTGAGCCAGATAAATTGGGTGATGCGCTTAAATTATCACGCAGTAAGGCTTCTAATAATAATAATATCGGATTTCAACGCTTCGATTGAATGTTGCATCTATTCGCAAGGGTCAAATCCAACCGCTGCCGAGGATAAATCATGCGAGGCCGCTTTTTGTTCACCGTCCTGTTGGCGCTGATGATAATTACACCGGTTACAGGAAATAATTCCGTGGTAACTGCAGAGGAAGAAGAACCGGCCGATCCATGTGAAGCTGAACCACAGCAACCTTGTGAAAATCAAACTACTCTGTACATTTGGTCAACTGGCCAATCTAGCCACTGGGCTCATTTCAATAGTTCCGATGAACGCAATATCCAAGGTAATCAACTTCAAAATGAGAAAAATAGTGGTGTTATCAATATCGATTATCGATTCACGATGAAACCCGCTCTATTGCCAAAGTTGAATATGACTCCTGATGGAGAGGTTAGATTTACCTTCAATATTTTCCTTCAAGGAGATTGGACCAATAATGATAACGATGGGCCTTGTCAAGCCGACTGTGAAGAATTGAATATCAGTTTATTATCTGGAGCCAACGAAATCGTACGCCAACATCTTCCGGGTGTGACCACAGGATGGAATTCGATTATTTTCACTCACACGCTTGAAGAGAACGAATTATTTTGGGATAGTTCAACCGGTAATCCAACCGTTGCAATCGAAATGAAGGTCAAGGGAGACCGTCAACAAACTTCACCTATTACCGTTAGTGGAGAAATTGCAAACTTTTCAATGAAGTTGTCTGGTGAGGATTCTGCAAAGATCGAATTACCGATCGAGCCTTCGACATGGTCAGTTGAATTCCAAGCAGAAGAGGAATTGAATCCACCGGTCGAACAGCCTGGCTTCTTGGCCCTCATGAGCGTTGGAGCATTGACCATGGCGGCGGTCTACATGCCGATGAGCCGTAAAGAATCACAAAAGTGATGAGATGGCATCGGCTGAAAATTCTGTCGTATTTTGATCTCCGGTCAAAATATTTTTGACCGAGCATGAATTATTCTCGAGGTCTTTTGGTCCGACGATAATTACATTGTGGAAACCGTTTTTGCCAGCCCAATCCAATGTTTTTCCGATGTTTTTACCTCGTAAATCCATCTCTACATTATTCCCAGAATCTCGTAATTGTTTTACGATTGATAGAGTGTGCTTTGATTCGATTCTAAATGGAAGCATAAGTGTACTCGGCGCAGGTGATTCTCCTCGAACAACTTCAACTCTACCCTCTGCTGCGGCTTGGGCTTCCAAGGCCAATAAGACTCGGTCGAAACCTAGACCGAAACCACAAGATGGGTCGAGGTCTTCCAATCCGAATAGGTGGAGCAGTCGGTAAGAACCGCCTCCTAGGATTTGTCCTTCCCCTCCAAGTTCGTCAACATGGATTTCGAATACCATCCCGGTATAGTAATCCAATCCTCTTGCGACACAAAGATTGACTTTGAGCGAAGGAGGTGTTGGCGCTAATAATTCGATAGAATCCAAAAGGGTTGAAAGTTGGTCAAAAGAATCTAAATCAACATTCATTTGTTCTAAAATGGTCTTAGCAGGTCCGAGTGTTTCCTTACCACCATCGAGTGCTGATAATGCTTTGAGATCGGCGATTACACTCAGGTCAATACCGTTGGTTTCAAGCAATTGCTCCATACCTTCCCAATCGCCTTTGTCCAAGAATCTCATTGCGCTTGCGACCGGTGATTCCGGTTCGCCTTCGGCCGCTAGCCCAATCGCTGTCAGAACTTCACGTAGAATTCCTACATGGCCAATTCTCAATTCCCATCCCTTGAGACCACTCGCCTCGAGCATGTCGATTGCCAAAGCGATAACCTCGGCCTCGGCCAATGGCCCATGAGCCCCTATGAGTTCGACGCCGTATTGGAAAAATTCGCGGTAGCGACCCTTCTTTGATTCTTCATAACGGAAACATTGGCCGAAATAAGATAGGCGCAGCGGCTTGGAAGCACTGCGTAACTCTTCGCTGATCATCCGCATAACAGGTGCTGTCAATTCAGGACGCAGGGTTAACTGGCGCTTTGATTTGTCCTCAAATGCATATAATTGCTTGATTACACCCGGCCCGGACTTTGCTGTAAACAGCTCAAGACTCTCAAAAATTGGAGTCTGAACCCGATTGAAACCATGACCGAGAGCCTTGGTTTCGAGTAAATTCTCAAGACATTGTCGGCGCCTCATCGCCGACGGGACAAAGTCCCGGGTTCCACGTGGTCTTTGCACCATTCAGAGATTGCGGACAACTTCAACCATTTCAGATGAACGGCTAAGACTGGTGGCTTGGTGGTTAATTCACCAGTCGTCAGCCCAGCCCGGCTTAGTGGTTTTTTCCTGTATGAGTCGGTCGAGGTCAGGTGCTTCTGGAACATTGATTTCTGGCTTGGAAAGGTTCTGAATTTTTTCGACCAATACCCAATCTGGTTCATCGATCCCCTCGACGACCAGTTCTAAGACCTCTCTCTTTACCGGCTCGAGTGGCTCATCTACACCAAGGGATTCCCACGCGGTCGAGGCTTTTTCTTGGTCGAGGGATTTACCCAAGGATTCGACTTTTTGTAAAGCGATGGTAGTCAATTGGTTTTGAACAGCTTGCTCGGCTTCGATCTTTGCTTCAATTTGGCTCCACAAGGCTTTTTCTTCGTCATCCTCTTGCTGTTTTTGCAAATATTCAATTGTGGATTTAGACGGCTTGTCGAACCATTTCCAAAACCATCTAACGATTGGAACTAAAACGATAGCAGTCGCTAAACCAATTCCAATATATTGGAAGAGGCTCAATGCCACAATCAATCACCTCAAGCCGAGTTTTTTGCGAGATGTTCCCAGCCTTCTGGATACGAGCCTGCTTCACAAACCAAATCATCATCGCCACCGGGAAGACCAGAGATATCAACCTCTGCTCCTTCGGGGATATTCCTGAACAATGGCCTCTCGACCAATTTATAATTGAAGAACATGAATCCGGTCGCTACAACTCCCCAGAATAAGAGAATAATCGTAATACCGTGAGGGTTGCTAGGATCCCAAACATTTGGAGTATTCATGATCATATCTCCAAAGTAAGATACAATCAGGATGGTAAATAAAATCGGGAAGGCCAAATAGATGAGAATATCCCACCAGCGACCGATCCAAATATCGTTATCTCCAGTATTGATGAAATCGTCTCTAAAGGCAGAGACTCCAACGCCGAGATAGCCCCTAAATCCTGGAGGGGCTTGGCCTGCTTCAACTTCGGAGCGCCATTTTACATAGCCGTATTTCCAAATTGTGAAGGCGATAAATAATCCGCTAAACATCAAACCATAGCCCCATATATGATCTTGAACTTCCAAAAATTGAGGGAATGCAGTACCGTCATCAGCAAATGAAATCCACATAACCGCCGAAGGAATTCCAAAAATGAAAATTGCTAACGAGGTTAGGAGAACCGAACGGTCACGACTATATCCATGGTCGACGAAATTTCGAACACATAATTCGACTGTAGAAATCATACTCGTCAGCGCTGCGAACGATAATGCCAAAAAGAAGCCGCTCATCATTATCCAAGCTCCAAGATTCCCACCCGGTGCTTGAGCGAACACCTCTGGCAATGCCAAGAAAGTTATCGCGCTCGAGCCGCCGGTAACGGTGGCTAATGGGTCCGATTCAACTGCGAAAATCGCCGATAGAACCGCTAATCCTGCAATGATTGAAATCGAGTTATTGGCTAATCCCATAGTGAAGGCATTGAGGGTTGTATCCTCGTCTTTGCGCATGTATACCGCGTAGGTCATCGCCATCCCCATACCGGCCGAACATGACCAAGCGGATTGCGAGAGGCCGTTAATCCAAATGCTCGGTTCACCTAGCATCTCCCAGTCGACTGTAAACATGAACAGGAAGCCATCGAGGCTGCCGTCAGACCAATCCATCCAAAGCGAAAGGCCTAGAGACATGAATAGAAGAACAAATAATGAGATCATCAAAATCACATTTACTTTTTCGATTGCTTTTGCACCTTTCCAAATTGCAAAAAGGGTGATTGCGATAACTACGAATTGGTAGAAGATAACATCGGTTGCAGAGGTTAAGAACTCATTCCAAACCTGTTGGGTATCCACCCCTGGACCAGTCAGTCCATTGGTTATACCGAGTTGGAAATATTTGATTGTCCACCCGGCTACGACCGCATAATAAAAACCGATCGCTGTCGAAATCCATGCGGTCCAAAGACCCATCCAAGCGAATCTTTTTCCAGCAAATATCCGGAAGGTTCCGATGGTTCCGGTTCGGCTGCGCTTCCCTAGTGCGAATTCGGCTATGACCAAAGGTATCGACCATGCAAACAGAAAAAACAGCCAAGGAATGAGGAAAGTTCCTCCACCATTGGCTCCGACCATTCGCGGAAATCTCCAGATATTACCGGTGCCGACCGCGGCGCCGATTGCGGCGAAAATCAAGCCTACGCGACCACTGAATTGATCGCTCATCAGAAGTCCTCCACTTCGAGTTCCGCTTCGATAATTTCATTCTCATTACCACTGGCTGCCATCAGTCGTAAACAAATGCCCAAACCACCCCAGACGAATCCGACCACGGTCATGAAGAGAACGACCGAACCTAATGCGCTGCCGAAAGGTGCTCGATATGGGACTGTTAATTCGAGATATTCACCATTTCCAGGGTAAGAAATCTGTGAGGTTCCACCGAGGGTTGAAACCATGGCTTTGTAGTGAAGGGTGCCGGTATCAGAATCAGCGAATGGCACATTTGCCCGGTAGTTCATTCCGACTCCTGTGGAATTTAACAATTCACAAACCGTACCTTCAACCAATTCAAATCCTGCCGAACTCCATTCGGTATTATACCACTCTCTCGGCCCATAATCAGATTGGGTTCGAGTTGGTTTTACCATGCGATACATCACATGAGATTCTCCGGGGGCGGTGCTGAGTGCAAAGGCGGAATCTAGGCAAATATCGATTGGAATGTCGCCAGATTCGGGGATAGAAACCGCTTCTGGTTTGATTAGATGTTGGTTGGAAATAACATCAGCCATCGCAAGGTCTGCTTGCTCGCGCGGGTTATCAGAAATCTGTGCCATATAGAATGTAACACCAAGGTTTCTAACTGCAATATGATCGATATCGTCCTCGTGTTGGTGGAATGCAGTTCCTATTTCCATCGTGTAGCAATAAGATCCATGGACCCCGTAATGCCAATCACAGAAATCACCCGAAGTAGGGTAGAGGTCGCTAGATTGCATATTTTCATAATCGGTCATCTCGGCCATCTGGTCGCCGTGATAAACCAATTGGTCGTGGTCGGTACTTTGGCAATTTGTGCAGTGTCCCCACGGGTATAACACCAATTCAGAGAAAGAGTGGAAGGTTAGAGTTGCCTTGTAATCTGAAGCACCATCGCCGTCATCATCGTTCATCTCAGTCATATCTTGAATGAATTTAGTTTCGGGTTCAGAGTTTCCACCCATCCAATCTTCGTCGACGAGTCCATCGCCGTCGTCGTCCTTTCCATCGACGTGATCTTCGTTGAGCTTACCATCTTGGTCTTGATCTACAGTATCGACCGGGCCGTTGTAAACATCGTTATTTTGGCCGGCATAACACATGCCGGGGAATAGAGGACCGGTCGCTCCCAGAGGCGCTCCCCATTCGAATTGATAATTTCGATTAAGGTCAACTCCATCACAGCCTTCGTCGACGTCTTCATCGAGGTCAGGTATTGGGGTAACACCGGTAACGGTGTTGTCTCGCAGGTTCTTCCTCCAACCGCTGGTCGGGCAAGATTCCCAAGCAGGTGCTGCACAATATTCCTCACGATCGTAAATATTTCCATCGACATTGAGCATTGGAATCAGATAAATCTCTCTTTGGTTTATCAAATTGGTAAGTTCAACTTCGCTGAAATCCTCGTCGACCCCAAGGTCGCCGGCACTACATGGTTTACCATCGCCATTACTGTCTTGGAATTCAGGAGCGAGAGCCAAACAATCCCCATCGTCATCAAGGATGCCATCGCCATCTGCATCTCCCCATGGGTCCTCATCGAACAGCCCATCTCCATCATTATCGGTAGGAGGCATGTCGTAGTAGTAAGCAATGGTTTCCATAACCAATAAAGGAGTCTCATAACTCATCCATTCTCGAGCGTGGTGGTTGCCGACAATCATGATGTCAGGCCGGTCTGCATAATTGCCATTATCGCCATTGAAGGCATTATAATCGCCACCTTGAACATCGCCTGTGATTTTGAGCCAAGGTGAGGCATAGCCATAATACCAGCCTTCGTAATCATCGATGGTGGTTTCTTGGCCACGGTCGTTAGTACCGCCGTTCAAGCCTTCGTGGAATTCAAAAATATCCGAGTTTTCCTGTGCCAGAACCATCATCCTGGTCTTCATCGATTCATAGGTATGGTATTCCTTGAATTGGACCTGTTCGGACCCCTTCCATGGAAAAACATAGTTCTGGTAATCCTCGGACCAAGTGTCCTCAGGAGTCATCGAGCCCTCCTCGGCCTGAGCACTTACCAAATTGGATACCATCGGCGCTAGGAGCGAAATTAAAAATGGTAGCAACAAAATTGCGAGCGAGCGCTTTTGGGATTGAATCTGCATGGCTACCATAACCACCCGACCAGCCATCCCCTCTTGAAGTCGTCGCGTTGTAGGCTTAGCCCCCGAAGGGGGCTGGAATAAGTGGGAGGTTCAGGGAAAATGACAACAACATGAGACCTGCCCGGTCGGTTTGATGGAACAAATCGTCACCGCAATTCCGAATTATGATTCGATGATTCTTGGCTTCAATCTTGGCAGCTTGGTCGGATTGGCTTTTGTCTTAGCAGTTATCTTGGTCAGCAGAAAAATATCCGAAAAAATTCTTCCAAGGATTTTCAAAGGAATAGAAATCGGTAGTGAGGTCGCCTCAGAAGCTCTAAAGAGTTCTGGTAAAGCCCTTGGAATCGCGATTGGTTCTGGCATCGGCCTGTTGCTGTTGGGAGATCTCGATAGTAAAGTTGTAATCATGCCCGAGTTCATCGAATCTTGGTTGCCGAAACTGCTTGAATTGGCAATGGTAATAGCATTGATTCTCACCGCGTTTAGATTTGTGGGAATCATTCATTCATTTGTGGTCTGGTTGGATGATGATGGCGAGCTCGATGGCAGCCAAAAGACGGTTGTTTCCGCTGCAGAAAGCGTGGTCAGATTCGTAATTGTAATCTTTGGTTCTGCCTTTGTCGCAGCCTCTTTAGGTTTTGATCTTTCAACTTTAATAGCCGGTTTAGGAATTACCGGCTTAGCGATAGCACTAGCAGCAAAAGATACTTTGTCGAATATATTTGGCGCAACAACTGTCCTGTTGGACCGACCTTTCAAAATTGGAGATTGGGTTATTATCGACTCGGTCGAAGGCGAGATAATGGAGATCGGTTTACGAACTACCTTGATTAGAACCAGTTTGGATACCGTTGTCACCATGCCGAATGCAAACCTCACCAGTACCCCAGTCGAAAATTGGGGTAAGCGCAGATTCCGGCGCTGGCAACCTGTTTTTAAATTGGACATCAATTCCGATCCAGACCATGTCGAAACATTTTGTGCTGGAATTATCTCGATGATTGAAAAGCACGACCTAACCATGAAGGAAGACTCGTCTTTCGCCCGGGTTTCCACCCTTGGCCCCGATGCAATAGATGTTGGTTGCAATGTCTATTGGGATATTAGCAGTGGTACGGTCGAGAAGGAAGCAAGAGAAGGATTCTTGCTTGCGGTGATGAATCTAGCAAAGGATAACAAATTGGAATTCCATGACCCACGCAAGCGTCATAATTGACGCCAATCCGGTTCAAGGATTCTATAGGCAATCCATGAGATTATCGACATGCTCAAGAAAACAATAAATGGTAATTGCCAAGATTCAAACATTCCAGCTCGATTTATCCAAAGGGTAAAAATCGCGCAAACCAATCCAAATGGCACCCCCATTCTCACCAAACGCATAATGCCTAGGTCTGCTTGAATCCGGTCGACTTTGGCCAGGTATGATTCGATTTTTGAGTCGGTTTTGCCAAAGGCTCGGCATTGAGCATGGGCCATCACCATGACGTCGTAAGTCATGTGGGCAAGGCCTCCAGTAGATGTTCTCATCATGCTATTGTTTCCAAACTCTGTATTCCATTCATCGACTTTTTCCAATTCGATCGCTTGACGCAACATCGGTAAATGCTCAACTTCGGTCAATAATTTTTCAGATATCATTATCGGACTAGGACGGTTATTGACAATATTAAGTCTTGGCATTCCCAGAGTTGATTTGTGGTGAGGTGCTCGCCACAGAGTATTTGTTTTGAGTTTGTCCTCTACTTTTTTCAAACGAAAATTCCAATTGAGTTCGTCGTTTGGAGTAGTGAATTGTGAGCTTATTAGCGATTTATGTAATCCGATAATATCGAAAACCTTGGACTTTTTTGGGAAAATTAAAACAAAATCTCCAGATCTATTAATTCCAGCGACCGGTAATGTCACATATTCCTTAACCGCTAGATTTAACTTCTCATTTTGAACCAAACGAGATACATGATTTCCGGTTGGGATTGGAATGATTTGGGCTATAAAGTCTCCAATATCACACCAAATTCCATATTCGTCATCATTTAGTTTTTCAACAAATTTTACCTCGGGCCAACGACCCCAATAATCAGATTGTTCCGACCACCATTTTGGAGTCAAAATCGCTTCATCCCAATGCAATGGCAAACTTCCCCATTTTGTGAAAACGGAAGTCTCATCAAATCCGGTCGCAATACCGACCGGCCACCAAGAAGAACCCTCCATGTTTACCGGCCACCATGACTTAGGGATTAACTCAAACGGTTGAAGTTGATGGCTCCGCTTGAGGGGGAACGACCAGATGGGAATTAGCGACCGGATGGGAGATGTTCTCGGCAATGTTGTCGAAACCAAACTCCAACGGGCCGTAATGGAACATCCGGTCAAGGTAAATCACTTGGCCATCATCATGGACGGAAACCGAAGATTCGCTTGGTCCAAAGCACTCGAGACAAAAGTCGGCCACCGATTGGGCAAACAAAAACTCGAACAGGTACTCGATTGGGTCCTCGATTTAAAGATCCAATATCTCACGGTTTACGCACTTTCAACCGATAATTTGAATCGTGAGACCACCGAGTTGGACGGATTGTTCAAATTATACGAAGAGGGACTCAAAGATATCGCCGACGACCCTCGGATTCACGAGAATAAGGTAAATGTTCAGATCATCGGTCGGCGCGAATTATTACCTCAAAATGTCAATGATGCAATCGATTACGCCGAATCCAAAACCGCTAATTATAACAATTTCACCTTTACCGTTTGCCTTGCTTACGGCAGCCGTGAAGAGATGATCGGAGCGATAAAATCGATTGCTGAAGCCCATAAATCCGGCGAATTGGCGATCAAAGACATCGACGAAATCGCGGTGAGTTCCCGGCTTTACACCTCGGATATGCCCGACCCAGACCTGGTCATCAGAACCTCGGGTGAAGAGAGAATCTCGAATTTTCTTCTTTGGCAAATGGCTTATTCAGAATTATATTTTACCGATGTATTCTGGCCTTCTTTTTCCAAAAAAGAATTACTAAAAGCAATCCAAACCTATCAGGCCCGAAAGCGTAGATTCGGTGAATGAAATGCCGGCTTGCGAAACCTGTGGTAATTGGCCTCAACCGGCTTTAGCCGTCGATGCATTGGTGGTCCACGATGGGAAGATTCTCCTGATAACAAGGAAGGGTGAACCTTGGAAAGGTTTACTGGCATTTCCAGGGGGTTTTGTCGAAAAAGGTGAAGACCCCGAAAAGGCTGTCTTGCGCGAATTACGGGAAGAAACCGGCATAATTGGAACGGTAAAGAATCTGGTTTGCATCCGAGGAAAACCCAGCCGAGACCCTCGAGGTCATGTGATTTCAATCATCTATCAAGTCGAAGGAGTTGGCCTACCTCAAGCGGGTGATGATGCAGCAAAAGCCGAATGGATAGAACTCGATTCAATCACTCAAATGGCTGGAGATCATCTTTCAATCTTGAAGGATTTCCAACAATTGTGAACGGGTATTTGGCCATTCTGGCAAATCCAAACTATCTGTTAAATGAAGACCTGCCAACCAGTTAGTATACACTTCTTCATCGGCATCTCGAGTAATAAATAATGGATAGCCATCCTCGACCAAACGATCTAAAAATCCACGAACCGCTTTTGTTACCAACAGCGTTGGAACTCCCAAAATCACCGCTTCACTAGCTAAAGTCACCGATTGGGTGATGACGCCGTCCATGCTTGCGATCAGACTATCCAATTGCCAAGGATCGCCTTCGACCTGATTCTCATTTGCAAAATGAAGATCTAGGCCATTGAGCCATTGTGATGGTATTTTCAGAATTTCTTCACTATCGTGAATGCCATCGCCGATCAATTTCCTCATCATAATCCGAGGCGGATCGCTGACTTGCTTAGGTCTTAATTGCGGTCGCAAATGAACGTGGCCGTGAAGACCATTTAACCGATGGAAATTGGCTTTTTTCTTCATCAACGGAAGCGCATATTCCTGTTTAAAATGACTTGGAATCACGATGTCAGTCGCCTTAACCAATCGATGAGCTTTGTGATTTACCTCGGTATCGGTAATGTAAATTCTACGAGCAGAACGTGGTGCTGCTCTCAACTCCAATGGTGCGCCAACACTTATTACCAAATCGACATCCTTCAATGCACGAGTGGATATCCTCATGCGTGAATAGGCTTTTTTCCACTTCCCCTTCCCGACCGGACGCGGGACCCAGACGGTTTTCCTTCGGGGTAAATGGCCATCTGAGAATTCCAACATTGACCGAACCTCGAATCGGTCACAAGCGATGAACACATCTTCGGGAGAACTCATCTCCCGCATCATCGGCGCTAGAAGGCGAGCGTGAGCCGGATGATCTATCACCCACCCTGTCGCCATAGTTCAGCCCTGATTGGAGGGCCTATTTTGATGTGCTACCACCGATTGGCTTGTCAATATGGAGAAGCAAGTGATTCAAATCGGCGGCGAAAAATTGTATGGACCTTATAGCCCAGGGATAAAATCCTACGGCATCATTTGGCTGAGTGGCCAGATTGCACCTGAATCAGGAGATGATACCGCAAGCCAAACCAAAGGCGCTCTCGATAAAATCGACGCCTTATTAGCTGCGGCTGGAGTCGATAAAAATGCGGTTTGTTTCGCTCAAATTCTATTGGACGACATCGAGGATTTCGCTGCGATGAACGAGGTATATGGCTCATGGGTCGAAGAGATGGAAAACAAACCTGCAAGAGCGGCTTTCGAGGCTGGCGCACTGCCCGCTAAGGCAAAAGTCGAAATCGTGATTCAAGCAATCGATTCAAATTGTTGTGAATAATTATGCCTGGAAGCCCTTATCTCGACCAGCCACCAAAGGGCTTGTTAACTTGGCCGAAATTATTATCGATCTCTGTTCCAACAATTTCGGTTTTGAGTGTGGTGGCTTGGTCTCAAGATTTACTACTGGAATGGCTAATATTCTTAGCGCTGGCTTTAATCATCTTTGGTATGATAAGAAAATAGCATTTACAAAAGTAGCGTTGAAGACATATGCCACCTCCGACCAAACATGACCGAGTGGCCGGAGCACTGTTTCAAAGCTTACGATATCCGCGGATTAGCCGGTCAAGATCTAAGCGATGAATTCGCTTATCGCCTTGGTCGCGCCATGGCGACCTATCTCGAATGCGAGTCATTTGCAGTAGGGAGAGACATTCGAGATTCAAGTCCGGGCTATGCAAAAAACCTCATCCAAGGCTTGGTCGACTCGGGGGTAAAAGTACTCGATTTAGGAATCGTATCAACCGGCTGCCTTTACCACGCTTGTTGGACATTACCGGTTGACGGCGGAGTTATGGTAACGGCATCTCACCTACCGATGCCAACCCATAACGGATTCAAGATGTGTCGAGGTACACTACCGCTCGCAGGCGAGGAAATTCAAGAATTAAAACAGGTATTTTTAGCTGGAAATTTCAAGGATGGCAACGGTGATTATGTTGAGCATCCACACGAAGACTCCTATCTCGAAGCAATTGTTGCTTCGTGTGGAAAACTTTCCCGTCCGGTCAAGGTTGCTATTGATTGTGGCAATGCAGTACCTGGACCAGCGATGGTTCGGTTGATGGATATGATCGGGGCTGAACATGTGGATTTGTATTGTGATTGGGATTCAAGCGAGCCAAATCATGGAGCTGATCCTACCCGTGAATACAATATGGTAGACCTAGCAAAAGCGGTAGTCGAAAATAATTGTGAACTCGGTTTGGGTGCTGATGGAGACGGTGACCGCATTGGAGCGGTCGACGAAAACGGAGCATTCGTTTATCCAGACCGGCTGATCGCCTTGATAGCAGATGATGTCGTAGGGACCGAAGAGGGCAAAGATCTGTTGATTTACGATGTAAAATGCTCGATGAATGTCGAAAAAGCAATCATCGCCGCAGGTGGAAAACCAATGATGTCAAAAACTGGACATTCTTTCATGAAAAGGGTGATTGCTGAACATTCAAACACTTTGATGGCCGGTGAAATGAGCGGTCATATATTTATGTCGGACCGCGGTTGGTATGGTTTTGATTGTTCATTATATAACGCAGCAAGAATTCTCGAATTATGGTCGAGACGTGAAGCGAAATTCAGTGAAGAATTAGCTCGACTAGCACCTAATCTACCAACGACAGGTGAGGTAAAAGTTCCTTGTGCAGAAGAGGATAAAATTGCAACCGTGGCTGCGATTACAGAGGCTTTTGCAGATCACGATTCTTCAACAATCGATGGAATTAGGGTTCGATTCGACAAAGACGGTCAACAAACCGGTTGGTATTTGGCAAGAAAATCGAATACCGAGGCAATTCTTGTAATGCGGGTTGAAGCCAACGACCAAAAAACTCTAGATTCAATTCTCAAGATGATCGACCAGCGTGTTTCCCCAATTATTGACATCTCAAAATTACTGTAAAGCCGCAGCAACCCTGCCAGCCCTTTCAATTCCCCATCGAGCAATACTACTGACAGTAGAAATTTTCGATCTAACAATGTAAGAGGGTTCAAGATGTTTGGATCTCAAGCCACTTAGTCAACCTTTGTGACGGTATATGTCAGGGTAACTATCTCGATTTTGTAATCGATTGTTTCACCATCATCGACGGTATTACATCCAGTCCTTGAACCCTTATTCACCATCACCATCATACTTGTATTATAAGATCCTAAACCGGTATCTCCACCTTCGAGTTGTGAGTTTACATCCTCTTCGCTCATATTGGAAACATTGGTTCCAACTATTGAATTATTGATCCAATAAGATTCGATTACCAACGGAGATTCAGAGCCTGTGCCATCGGCCATGAACTCCCCCTTTGTCATTGAAATTGTCAAATCATCATCCATATCTTGTACCCCAGTACAGGTGAGGCCATTACTAACTTCATCATCGGTATGCTCGAAAGTAAGTCTTACTCCAACGATGTTATCACCATCTAGGCCTGCAGCATCCGAATGTGAACCGACTGTAATTTCTGAGCCATCCTCAACATATTCGGAACCTGAACCAATTTCAAAATATTCGAAAGTTCCTTCGATAGAATAATTGCCGACCGGTCCTAATGAAGAAAAACTTCCAGTTGGAGTATTCGTACTTGCATAAGCAAAATAACCTGGGAATGCTAGTAAGAAAAATACGATTCCAAACGCCATGATTTGAGTGTCTCGGTTGGTTTTGAGGTCGTCGATAAGTGACATGGTGAATCCTCTGCTATTCTTTGGTCCCGAAGAGCACTATCAAAGGTTTTCGCTCTCTTGTGGATTCCATTCCTTGAGTCCAAGTTTGGCAAATGCCTTGCGAGACCGACGCCAAACCGGCAATAAAAACCCGACTTTACTCTTCTCTCCAAAAGTCCATTTCCACGGGCACCTCGGTAGACTGAGAGCCCATTCTTGAATTAAATCAACCGCTTCTGGATTGTCGATACCGCCTGGAATTGTCCAACCGGTTTTATTGACTGCACCTGCAGATCCTTTGGTCTCGGCCCACGAATGCACTTCCATTCCAGATAGTGGGCCGTCGAGTAATTCTAGGCCGATGATGATTGCAAAACGGTCGACCATCCTCGCACCTTCGTGCCTACGCATCTGCCAACCTTTGTCCGAACATAAAGTACGAATTGCGCGAATGTTGTCGACCGGTGAGGTCGATACCTCGAGAACGAACTCGCGTCTGATGACCATTGGTTGGGCCAAGCCCCCCTCCTTGAATAAATTAATCTAATATCAATATAGAAAGAAATGAAAAGAAATTTGCCTTCCTCAAACGAAGGCTGTAATGACCACGACCCCACCCGCATAAATGCGAGTGGGATTCATGGATAGTCCAGCAACGGTATTTTACCCGTAGTTTTGATCCCAGTCCAAAAAAATGGACGAGGCTTTACCACGGACTGTGGACCGAATTAGTGGGTAAGTCGAAACTGGACCCTGCTCACACTGATGGCCCTCATCACAAGGGCCTGGTGCGAGCAACTGGTTTGATCAGTTGTCGATCTTATTTCTCTGCGATCAGCCGAAGAGAGATCCGAGTCCTTCGAATCCGCCTGCTTCTTCCTCTTCCTCTGCTGTTTCTTCTTCAGCCGGGGCTTCGGAAGCAGCAGCAGCAGCAACAGGTGCAGCAGCAGCGGGTGAGGCAGCGGCGGTAGCCATTGCCTCAGCTATGTCAACACCGCCCAGTGAAGCAACTAGTGCTTTCACGCGGGCAGAGTCAGCATCTACACCAGCAGCCTTTAGGACTGCGGTGACAGCTTTGTCGTCGATCTCAGTTTCAGCAGAGTGCAGAAGCATTGCAGCGTATACGTACTCCATATTTTTTCACCTCAAATTTTTTATTCAACCGAATAAGGACCCAAGGCCGTCGAAACTGCCTTCTTCCTCTTCTTCCTCCTCTTCCTCCTCGGCCTCGGTGGGGGCCTCGGTGGCGCTTGATGCTGTATCTGCAGCGGATGCTACAGCGTCAGCGGCTGCCCCAAGGAGTAGGGACAGCTCTTCATCGAGTGCTTCAGCGGACAAATTACCAGCGAGGCCTAAGGCGCCGCGGTGTGCTCGTCCGATGAATAGTGGCAGGGTATCACAGGTCATGATAGCCGCTTCCATAGCAACTGCAAAGGCTTCGGAGGAAGCCTTAGCAAGTAGAGTTGGCATGGTTTGTGTGGTAAACCAAGAGATATTGCAAGCCAGGTTGAACGCACCAGCACCAAAGCTGATGAGGTCCGACTCGAACTTTTCAAGGTCAAGGTCTAGAGTGTTCGGTGTGAAACGGACTCCATCTTCTAGAGTACCGCATAAGCGCAGTCCGGTAACGATTGGGTTGATCCCAATCTTGGAAAGCATCAAACCAAGGTCACCTTCAAACACATCGCCTTTGTTAAGGATGGTCATTTTTTTCTGAATGTGAACGGAGCCCTTCATGATCTTTGCAGGAATCCCTACAGAGTTCAATTCACCGACTATTGGTCCTGGAGCCATTCCGGTGTCCATCTTCTCGATCACGATATCGTGAGGAGCGATGTCCCCAGGCTTTCCAGCACGGCCGGCTTCGGTAGCCTTCAATTCTGAGAATACCTTGAATGAATTCAAATTGGTTTGAACCAATGCAGGTTGAACCGCACCATCGAAAAGCACCTCAAGGTCAGCGAAGTCCTTGCCAGCTGCTTCCCAAGCGATCTTCATCAAGCGCTTCTTTGCGACTTGAATCTGCATATTGGTTCGAAGTCCTCCACGCATGCCGAGCATTGCTCCAGCAGGAACGCCGTGAATATCGATGATAGCCATCGTTCCGCCAGAGTTTACCATGTCGGTAAGTTTAGCGACGGTACCCTTCTTCCAATCAGCGACCTTAGGAATCAATTGATCACCTCGATGCGTTGTGCTGGACCCATTGAGGTCTTGATGAAAATCGAACGAACGTTGCCCAAGCCACGCTCCAATTTGGAAAGTACACGGTTGTAAACCTCTAAGCAATTACTAATCAATTCCTCTTCGGTCTGACCTAAGGTTCCAAAAGATGCTTGGAATGTGACTCTATCACGAGATTTGATGATTGTAGTGCTCTGAAGACCTGTTGCGATTACAGCTGGGTCGATTACTGGAGGTACTGGACGTGGCATTTTTCCACGAGGACCGAGGACGACACCGAGGTATCGACCAATCAATCCCATGTGAGGTACTTCTGCGAGGAAGAAATCAAAGGAATTTGCCAATTTCTTAGCGGTCCCTTTGTTCTTGCCGAGTTCTTCGATCTCGGTTGGGTCGATGACGTGAATGCCAGCAGCCTTTGCTTTCTTTGCAGCATCGGCTGCTGCAAACATTGCGATTTTGATCACTTTACCGCGACCGTGAGGCAGACGAATCTCCTCTTGGATACGGTTGTTTGGGTTCTTCAAATCGATATCCTTTATCGTAAAGGAAATGTCGACCGCTTCTACGAATTTGCGAGCTGGCGCGTTCTCGATTGCGCCTTTGATTGCTGCAGTTATTTTGTCTTCCATTTTCTGTCACCCCTCTCGGTCTGCGAAGGACTCGAAGTCCCTCTACCGTGGTCCGTGATTGTTCAAGCGAAACGTGTATCCCATTCTCCATTACTAATTGTGGTCAACGCGTCCTTTGCCCAGAGACCATCGATCTTAACTCGCATAGCGACACATGTGCCGATAACCTCTCGGGTTTGCGCTTTTAGATCGGCTCCGGTCAAATGTCCCTTGCTCGCTTTATCGCGAGCGACATCCATCGCCTTCTCGAGGCTCAAGTCCTCGACAGCGGCATCCAACGATCCATTGCACTTCTTGACACCTAGAGCTTTCTTGATGAGCTCGCTAGTCCAGGGCTTTGGCATGATTGAACACCTCTAACGCTCACAGACGTGAGCAGGTCGCCGACTTGACTCCCCTATTTAATCACGCCGCGCGCTTCATTCGACTCTTTCGATGACGCGAACGTGGTCGCCACGCATCTTCAAAGTCATTGGAATAGGCTGTTCGTACAGCTCCATACTGACTTCTTCCTTCGATTCGGCCACGCTGGTAACACGAGCCTTTTCGCCCTTGAAAGCACCGGTGACGATCTCGACTACACAACCGACTTCGATTCCACTGGTAACAGCCTTAGGTTCTAGGAACGGTAGAATGTCTTTGAGAGGGGCCTCGCCTGGAAGAACGGTCTTTGCGTTCTTTAGCGGGGTTTGGTTAAGTCCACGGCGAGCCTTAGGGTCACGACCGCCAGAGCGGCCAATCAACTTCTCGACGTGGTGGAGAGCGCTCGACTCGACCATGACGTATCCACGCATGGTCGGGGGGTGAAGAACTCCGAAAATCTCATCTTTGAGTACCGATAGAGAACCAGAGCCCAATAGGCGAGCTTGCATCTCGTCTGCTACACGCTTCTCAGCACCGATTCCAGTCTTGACGATGAAAAGGTAAGAAGATACGCTTCCATACATTTCACGGAATAGTTTTTCTGCGCCTTCCATATCTAGGTCTGCGAAAACACAGTTGTGGTTTTGGACGTGCCCTGGGTCGACCCAAGTCGACTCGACATAGCGGCCTGCTGGAATTACTTCCTTGGTAGCTGAAACCACAAGAACTGGACGAATATCAGTCAATCGACCACCGAGGTCGATTCCCAAAGCCGGAGCATCTCGGATATAATCTAAATCCTCTAATGGGATGCCAGTACATTCGGAAACACGATTGAGAACGTCTTCTTCGGTATCTCCTATACCGTAAACGCCGTCCCAAAGGAATGGTGAATCAGAATCTGATTTGGATCTGCGAAGGAGCAAGAGCTCTTCTTCACAACGGATGAAAGCGATAAATGCATCAGTCATATTTTATTCCTCCAAGTTCAAATGTCGAAGACGTCGTGAATAAGCCAAGGAATTGTGGTATCCATAAGGATCAATATCACAAAGCCGATAAAACCGAGGATGAATAAACCGATACCACAAATGATACTGGTCTGCTTGAATTCTTGCGGAGTTGGCTTTCTAGCCATGCGAAGAATACGAGCCCAAGACCCACGAGAAATCTTGCGGAATTGGGCCTCGATAGCGTCTTGCTTGTCTTGGACTTTGTCCTCGAAAGAGCGAGTTTGATTGTTATCATCTGACATGGTTTCACCTCAGTAGTGGCCATTGCGACCTACGGCTTTCATTTAACCCAACCGGCGCGCCAAAGCCGGGTTTTTGCGAGTGGTTCAAAGCACCCCTGTGCCTCGATGGGCTCATGGCGGAGAGAGACCCATATCAGGTTCTCGGTGTTTCCAGAGGCGCTAGCGATGCTGAAATCAAGAAGGCTTTTCGCAAGTTAGCGAGGCAATATCATCCTGACCGCAACGATGGCTCGGCTACTGCCGAAGCCAAATTTAAGGAGGTCCAATCCGCTTACGATTCGATCGGCGATGCAAAATCTCGACGTGAACATGAGCAAAATCAAATGTTCGCCGGAGGAGGAAATCCATTCGGCGGCCGAGGCGGTAACATGGGCGGAATGGGCGGAATGGGCGGGATGGATGATATCCTGTCCCAAATGTTCGGTGGCGGCGGTGGCGGCAGTCAGAGAAGGCAACAACGACCTCAAGCACCTCAAGAACGAGGGCATGATGCGACAGCTTGGCTCGATGTGACCCCTGAACAGGCCAAGGAAGGAGGTGGATTCAACATCTCCTACACCCAATTGATTCCTGGAACTCATGGCAGCATTGACCGTAAGCGCAAAACCTTGCGAGTCAAGGTAAAACCGGGCTCAAAAAATGGCAGTGATATGCGGCTAAAAGGCCAAGGCCACGGCCATCCACAAGGGGTTAACGGAGATTTGATCGTCAAGATCAGAATCGACCCTGGTGACGGTTGCCGTTGGGACGGCAACCGGATTGTCAAAGAGGTTGAAATCACATATTCGACCTTGTTATTGGGCGGTAAGGTCACGGTCGAATTACCCAATGGAGTCAAGGGCAAAATCACAATACCTCCGCTGAGCCAAAACGGCGACCGTCAACGAATCAATAATATCGACCTTGAATTTGTTTTAGCCGAAACAGAAAAGCTCACCAAAAAGCAAAAAAATGCTTTGGACGCGTTGAAGGACGTGGGTCTTTGAGACCCAAAAAAAAAGGACGAGAAGACCCGCCTGAACATCGGTTGTTCAGGCGATTACGAGGCCATGGCCTCGACGGAGAGTCAAACCTCGAACAGATTCTAGAGCTCATCAGGTCAAAGGAATCAAATCTGAAATTGAATGAAAAACAATTGAGATCTCAAATTCAAGAAACCTTGGTTCACGCGCTTCGCAAAGGCGAATTATTCATCGGCAATGCTCAATCATTTGAATTGAGGGATTTGAAACAAGTAGAGGAAATCGAAGCAAATGTTCGTCATTGGCGCGATTTGGGCTCTAATGATAAACAAGATGAATTGCTTGATAATGCATTTCTCTCACTGCTGAAAAGTGAAAAATTTAGTGATGATTTAAGTTTGGCCGAAGGTGAAGTCCTCCGAACTTGGCTTGGGTTTGAACTGGTCAAACAAATCAAAACAATTGCGATTAAACGGAGCGGTTTGAGATTCCAAGATCCTCTAGTATGCATGGCTTGGTTGATGCGAGAAGAATTCAAACCGGAGGAATTGCTTGATTTTAGATTGAAATATCGCCAAAAGCAAAACGACAACCCATTCCCTCGTCAATATCGCCAAGATATAATCGATCACGCCAATACACTACCTGAGCCGACTTTGGATGAGGATAGAGTAGATTTACGACATCTGCCATTTGTCACTATCGACCCACCGGACGCCAAGGATTTCGACGATGCGATCTGTTTTCAAAACGACACTCTATGGGTTGCAATCGCTGATGTCGCCCATTATGTCAAACCAGGGACAGCACTAGATCGCTATGCCTTGTCAAGAGCGACCAGCGTATACTTACCGCATTGCGTATTGCCGATGTTACCACCAAGATTGGCCGATGACCTTTGCTCACTGAATGCTGGAGTCGACAAATATGCGATGGTCATCGAGATGAAAATCGAAGACGCGACCGTGGTATCGACCAAAGCTCATCAAGCATTGATCAAAGTTAGCGAAAATCTTTCATATTCAGAGGCCTTGGTCGATGAAAGGTTCCAAGATTTGATCACACTCTCAAAAGAGATGCACAACCGGCGCATCGGCCTCGATATCGCCGGAGCAGAGATGCGTCCTCGCATCAACCCAGATGGCATTGAACTCGAGGTGAAATGGCCGAATGATGCGACTCGGATGATAGAGGCTTTCATGGTCGCTACCAATGAAGCGGTCGGCCATCTCCTCGGCAAAGAGGAGGCGAGCCTACCTTGGCGCTGCCATAGCCCACCGGACCGTCCTGAGGTCGAATCACTAAATGCAAAACTCGCCGCTCTGGACGTCGGCATCGAATTGCCGATGCCATCACATCGCAAAACCGGCCAATCAGAGTCCGATGAAACACTCGACCTGCTCTCAGCCTGGGCTGGACTTATTGTCGAAGAGGAAGTCGTCGAAAGTAATTATTTGTCTTCGGTCATAGATTCGGAAGCTAGAGGCGAAATTCTCATCTCATTGAGAGAGGCTCAATACAAAGCCAATTCATTATCCGATTCCCATAAGCGAGTGGTCGACCAAGGTTTATTTCAATTGATGCAAAGAGCGATTTATAGCGAAGAAAACTTCGGCCATTTTGGTCTCGACCTAGACGCTTATGTCCACTTCACTTCACCGATTCGGCGCTATCCAGATCTGATTGTCCATCGCCAACTCAAGGCTTTCTTAGCAGGTGATGAGCCGGTTCACTCGATTGAAGAAGTAGCCGAGATGTCTGAACATTGTAGCATGCGCTCAACCCAAGCCAAACGATTGGAGTGGGAGTTGGTGGCGAGTACTTGCAATATGCATTTGATGAAAAGTGATGAAGAGACCTCTTGGAACGCTAGGGTAGTAGGTCTCAGAACACCGTGGATTTTCCTAGATTTAGAGGACGATGGCTCATTCCAAGGCCGGATGCATTTGGCCCAATTAGGTGGCAAAGAACGCTTGTTTATCGATGAACATGGCCTCAAGGTTGAGCGGCAAAGCGGTGAGGTAATCCTCGAATTAGGTCAAAGATTCAATTGTAGATTGCGCGGTTTGGACATATGGTCAGGAGCGCTTGACTTAGCGCCTATTTGACTAATTCAATTGGTTTTAATCGGCAGATGATTCATGCATGAGAAACGAGCAATAATATGATTGTGATTACGGATACAGCACGTTGAGCATGAAGCAAGCGCGCACCTTTTCGGACTTTTCTCGGTGGCCATTTCCATAATAATAGCCCTCCACTTATCGACATTATCACCAAACCGGCCCAGCCCGACCAGTACAATACTGGGTGGCCTTCAGCGCCTACTACTAATCCGTGAACCCCACCAACAATAACGACCAATAATCCAGCCCAATAATGAAGTCTCATGTAGATTTTATTGACTGTGCGCATCAGTTTTTTCTTTGCTTTTGGATCCGAAAATAATGTTTTTGCGTTCTTTTGTAGCCATATGTGACCGGGTTTCCAAATCACAATTGTCATTACTCCAATCAATAAATATTGAGCGACTTCACCGAGGTCTTCACCATCGAATCCAAGAAATTTCTCGTCGTTATCATCGTCGTCATCGTCGTCGTCATCAGCACTAGCGATTGGAGAAAGAATGAGGAGGAAGGCCAAGAGGAGTATCAACCGCTTCATGAATGGCGGGGCTAAGAGGTTGTTGTTGATACTACCTATTTATTGGAATATCAATTCTCATTCTTTTCCCCCATAAAAAAATTAATGATGCGGGGCCAACAATCTGGACTGAACGAAGTGAGGGAAGATTGTGGCGAGCATCTCGTAGTGAGGGCAGGATTCTCGAGAGATTCGAAATAATATGAAATGATGAATCTCTCGACTACGGCGAGAACGGTCGAATTGTTGAGAAATGTACAGTTCTCGCCTAGTTCGAATCCAGCCCCCCTATTTTTGAATATTTATGATGCGGGGCCAACAATCTGGACTGAGCGAAGCGAGGGAAGATTGTGGCGAGCATCTCGTATCAAGTTGATTCTAAAAAAGAGATGCGGGGGGCAGGATTCGAACCTGCGAATCAATAAGAAATGGGACCTAAACCCACCGCCGTTGACCAAGCTGGGCGACCCCCGCCCAGCCACGCCTCAAGTCTCCTATTCTTGAACTTCTCCATCAGCCATCGAGTTCAAGAACAAGTGGCATCCGCCATTGGTTGATGGCTGACTTTGATAGTCTGAGCCGGGCTTTGGTCCCACGGCGTAACCAAGTTCATATCGTTGTGTTTCTACTAACGATTCTCATGATTCCCGGAGCACTAAAAGCGCTCGAACCAATCGATATGGAATCGTACGATATGGATTCACCCGAGTTGGAAGCCGAACGGATCATCAACCAAGATTTCACCACGACCGAGATCATTCTTGGTTTTGTTGTCGGGGTGCGAGAACCTGAACTTGTCGGCTCAACCCCGGTCCCTGTAGCACGAATGAGCGACGGTACTCCCGATTGGTCGTCCTTTGCTCAACCGACTGAAATAATCGATTCCGGTGAGGCTTGGCAAGGGATTCAAGCTCCTGATGGTGGGATTTTAAATCTGACAATTTTACGTGAATTAGAGATGAAACATCAAATCGTTCGCGACCATCCTTTGGGCGCTTATACCAAGCCATTCATCAATGATGTAACCGGCTTGCAAACCGCTGGAGTAATGTCTTTAGTCGACATATTCCAAGGTTTCATGGCCAATGAATCCATGTTGACTCAACCGACCATGACCCTCGGTGGTCTAGAGGAGCCCGTGACCAATTGGAGTTATTGTGGCGTGTTGGAATGTTTGAGATTTGATGATGAAAATCTAACGCAAAGCCATATCGATCTGGCCGCCAGTAGAATGGCAAGTGTAAATGGCTCAGCTTTCTTACGCTGGATGTCGCTCGACCGAGGTTTCGTCGAAGACTCAACCTCCATCGTAGTTGGACCAACCGGGGGTCAGCTCCAAGAGAATGGCACCTGGATCGGAGCACATTGGCAACGTGGTCGCTGGTCGGCTTCTGCATCATGGTTATTGGTTCAATTAGATCGAGCAGCATTGGAAGAAGCCGGCTGGAGCGTTGTTTGGAAAGACAGCCATCAAGAAAAGGAAATCGAGTTTTCAAACGACGGATTGTTGATTGGAGGCTATCGAATGGACGGCATGGATTTGGTATTACATCCTCCGGATTATTCTTCTGAAAAATGTCTTGAAATGGATATGCCTTGCTCGACAGAATGGTCGATGATGCAACTTGAAGGGGCGATTAGAAGTTACGATAATAATACGGTTACATTGCTGGTTGGCCAAGGTGTAAACGTCGAAGTGAATCGAGAATTACAAAACTCTGGCGGTCTGATTTTGTTGATGGGAATCGCTATTATCATCTTGTTATATGCATCACTGCGACGCTGGTCTGACGTGATGATCGTCTCGCTTGCACTCGGCGGAGCATTGCTTTGGATGCAAGGATTGATAGGACATGCAGCCAGCCTTTTTGGCTGGCTGGGAATCGATATTATTTCGAGATCTCAATTTAGTAATCTGCTTCCAATTTTGGTTTTGGCCTTAGGAATAGATGACTCGCTCCATGCTCTTCATCGCTACAAAGAGGAGCGAGGATTAGGCCGCTCTCCAGAGCGGGCCGGCGAGGTAACCCTCACCAGAGTAGGCCGAGCAATCATGCTCACTTCGGTCACAACCATGGCTGCATTCGCCGCTAATTTATTCAGCGATGTTGCCGCGCTCAGATCTTTTGGAATCGAAGCTGCATTAGGAATTTTGGCAGCGTTTTTACTGACCGGAATATGGGCGCCTTTGATTCGAATCTCGGTCGATGAATGGCTCGAAAAACGTGGAAAAAACACCATGCCAACAACAAAGAAAACTCTTCTAAAAAAGGAATTACTGCAAAGGGTCGCAGTCGGTTCAGGAACCGGAAGCAATAGGATTATTATTCTTGTTTTCGCTGCACTCCTAACCGTTCCAGCCGCATGGGGCATGATGCAATTAGAAGGTGATTTCGCGGTTGAAGATTTCCTTGAAAGCGATAGTGATTTTGCCTATGGAGTCCAGATTGTCAATGAGAGATTTTCCGATGAAGGCGAGCCTGCAATGTTACTCATCGAGGGCGATGTTGCCGATCCGAGAGTCTATGCTGCAATCGATGAATTTAGGCAAAACGCTGATCAAAAAACCGATGGAGTCAAAGATAAAATGACGCGACAACCCGGTGGAAAAGTCGATATTTTGGCCATAGATGAATTCGTGATTGCCGCTTCAGCATCGATGCTAGCAAATCCTCAACCATATTGGGACCACGGGTTCAATCAATCCGGTTGTAATACGGTTGGCATCCTAAACGCTGCCGATTTGAGTGACAGAGATTGCTTGATATTTTTCTATGGGGTTTTAACCTTGGACGGCATACCTGGAACCGAGGTTCCATCGTCCTTAGTCGACCTCTATATCATTCCTTCAAATACACCTGACCCGACCCAAGTTTGGCTCGACACCAACGGATATTTCGTTACATATGATCGCATGTTAATTCGATTTGGTCTAACTTCTCCTGAACATTTTCCCAGCATGGGACCTGGTTTAGAAGAACTAAAACGTGACTTGGACCCCTTGACCGATCTCTCGAGTGGGGATTGGGAAAATGCCGGTGAAACCGAGGAGGATTTACCACTAACATGGATTATGCCAACCGGTAAACCAGTGGTTCGATTCATCGCTTCTGATAAAATGCAATCCGAAATGCAATCATCGCTATTATTGGGTTCATTATTCGTTTTTATCACCTTGTCAATCGGCTTCAAATCTTTCAAACAAGCAACGATTTCCTTGGTACCAATCCTCTTGGTAGTAATCTGGCTCTATGGCTTAATATTTGCATTGGGATATTCTCTAAATATTGTGACGGTGACGATAGCGACGATATCTTTAGGTGTAGGGATAGATTACTGTATTCACGTAACTGAACGCTATCGCGAAGGAAGAGAAAGCGGCGAAAATCATCGACAAGCATTGCATGGTGTCGGTGGAGCTTGCGCATTAGCATTGGTTGGTTCAGCACTATCAGACATAGCAGGATTCGCAATAATCGCAACTTCGCCGATGGGATTATTCAGTTCATTTGGGTTATTTAGTGCCATGATGATATTGCTTTCACTAATTGCGGCGATGATAATGACAACTGCAGGATTAGGATTGAGTTCAAACCCTCATCTGGCCGAACAAAGCGACTCCTAGGCTAGCCAACACCAATGACGTCAATACTATTGATGTCGTCAATAGCGTGATTTGTTGAACCATTAGATTGTTAACAGCGAGGCTGCAGGAGTGAAGCGTTCCACAGGTGGGGTTGGCCCCGGTGGCACGGTGATCTACATGTCTGAAAAGGAAACTCCCGATGAGACTAAGGATGATAATGAGGACTGGATGTCTTATGCAAATGCTGGTTTTGGAACCACTGATTATTCGCTTTGGGACGATGAGGCTGAAGCCGCATTGGTGATGGACGAGCCTGATTTTGATGACACTCAATTGGTGACCGGTGAGGAAGAAATTCCTGCTGCACCCCGCCCTGCTGGG
>LWDU01039605.1_pt1 | contig 26922 bp, 21 predicted proteins | sample 727161 | NCBI WGS metagenome assembly LWDU01 (sample SAMN04566230, study PRJNA314399) | hydrothermal vent metagenome | isolation source: deep sea hydrothermal plume seawater | place: Mexico: Gulf of California, Guaymas Basin | collected 2004-07-11
GGCGGCGGTGGAAGAGCAGGCGGCGACGACGATGAGTATGGCGCAGAATATCGGTCAGGCGGCGCAGGGGGTGCAGGGGGTGACAGCGAGTGTGGGTGAGGCGGCTTCGGCTTCGCGGTCCATCGCCGCGGAGATCGCGGGGGTCAACGAGGCCAGCCAGGATGTCAATCGGGCGGCGGCGGCGGTCAATACCCAGGCCGAGAAGTTGTCGAGTTTGGGTGCCAATCTAAAGCAGATGATCCAGCAATTCAGCCCCGACAAGCACAGTTGAACTAGACGCGTTTTGCGCCTAGCCCGACAACCACACGCTCGAACTCTACTTTACCGGCGTATGACTCCCGGTTATATTGCTTCAGAAACAGGAGCATAACCGTGACTGACTCTCCCTATCGCATCGCCCCGCCCGGCTTTACCGACGAACAGTGGGAGACCTTCGAACGCGATGGCATCCTCTTCTTTGAAGACGCCCTCGACGCCGATGCCATTGACGAACTTAGTGCTGCAATGGACCGCGTCTGCCAGCAGAGCCCCAAATATCAAGAGGGCCAGACCTTCGGCAGCGAGAATATCGTCGAGCGCGACCCCACCTTCGCCGCACTGATCGACCACCCCCGCCATGTCGGCTACGCCTACGATCTTTTCGGCGAGCTGCTCAAGCTGCACCAGAGCCAGTTTTTTGTCCGTCCGCCCGGCGGCGAGCGCTACAATATTTGGCACCCCGACGGGGCCCGCGCCGTACCCTACGCTACCTTCTCGCCCAACCTGCCCCTACAGATCAAAATTGGTTTCTGGCTGACCGACGTGCCAAAAGAGAAAATGGGCAATCTCGTTGTCTTGCCCGGCAGCCACCGCAAGCAATACGTCGATCAATACGATTCACACGAGCCGATTGACGGCGAACAAATCGTCTGTGTGCGCAAGGGCACGATGACGCTCATGCATTCGAGCATCTGGCATCGCGTTGAACCCAATGAGAGCGACGTGGTGCGCAAGAATATCTTCTACGCCTATTGCCCGGCCTGGGTCACGGCGGCCGATCGCGTATTGTCCGACCCCGAATGGCTCAAAACCCTCAACCGCGAGCAGCGCATTATCATGCGTTCGTATACACACGCCTACGCCAACGCCAAACCCCCCGCCTCCGAATTTCCACTCTTCCTCGAGCGCGAAACCGGCCTCGACCGCGACCCGGACGCCTATCGCGAAGACGTGCAACTTCACCGCCGCAAGCGCATGACTTGGGCTGAACGCAAACACGCCCTCGCCGCTACCCCAATTTCTTGATCCCCTTGCGGGCGAAACGCTCTAGATAAAAGCTCTTCAGCGTCACGTGTAGTTTTTCGAGCTCGAAGTCATCGGCATCAATGCGGAAAGGTCGGTGAACAAAAAGCGGCGGCATCCCTTAGAAGATCCTTTGCTACAGGAGGATTCCCTACGGCGACGGCAACAATAATCGCTCGCTAAAAAGCGTACGCGCCAAAGCTCGCAAATCGCGCTCGCCCACCGGACGAGCCTGCCCTATCGATATTAGCACCACTTCTACCGTTTCAGGGACCACCCGGTAGACGATGCGAAACCAACCGCCTTCCGGCCGCAGACAGCGATAGCCCTTTAGTTCGCCAGCCAATGGCCAACCCATTTCTTCCGGTTCGCCTTGCAGAGCAAGCAAATGTTGGGTCAATTGCTCGCTTAGCCGCCGATTGAGCACGCCGCGCACGACCTCTGCTGCTTGTGGTGCAAGCACAATGCGAGACATCATGGAGCCTGCCAAGTCTCGCCATCACCCGCCTCGATCTGACGGATGCCTTCACGCAAGGCCTCAGACAACGCCTGATCGCCCAGCACCTCCAGCGTTTCGGCGATGCCTTCGTAGAGCGCCCAAGGCATAAGCGCTAAAACGGGTTGACCGCGCCGCGTTATAGCGAGCGCACTAGCTTCGGGTTCAGCATTAAAAAGATCGGGCAACTGGTTCAGTTCTTTGCGAGCTTGTGCGATGGCCATGCTTTGCATCATATTTTCCTTTTTGTACTTAGTTAAGTACCTATTACTGTACAAAATCAACCTATTTCGATCACCCATTATTGTTACTAATTTTACCCCCTACGCCAGATATGGGGTAGAGGAATTGTTAAACTACTGTTTATTCGGCTTATTTTCCTTACTCAAAGATAAGACATAGATAAAGTACAATTAAATGTACTGAAAACCGTACTTACTTACAAATTAGAAAATCATCCTTTAATCGCCTGGAATCTATTCGTATTATGGCCTATTCACCTGCCTTTTTCGCCGTGCAATAGCCTATGCCGACAAACTTATTCAACGCTTTGATGCCGATCCGAGCGAGTTCCTTTTCAAATACACCGCCATCGGTCGCAACCTGAATTTAGACCCCACCCTTACGACCCAAGCAATGTGATTTGGCGAGCGTTTATGGGAATTAAACACAGCAGACGACAACGTCGAATGGACACATTCCTATTATTTAGCACACCACCCCGATGGCGAGCCTCACTTCGGCGATAAGACCGCCTTTGACACCGTAGTTGGTCATTCCTGGACATACAAATATAGAATCCTATCGCCGCATCTATCCGCCGGCCTATACGCAACGCATGGCCGTCAGCCCCTTTTACCGAGTTTCAGTGTTTGTCCCCATAGGCAACTGGCAACCAAAATCCGACAAGGTAGTATTACACCAGCGCCTTGGACATCTAACCTCGCTCGACGATTTGCGGCACTGTTTCCCCTATCAGATCTTGCGCCCACAATGCACCATCGAACACTTCTACACCTTCTACGAAATTTGATTTTGCAAAGTCCATGCCTCTAACTATCTTCCCGGTTATGACAGCGCTTATCCACCTCTTGATCGCTATAACACTGTTCTGTACGCCTTTAGCCGCCGCGCCGCGCATCGCCCTCGAACCCTGCCCGAGTGAGATCACCGTCAGCGGCGCCGAGTGCGGTACGCTCGAAGTATTCGAAGACCGTGCCGCCGGCACCGGCCGCACCATATCGCTCAATATCGCGGTAATACCCGCCCTCAGTCGCAGCCCGCAACCCGATCCGCTCTTCGCCTTCAACGGCGGCCCCGGCGGCGCTTCCACCGATCTGGCGCATATGGCCGACGGCCCCCTGCGCCGCATACGTCAAGAGCGCGATATCGTGCTCGTCGACCAGCGCGGCACGGGCGACTCAGGCCAACTCGCCTGCGCGTCGGACGAACCCGATAGCCTGCTCTTTTTTCCCGATGCCATCGACTGGGCCGTCGACCAACTCAAGAAATGCCTCGACGGCTATGAAGCCGATACCCGCCTCTACACCACACCGATCGCCATGGACGATATCGATGAGGTGCGCGAGGCACTCGGCTATGACAAGATCAACCTCTGGGGCGGTTCCTACGGTACGCGCGCCGCCCTCGTCTATATGCGCCGCCACCCCGAAAACACGCGCGCCGTCATCATCGACGGTCTCGCCCCGACCGACATGAAACTGCCGCTGCACATGGGCAACGACGGCCAGCGCGCGCTAGACATGATGTGGCAAGACTGCGCCGCCGACGCCAACTGCGCCGAGGCCTACGGTGATATCGGCGCCAAATTCGACTCGCTCAAGATCCGTCTGACCCGCAATGCAAAAGCCGACGACTCACGCGGCCTCGTGCATTTCAAGGACCCCCGCACAGGTGAAGACCGCAGCCTGCCCATCTATTGGGAAGGCGTCGCTGGACTCGTGCGCAACGCCCTCTACAAGACAGAACTCTCCGCCCTATTGCCCCTGATCATCGACCGCGCCTACCATGGGGATTTCAACCCCCTTATCGCCCTCGCCGAGCCGTGGGCGGATGTCGCGGAAAAAATGAGCCAGGGCATGTTCTACTCGGTCGTCTGCAGCGAAGACCTGCCCTTTATCAGCGCCGCCGAGCGCCGCGCCTCCGGCGACAACTTCGTCGGTACCTTTCCCATGGACCTGATGGCTCGCGTCTGCGATTTCTGGCCGCGCGGCGAATTGCCGAAAAATTACCACGACCCCGTCGCTACCCAGCATCCGGTATTGGTGCTTTCCGGCGACCTCGATCCAGTCACTCCGCCGTATTGGGGCGAGAATGTCAGCGGCCATCTCAAAAACTCGCGCCATATTATCGTGCCCGGCGTCGGCCACGGCACCAACTACGGCTGCGTCCCCAAACTGATGGCCCAGTTCATCGACGAAGCGGACGCGACCGGACTCGACGCGGCCTGCGTCGATAAATTACAGCGGCCATCCTTTTTTACGACCGCACTCGGACCAGAGGCGCAATGATTCGCGTCAAAGACCTACGCAAGCACTTCGGTGCAGTCCCAGCCGTCGACGGGATCAGTTTCGAGGCACCCGACGGCCAGGTCACCGGCCTACTAGGCCCCAATGGCGCCGGCAAAACCACCACCTTGCGCATGCTCTACGGTCTGATGAGCCCCGACGCCGGCCATATCGAAGTAGACGGCAGCCAAGTCGCCGCCGACCCACAAGCCGCCCAGGCCAAGATGGGCATCCTGCCCGACTCGCGCGGGCTCTATCCGCGCCTGACCCCACGCGAGCACCTGCGCTATTTCGGCCAACTGCATCAACTCGACGGGCCGACACTCGATGCGCGCATCGACGAGTTAGTACAGCTGCTCGACATGGGCTCCATCGTCGACCGCCGTGCCGAAGGTTTTTCCCAGGGCGAACGCGTGAAAACCGCGCTCGGCCGCGCACTAGTGCACGACCCGGCCAACGTGATTCTCGACGAACCGACCAACGGCCTCGACGTGATGGGCACCCGCGCGATGCGCAGCCTCATCCGCCGCATGCGCGAAGAAGGCAAGTGCGTACTCTTCTCCAGCCATATCATGCAGGAGGTCTCGGCGCTCTGCGACCGGATCATTATTATCTCCACCGGCCGCATCGTCGCCGCCGGCACTCCTGACGAGTTGCGCGAGCAATCCGGCCAGGCCAATCTCGAAGACGCCTTCGTCGTGCTCACCGGTCTCGACGAGGTCGCACCATGAACCAGGTCCTCGCCGTACTGCGCAAAGAACTGCTCGACGGCCTGCGCGACAGGCGCTCGGTGGTCTCGGCGCTGCTCTTCCCGTTACTCGCGCCGATGATGGTCACCTTCATGCTCAATATCCAGGCAGAGCGCAAACGCGAATCCATGGACATGGAGATCCCCATCGTCAACGCCGTGCGGGCCCCCGACCTGGTCAACTGGATCGAGCGCAGCGGCTTCACCGTCGTCGACGGCCCCGAAAACCCCGAAGAGGCCGTGCGCGAAGGTGACCTAGATTTTGTCTTCGTCGTGCCCGAGGATTTCGCCGAAGATTTCGCCGAGGGCAAGACCGCCGAGATCGAACTGGTGCACGACGGGACAAAAAAAGACGCCAGCGCTTCCATCGGCCGGGCGCGCGGCCTGATCCAAAGCTACAGCCGCAACCTCGGCACGCTGCGCCTGATCGCCCGCGGCGTCAGCCCGCAAATCGCCCTACCGGTGAAAATCGAGGACGTCGACGCGGCCAGCGCCCGCGAGAAGGCCGCGCACTTTATGTCCTTCATCTTGGTCTACGTCATCATGGCCGCTTTTATGGCCGGCATGAACCTCGCCATCGACTCCACCGCCGGCGAACGCGAACGCTCGTCTTTTGAACCGCTATTAGTCAACCCGGTAACCCGCCTCGCATTGGCGCTCGGCAAGTGGCTGGCCGCCGTGGTTTTTTCGGCTACCGGCATTGCCCTGACCTTGGGCAGCTTGGTCTTCGCCCTGCAACAAGCCTCACTGCAAGAGTTGGGCATCAACCTAACGTTCAGCGTTCCGGTGATCGCCGGCGTGCTATTCACCGCCCTACCTTTGGCCTTCTTCGCCTCGGGTATGCAGATGCTCGTCTCGAGCTTCGCCCGTTCGTTCAAAGAGGCCCAGACCTACGTCTCACTGCTCATCGTCATACCGATCATCCCCACGGTTTTTGTTATCCTCTATTCGCTCAACAACGAATGGTGGATGGCCCCCATCCCCGTCTTGAGCCAACAGCTACTGCTCACTGAAATTCTCGGCGGCGAACCCGGGCCGATTATTTCTTACTTTGTTTCCGGTCTTTCGTCGTTCGCGCTCGGTCTGCTTTCCGTCTGGGTTACCGCCCGGCTCTTTGCCCGTGAAAAGATTATCTTCGGACGTTAGGTCGCTTGTAGACGGTCTGGTTGTAGGGTATTTTATGGGTGGGGCGGGGCAAAAATTCTGGCGAGGTTGGGTCGGGGGAGTGGTCGTAAAGACGACCCGAGGAGCGATGGCCCGGGGAAACTTAATAAAACACCCTACACCGCCCACCCCGAAGCCCATCCACTGGCCCTCCCTGCACCCACTCTTTATCTTGACTCTTATATTCAACTAGGAACACCGTTCCATGCCCGAAACTAAATTCATCCGCCCCTTCCCCGCGCTCACTCCCGCCCAGCGCTACCACCTCGAAGTCTACGGTTATGTCGTTATCGAAAATACGCTTAGCGCCGACGAAACCGGCCGCCTGCACGAGGCTATGCAACGCCTCAAACGCGACCTCTTAGCCAACGACGATCCGAGCAAAGTCGGTGTCCACAACTGCCGCCTCTCCGCCAATAAACCGCACTACCTGCACTTCGCACATATCCTCGAAACCAACCCTGCTATTTTCGACTACCTTACCCATCCGCGCCTGGTCGGCATGGCCGAGGAACTAGTCGGCGGCACTGTCCGCCTAGAAGAATCCGAAGCCGTCATTAATTCGCGCGATCCCGAAACTGACTGCTCCACCCCAGCGCGCTTCGGCTTCCACACCGGCACTGCACCCGATGTGGGTAGCTACACCGAAAACGGCCTCTACCACTGCACTTTCGTCAAAACGCTAAGCAACCTCACCGAACTCGGCCCCGACGACGGCGGCACCGTAGTCGTCGCCGGCAGCCATAAGGTCAAGGGCGATCGCGAGGCAATTCTCGCCGCCGCCTACGAAGATCGCACGTTGATCCACCAGGTTGTCGCCCCTGCCGGCTCGACCCTTCTTTTCGGCGAGGCGCTAATCCACGCCACCGGCCAGATCCGTTCCGACCGCGAGCGGGTCATCGTTATCGGCGGCTATACGCCGACGATGTTCCAAGCTTGGAACGACCAGGAGCCGAGCGCGGAATTTATCGCAGCGACACCCGAACACCTCAAGCCATTGATCTCCGGCAGCGACAAGTGGAGTTGGCAACAGCGTCGCCGCAGCCTCGATACGCCGGCGGCCCGATGATTTTTTTCGAATACCAATACGGCCTATTTTCACTCAGCGAGGAGACTCAATGACTGACCTGTGTAGCCACTGGCTAGTCGGCGGCAGCGGACTAGCCCACAGCGGTCTGCACAACGCGGTCGGCAGCGGCCTCTACACCGCCACCACACTCGACGATCCCTTCACCCGCCTTGGTCACAGCCAACTCACGCCTTTCTTTGTTTTGCGCCAAGCCCAACGGCTGGCCATCGGCGCCAACCACGGCCTATGGGAATGGCGACGCGACGAGGCGCGCTACGTGCAACTGCACGACGAGACTCTCACCGAAGTATTGGGCCTGGCCGCCGTGCCCGGCGATCCAGGACTGGTTATCGCGTGTTCCTATGGCATCGCCACCGCATACCGCGACGAACTAGGCGCCGCACGCTGGACCTTCCATTCTGACTCGCCGGTACCCGACGAACGCTTCGCCAACGCCCTGTATATCGACCCCGCCCATCCCGATCAATGGCTGGTCGGCACCGAAGCCGGCGTGTTCATTTATTTAGCGACAGACCACCAGTGGCAAACCAGCGACCTTAACTGCACCCCCGTCCGCGCCTTGTGCTCCGCGCGCGGGCGCTTGTGGGCCGGCACCGACGACCGAGGCATTCTCCACAGCGAGGATGGGCTGCATTGGACACAGGCCGGCGGCCCTGTCGAAGGCGCCGTTTACGCCCTGCACGACACAGGCACTTCACTACTTGCCGCCACGCAATACGGCATTGTCACCGGCGACGGCGACGGCTCCTGGACACAGACCGGCCCTCGGCTATCGACCACCAGCATCACCAGCACCCCGCGCACGCCCGGCACTTGGGCCGCGGGCGCTTCACCCGGCGGTTTGTGGCATACCCGCGATGCCGGCGAGCACTGGCAACAGGCCGGCCACTTCAAACACGTGCGCGTCGTCTTAGCACCCGAGGAGATTTAAAGGTGGACCAGCAAACCTACAACACCCAAGTTGATACCCGCGCCCAACAGATGCTCGCCGCCATCTGTGAGCGGACCACCGATTATTCGCATTGGAATGTGCACGCCCTCATGACGCTCGACCCCGACCCCGAAGAAGTCACCCGCACCGTGCGCCGCACCCTTTGGCGCGGCACGGAAGCCCCGGCTACCGAGTTGATGGGCGGCCCCTTCGAAATCCTGCCCGCGGCCCTGGCCTACTGCCGCTGGCAAGACGCCCTGAGCGACGAGGGCCGCTTGCTGCTGCACGACTACCTGACCGGTGCCCACTTCGAACGCGGCAATACCGAAAACCACTGGCTGATGTACTACGCCGGCCTACTGCTGGCCTGTGAGCAATTCCCCGACAGCGATTTCACCTGGAACGGTCTATCACCGCAAGTACTCGCCGCCGAAGCCAAACGCTGGATTCTCGGCACCATTGAACGCACCGCGCGCTTGGGCCACCACGAATACGATTCCACCCACTACCACGTCGAGCACATGGTCGCGTATATTGGCCTCTACGAACACAGCCAAGACGAGCATTTGCGCGCGCAATGCGAAAAGAAACTCTCGATCCTGGTAGCCGACATGGCGCTCGAATATTTCAAAGGCGCCTGGGCCGGCGGCCACTCGCGCGAGGGCTATCGCCGCAACACCTGGACGCATTCCGGCGCCGTGCAGCCTTTAAACTATCTCTACTTCGGCGATATCGACTTTGACCCACGGATCCACGGCGGCAGCTTCGACACGCCCATCCTCGTCGCCACCTATCGCCCACCGGCCCTGCTCGCAGAAATCGCCCTCGACAATAGTAAAGCTCACATCGTCAAAAAGACCCGCGCACCGCGCAATATCTACCGCCACGCCGCGCACGATCCGTACCCGGTACGCAAATACACCTATATGAGCCGTTCTTTCGCGCTCGGCTCTACACAATTGGGCCTGCCGATCAACACGCTCGCCGGTCCCATCGACATAGGCTCTTGGGACCTCGGCTGGGACGCACCAAACCACCAAGGCAAGATCGTCTGCAACCACCCCTATCGCGGCGCGGGCCGCTTTAGTGCTTTCCTCTCGGGCTTTCCGCAAAACATCGGTCGCGCCATCGGGCTCGACAAACCCTATCTGCAACGGCCCGACCGGCTCTTCGGCGCCTCGCCCTACGAGCGCATGCTGCAACACCAGGGCAGTATCATCGTGCTCTATCGGATTCCCCAAGACGACGAAGCGCCCTTCGTCAATTTGTTTTTGCCTAATGGCTATACGTGGCAAGAAAAAAATGGCTGGATTCTCGGAGACTTAGGCGACTGTTACGCGGGGATCTTTCCCATCGGCCCCTATGTCTGGCAAGATATCCGCGAGGACGAGGGCGGCATTTATATGGTGCACGGCGGCAGCCTGATCGACGGTTGGTTGCTGCGCTTAAACAGCTTGCACACGGGCCTGGTGCTCGAAACCATCGAAGCCGATGAGGTCGACAGCTTTGACACCTTCTGCCAACAACGCGCGGCGAGTGCGCCCGACTTGAGCCAATGGCCCAACGGCCAGCGCGTCACTTGCGAAACGACTAGCGGACACTCGCTCGACATCACCTACAACGGCGAGCACCGCGTTGACGGCGAGTTGCTCGACTACGATGCTTATCCGCTCTACGAATCGCCGAATGCCGAGGCGGATTTAAATACGGGTAAGATGACTTTCGAACGGGAGGGCGAGAAAGTAGAACTGGATTTTGGGATTGATCCGGAGAAACCGTTGATGCCGATGCGCGTTATCGGGTGAAGTGTTCGCCGTGCAAAACAGCGGTTGCAACCACAGCATCCCCGACGCGAACACCGCCTTGTTGATGCGCACACCGAGCATCGGGTTGTTGATCTTGCAGGCTTGAAAAAACGGGTTGGCGTAGCTGCCAATCGACGGATCGAGGCCAAAGATCTGATAGCGATTACTGGTGCGGTAGTCGCCGTCGCGCGAGTTGATATAGAGATAGCTCTGATAGTGGCTCTGCGAATAGGTGCCGCCAGCGAGCACCTGCGTATCGGGGTACGGTTGCTTCCACGTCGCCCAGGCTCGGCCACCGGTAACCAAACTCCAACCGCCTCCGCTGCGCCCTCCCGCAAGCTGCTAGGCCCGCCTTAGCGTTGTCTGAAGGCAGCCCCCCGACCCGCCGTCCCACCCCACCGATCTTGACACCACTCCCACCCTACCCCACACTACTCCCCAAAGCCATGCTAACACTCACACAAAAAATCAAAGCCATTATTCAAAGAAAGGCCACCACTATGCCCGCCAAAATAACCAACGTAGAACGCTTCACCCTGCAGGTGCCCTTCGTCGACCGCGTCCGCACCGAAATGGAACGCGCCGGCGTGCACACCTGGTCCGAGCTCGAAATCACCCGCGTCGAAACCGATGCCGGTGTCGTCGGCTGGGGCGAGACCATCCAGAATTACACTTGGGGCCGCGTCAAAGCCCACGAGCGCGTTATCGGCGAGTCGCCCTTCGCGCATATGTGGGACGACTCGCTGGGGGCCGGGCTACAGATGGCCCTCTTCGACGCGGCCGGCAAAATCGCCGGTGTGCCGCTCTACCAGCTCTTGGGCACAAAGTGCCGCGACTGGTGTGCAATCTCGTTTTGGGATCACGATATGTCGCCGGAGAAATACGAGATCGAGGCCAAAACCGCCGTCGAGCTCGGTTATACCTGTATCAAAATAAAAACTCGACCCTGGTTCGACGTGCGTGAAACTATCCGCCGCATAAGCGAAGCCACCCCAGATCATTTCCGCATCGACGCCGACTGGAACGCCTTTTTGAACAACGCTTCCAACGCCATCCCACTCTTGCGCGAATTGGAAGAGACCTATCCCAAGATCAAGATCTTCGAGGACCCGATCCCGCGCGAGGATGCACCGGGCAACCGTTTTCTGCGCACTCAGATCCAAAGCTCCATCGCCCACCACTACGGGGTTATCGAACCTCGCGAAGGCATGGAAATGGGCGGCGTCTGCGACGGTTGGGTGCTCGGCGGCGGCGTCGACGGCATTACAAAGCAGGGCCGCACCGCCGCCGCACTGCGCATGCCCTTCTTTTTGCAAATGGTCGGCGCCGGGCCGACTACCGCGCTCTCGCTACACCTGAGCGCCGTGCTCACGCACGCGCAATGGCCGACCATCACTTGCCACGAGCTCTACGAGCACAGCCTGCTCAAGGAACGCATCCCGGTTTTGGGCGGGCACGCGCGCGTACCCGAGGCACCAGGCCTCGGTATTGAAATGGACGAAGACGCCATCGAAAAATACCGCGTCGAAAAAGCTGACCACAGCACACCGCGACGCCTAGTCAAGGTTACGCGCGCCGGCAATATCAATATCTACTTCGCCAACTCGGCCCAGAAGTGGACCTTCTTCCAAGGTGGCAACCACCCCGTGGACGAGTGGGGTTCGAGCACCGAGTTGCTCGACGACGACGGCAGTGCCGACTTCGCCGACCTACACGCGCGCGCCAGCGTCTCCCCCGTGCTCACCGACGAATAATCTGTATACTATAAAGGAGACCTGTTATGATTGTGAAAAAAGCCAACGAAGTCGCCGCCGAAGAAGTAACCGCCGGTGAGGGCACTTCGCGACAAGTGCTGCTCAGCGCCGACGAAGGACCCAACTTCGCAATGCGCCGCTTCCACATGCAGCCGGGCGGCGGCATGCCCAACCACACCAATACCGTCGAACACCAGCAATACGTACTCGCCGGGCGGGCAACAGTTGGCATCGGCGACGAGGTGATCACCGTACAGCAAGACGACGTAGTCTTTATCCCTGCGAACGTGCCGCATTGGTATCGAGCGGAAGGGGACGAGGCCTTTGAATTCTTGTGCATGGTGCCGAACTTGCCGGATGAGACCAAGATCGTTGCGGCTGATGAGGGTTGAGCGGGCTGTCCGGTCGCGGGGTCCTATCAACCAGCCTTTACGCAAATGCGTTATGGAGGAAGAATAGGCGGGAACGGCACCTATCGCGCCTAGGCCACGGGCTTCGACCGCTATGGGCTGGTCCGTGAGCGCGGCCGGGCGGTCGGCGATTGGCACATGGGGCGTATCGGGTTTCGCGCCGGCACGCTCTACACCGGCCCAAAAGGCCAGAGCTACCGTTTCCCGCCCTCGAAGGGCCTTCTTCGTCGATACACAACCAACGCAAACTCAGCACAGCGCCTACACTTATTTGCGTTGGAAATTCTGACGCGCGTGAAAATTGCTCGTCGTCTACAAAAGAAATAAGGAAGAAATCCTATGAGAATTGGCATCATCGGGCTTTGGCACGAAACCAACACCTTCGCTGTCGAGCGCAACGACACCATACACAGCGTCCGCCTGCAACGCGGTGCCGAACTGCTGACCAGCGCCCACCGAAAAAGCTTTATCGGCGGTTTCGTCGAGGGTGCGCAACGCAGCGACATCGAACTGGTACCCGGCGTCGGCATCAGCTTCGCACACGGCGGCATCATCGGAGACCAGGTCTTCGAAACGTGCCGGCGCGAAATCGTCGATGCCTTGGCCGGCATGGGCGACTTAGACGGTGTCTATTTCGCCTTGCACGGCGCGATGGTCGCGGAAGCGCCTTACACCGACGCCGAAGGCGAACTCCTGCGTGCGGCACGCCAACAATTGGGCGATGCTTTGCCGATGGTCGCCACCTACGACTTCCACGCCATTATGAGCCGCTGGGAAAACGAGCACGTCGTGCCCTTTCCCAACGACACCAACCCGCATATTGACGGCTACGAGCGCGGCCTCGAAGCTGCTGCCTGCCTGCTCCAGATGCTCGACGGCAAATTGCACCCGGTGACCCGGCGGCTATTCGTGCCGATCATCGGGCCCAATATCGGCCAGAGCACATGGTCGCACGTGCCCGAACAAGAAAAAAATCTACTGCTTTACCAATTAAATGAACGACGGGCCGAACTAGAAAAAATACCCGGCATCATCAATATCACCATTCTCGGCGGCTACGGTTACGGTGACTCCCCCGACGCCGGCATGTCAATTGTCGCCACCGCCGACACAGACCAGAATCTGGCAAGACGCGTCTGCGCCGAACTCGGCCAGGATTTATGGAACCGGCGCGAGCAGTTGCTGGCAGTGCGACCGTTTTATTCGGTCGACGACGGGGTGCAAGAAGCGATGGCGCGTGACGAAAAGCCGGTGATGCTCGTCGACTTGGGCGACGATCCCGGCAGCGCCTGCCCCGCCGACGGCCCGGCGGTACTCGAAGCCCTGATCCGCCTAGGCGCCAAAGACTGCGCGCTGACGATCCGCGACGCGGAGACGGTCGCCGCCGGTATGGCCGCCGGTGTCGGCGCAACGTTGACATTGAAGGTCGGGGGTAAGATAGACCAGCGATTCTACGAGCCGCTGGAAGTAACGGGCACGGTGCGCGGTATCGACGACGGAAACTACATGATCCTCGGCCCCACGCACGGCGGCTGGGGGCGCACCGTCGACGAGGCCGCCTTCCGCGAAGCCAATGTCGGGCCGCGCGTGGTGATGCGGTTCGGTGACAAAATCGACGTCATATTCTCCGAACAGCGGACCGGAAAGGACCGCGACTTCTTCAAAAGCGCCGGTATTATTCTCGAGGAAAAACAGATCCTGGTCGTCAAGTCAAACCAGGCGCACCGCGCCTCCTTTGACCCTATCGTCGCCAGCACTATCGAACTGGCCAGCCCCGGCGTCAGCACCGTCGACTACGCCAGCCTGCCCTACGAGCACTTGCGGCGGCCGATCTGGCCGATCGATCCGGATATGACTTGGTCGACCGACGACGAGGCGTTTAAACGGTAGCAGACGCCAACCGCAAAACGGCCGCGGCGGCTCTTCGCTGTCGATGCAATGCAAAAAGCCAACGCGGCCTATGCCGCCTTATGTCCTTCGACCTCCAAGCGCACCATCCGCACATGCGTGCGGCCTTCGCTGTCGAGCGGATGCGCGGCCAGGTAAAACTCGATCAGTTCTTCGACAAAAGCCTCCCTATACGCCTCGGGCACCCGCTGCGTATAGGGCAACCAGGTCGTGCGCACCCAACCGACCAACGCCGCCGCGTTTTCGTGCACCATATTCTTCGGGATTAACTCTAGCCGCTCAGCCACCAGCCCCCCCTGCGCCAGCCAGCCGGTGTATTCTTCGGGGCCGTAAAAACCGTAGGGGAAACTGAAATCGGCGAAATACTCGGCCCACGGCGTCCGCGCGATCATTTCGTCGAGCACCGCGATCAAATCGACCACATTGCCCTGCCCGCCCATCTGCAATAAAAACCGTCCACCAGTCGTTAAACCGCGCGCAATGCCCGCCAACACCGGCTGATGACCGCGAATCCAGTGCAACGCCGCGTTGGAAAAGACCACGTCGAACCGCCCATCGAAGACAAGTGCCCGCGCGTCGGCCTGCGCAAAGGACAGATTGCCGTATTCGCCCTGCGGAAAATTATCGCCAGCCAGCGCCACCATCTGCTCGGAGCTATCGATGCCGAGCACGCTACCGGCAGACACCCGCCGACTGAGCGCCGCGCTCACCTTGCCGTCACCACAGCCGACATCGAGCACGTGCTCCGCGCCGCACAATGTCAGTTTGTCGATTAATTCATTCGCCCAATCGAATTGCGCGGTCGAGTTTTTTGCGTAATCTTTTGCGTCCCACTTATAAGTGGCGCCCATTATCCGATTCCTCGTTATCCGGCCAAGCGCTCGACGACCTTGTCGCCAAAACTTGCCGTATCCAATAACTTCGCCCCTTCGCCTCTCCCCAAATCCGCGGTGGCGAAACCCTCGGCGAAGACCCCCTCCAGCGCCGCCCAGATAGCCCGCGCTTCCTCCGTCATGCCAAAACTCGTCTCCATCATCAACGCCACCGAACCGATCATCGAATAGGGGTTGGCGATCCCTTTGCCGGCGATATCCGGCGCTCGTAATAGGCTTTTTCCGGGCCGACACAGGCCGAGGGCATCAGCCCCAACGAGCCCAAGATACCGCCGCCGAGATCACTGAGTATATCGCCCATCATATTCTCCATCACCATCACGTCAAATTGCCGTGGGTCCAAACACAGCGCGGTGGCCGCTGCGTCGACGATAATGTGTTTGACTTCGATCTCCGGATAGTCGGCGGCCACTTCTTCGAGCACCTCGTTCCACAACACACTCGACAATAGTACATTGCTCTTGTGCACATTGTGCAAGATCCCTTTGCGCTTCTTCGCCTCGCCAAAAGCCACGTGCAGAATCCGCGCAATCTGCCCCTCGTCGTATTCGAGCGTCTCGCGCACAAAGCGCTGGCCCGAATCGTCCGTGCCGCGTTCCTTGTGGCCAAAATAGAGCCCGCCGACCAACTCGCGAATCATTAGCAAATCGATTCCCTCGCCGACTACTTCGGGCTTCAACGGCGAGAAGTGCGCCAAGGCCTTCGGCAAATAGACTGGACGATAATTTGCGAAGGTATCGTAGCGGCGGCGCATCGGCAATAGCGCGCCGCGCTCGGGCTGCTCGTCGACCGGAATCTTGTCTGACTCCTCCTTGCTAAGACCGATCGGCCCCTTGATAATCGCATCGACCGCATCGCAGACTTCGATAGTCTCTTGCGGGAAGGCCTTGCCGGTCTGCAAATAGGCGTTGCCGCCAAAAGCAGCTTCGGTGCATTCGAACTGCGCATTGCCCTGGGCCTGAATAACGTCGATTACTTTTTTTGCCTCAGCAGCAATCTCAGGCCCAATGCCGTCACCGGGCAATAGAGCGATAGTATATTTTTTCACGTTAGAAGATCCTTTCTCAATACATTGAATTTTCGTCGAAACAAAGCGTGAGCCGCGGGTAGTCCGATCGTAGACCTAGCATACCGGTCAAATAGCGAATACCCTATAATAGTCGCCCACCGCTTGACATTAATCAATGTCATAATGCCAATTATGACATTGAATGAAATTGATCTAAAAAACATTGATCTCGACCTGCGGCACCTCTTCGGCTGTATCTACCGCGAGCAACGCCTCACCCAGGCCGGCCTACGGCTCAACCGCACCCAATCGGCCATCAATCACGGCCTCGAACGCCTACGCACACTTTTGCCCGATCTGCTCTTCGTCCGCATCGAATGGCAGATCGCCCGGAAGATATTAAAAGTACACATTGCTAAATATTTTCCGATCGGCCGGTAAATTTGCCATTTTGAGAATAAAGTGGCGTATATTTTCACCGACTGTGGCTAGGCATCACACCCTAAGCGCATCTTATTGCAATAGACCTTCGACATCCCTCCAGATCGGAGCAGATCTTGAAAATCACCGCAGTAAACGTCTTCCGCCTCAGCGGCTCGCGCGAAGTCACCGACACCGAGCAGAGCACTCCGCAAGCCCATCCCATCGACATCTACCCTGAAAACAAGCGCACGCCAACATCCGATTTAAAACCCGGTACGCGTCAAGTCAACGCGCTCTTTGTTGAAATCGCCACCGACGAAGGCCTCTCCGGTCTCTTCGGCCCAATCCAAAAAGAACAAGCTTTTATTATCAACAACCAGCTCGGCTCCTTTCTCGTCGGCAAGGATCCCCTCGCCATCGAAGCCCTGCACGACCAAATGCTGCGCCTGAATCGCCACGGCCGCTCGGGGATCTTTATGACGGGCTTGAGTCCGCTCGACTGCGCCTTGTGGGATCTCAAGGGCAAAGCGTGGGGCCAGCCGATCTGGCGCCTGCTCGGCGGACCGACGCGCGACAGTGTGCCCGCCTACGCCAGCATGCTCGGGCATTCGATCGAACCCGCAGCAGCAGCTACCAAAGCAAGCGAATACCAAGCGAAAGGCTATACCGCACAAAAGTGGTTTTTCCGCTACGGACCGGCGCACGGGGCCGAGGGTTTTGCCAACAATATGGCGATGGCAACTGCGGTACGCACAGCCGTCGGTCCACAGTACAAACTGATGTTCGATGCCTTTATGGGGTGGGACCGCAACTACGCCACCAAAATGGTCCAGGCATTGCAGCCTTTGGATCCGACCTGGATGGAAGAACCGATCCCGCCCGAACGCGTCGGCGAGTTCGCGCAATTACGTGCGGCCTCGCGCACACCCATTGCCAGCGGCGAGCATGTTTATACTCGCTGGCAGAGCAAAGAACTTTTAGTCAACGGCGCAGTAGATTATTTGCAAAACGATCCAGACTGGACCGGTGGCATCAGCGAACTGGTCAAAATATGTGCGCTGGCTTCGTCTTTTGAAGTGCAAGTCGTCGCGCACGGCCACTCGCTATTAGCCGCCTTGCACATAGCCGGATCGCAATCGCCGTCGGTCGTACCCTTCGTCGAATTCCTGATCAACAGCCAACCGGACAAACAGCACTTCTTCCAAACTTTCTACGAACCGGTCGACGGACATTTGACCTTGCCGGATGCACCAGGTTTGGGTCTGCAGTTGGACGAGCAAAAAATCGCCAGCCGCGAAGATATAAAGCTATGATCGACCTCGGCTCCCGGCTCACTACGCGTCAAATTTCGCGACGCAGATAATAAGCCGCTGCCCAATTATCGCCTGCGCGACTGCGTGCCATTGGTCGGCGATGAAATCGAAGGGATACTGCGGTGGAAGGACGGCAAGGACCTGACAGCTGTAGCCGGTAAGATGGTGCGGTTGCGCTTTTTAGTGCAGGACGCCGATGTGTCTTCGCTGCGTTTTGGCCCGTCATACTAATCAGATTCAGATTATAAGGCATGTCTCTAGCCTGCCGCGGTCAGATCCGGCGCCCACACCCGCCCGTGCAATAATGTCACCGCCTCGCCGGTGACCAACGGATAGTCGCGCACCCTTATAACATTACCGGAGACTTCTTCGATATCGTATCCAGTCCCGCCAATCAGCAAGCACTCGACATTCGACAACACTTCATCCGGTATCACCTGCTGCAAAAGCAGGGTCCTGCCCTCGACCGAAGCGATGGGTAATTCGGTCCGACCGCGCGGCAGCGAGCATTCGAGATCTCCGCACTTGAGCCGCGTGCCATCGAGCAAATAGGCGCGCAGTGGTTGTCCCTCAGCATCGACCGAGACATAGACGAAACGCCCGGATAAGGTAATAGGACCACAGGTGCGTTCGACGTCGTCAGATGTCGATATGATATAATCTGTGCGATCCGCAAACGATATTTCCACCGCCAGCGCACCGTCTTGCGCATAGAGCAAGCGCACGCTCTCAACCGGCGAAGTGGCGCCCTTATAGGGCACCATCACAGCGGCGTAGTCGCTGACGACATTATCGCCGCGGCGCTCGGCCAACACCTGTTGCACCGGCGGTGCATTGAGCTCGCTACCGTGGCAACTGCGCCAACCGGGCGCGTCGGCTAGCAATAGCCGATCCATCTTGCTGAGCAGGTGCAAATCCATACGAACATCATCGCATGCCCACATCGCCTTGACCATCTGAGTCGGCTCTGCTGCCTGTGGTCGCTCGACCCATTGCAGCCACTCAGCAGGCACCGCCCCTCCATTTAATGGGGCAAAATCTGCTCCCTCAATACCCGTCAACACTCCATTGCAGTGAAAGCCATAATGGTGCGTACTACCGCCGGCGACGCGGAAAAAATCTACGGCATAGGTCCCGCCGTCGGGACATTGCACCAACGCCGAGGTCCGCTGATACAAATCGCACTGTGCATAGGCCTGTGCCGACGCCTGCACAACTTCGACCCCCGGGCCACGACCGAATAACTCAAGCGTCGATCGCCGATGCGGATGATTTTGCTTCTCGCCGTCGACGGTGACGATATTGTGCGCCAGCGTGCCCTTAGTCCACACTCCGCGCGGATCGTCCCAGATATAACCGCGATCGGCCGCCAATTCGGTATGGTGCGCGATATAGCTGATACCCAGCGTGTCCGTATGGCGATGGCTGCCCTGCGCGTATCCATTGAAATAAAACGCGACATCGCCCTCCACATCATCGCCGCGCAGTACGCCGACCTGCCAGTGGGGAAACCACTCGCTGTGCAAAGGCAACGGGGTCTGCTCTTCGACCTTTAGCTCCGGGTCGCGAAACCACAGTGCATATTCATCGCCGGCCTCGGCCAAAGGTGCGCCCAGCGTTTGCTGTAGCAGACCGGCGTAGTCTTGGCCATAGTGCGCCGTCAGCACTTCCGCGTGAATCGGCAACAGACCGCCGCCAAAATGCGTATCGCCGATCACCGGATATTTGCGATTCGGGTCGAGCATGCGGATCATGCTTTCAAGCGCCAGGCGATAGCGCCGAAAACGCGCATAGGGATCAAAATCGACAAGCCGTTGGCCACTTTCTGGCACATAATCCTCGGGATCGCTATAACCGGCCAGCAGATCGGGTATCGGCCGCATTAAGTTGAGGAACATATCCGAATACGAAGGCGATTCAGTACAGAAACCGTCGCTGTGAAATCCCTTTTCGAGCAGTTCCGCAAAACCTTCGATCGCCCGCCGCACGCTGTCGGGCCGATTAAATAACTTTCCGACCAGCGCGCTCAACGCCCGGCCGGGCGGGCACTTGTTGTTGATCTCGTCCCAGCATTCTATATCGTCGCAGCCTGCCAAAATAAGATCCTCGCGAATGCGATTATCGATCTCATTCGAAATTACATCCCTAGCGCCGCGGATTAGCTCATAGGCGAGCGCCAGTTGTAGCAGAATACCGGCGTCTCCACCGCTGCAACCAAAACGCCCAGCACCCCAAAAGCCGTTGAACAGCACGGAGTAGTCTGCTTCGCGGTGCCGGCCCGCAAAGGCCGTGATAATCGTCTTGTGGGGGAACTGTCCGCCGCGCGGATGGCGACCCAACTCACGCGCCGCCTCAGCCGGTGGACAGTCGGCGTAGGTACCATCGTAGGAGTGGAACAGCCAATTGGGATAACGGCGGGCAGCGATGTCCAGGATCCAGACGGCGCGCTCGGCGCAGGCCACATCATCGGTCAGCGCATAGAGCCGAGCCAACGGCAACACCTGTTCCAGACACCAGCGGCCCTGTTTTGAGCGCAGCACTCCAGACCAGCTCGTATGTACCGGAAAGGTAACCCAGCGGTAGGCGTGCGTGCCGGTCGTATCTTCCGGGTGGGCGTGCTCCTCGTCATTTAGGTAAAAACTGAAGGTCTGTCCCATACGCGACGCAGTAATCGCACCCGTCTCCGGGTAATCGGCATTGGGATATTCGGTCTTGCAGTATTTGCAGACCAGACGCTCCGGATCGCGAATATCCCACTGATACAGCCCCGTCTCACCCATCGACGACTGACGACCGACACACACCGGACAATTCTGGCCGTATTCGGGCCAGGGCGTTAGCTGCGAAATCATTCGCTCAAAGAACGATCGATCTTGCTCCAGGGCGTAGGCGACTTCCTGCCGCCAGCCCTCGACAAGGGCTTGGCCCCATGCGTGACGACGGAAATTTTCACGAGCGATAGCTATGTTTTGCATCGATCCGATCCTCTCGCTAAGATGGAAGTGCTGGTCGACCGCCACGTGGTGCAGCGGTGATGTAGCTTAGCATGCCACCTTGCCACCCCACTCGAAGCCCAACCCCACACCCAACTGCAGCTCGGATTCCAAGCCGCGCTGCTCCTCATCCCACTCGAAACGCTAGTCGGTGTCTACGGTTAGCTTGAGGTCGCCAGCGCCAATAATACGAAAAGAGATCGCATGCTATCCATCGCGTAGCGGTAAACCCCGTCGTAGGTCAGAGTGCGATCAGAAATCGAATCGAAATCCAACGACCAGCGCCGATTCATCGCTGGGACTGGCGCCGTCGGCCTGCGGCCTGTAGCCGTCAACGAAAATCGCCGACAGCTCTTTCCGTTTATCTATTGTCCACAAACGGCCGTCTTAGACCGAGCGCGCTACAGAGTGCTAACACCTTGCCCAAATCTCCCGCACTAGATCTTTCATCTGCACTGCTTCCGCCCAGCGGTCCGAAAGCTCCTGACCATCGGCTCCCTGCATCGCATAAGTCGGCGGACCCAGTTCTACCACGAAAGTCAGCACGTCGTCTTCCCCGGACCGCTCCTTAAATTGCCTAAAACCGTATTCCCACCAACTCGCATATAGGTCCAACCATACTTTATTGTGCGGGAAATTAATCGGTACCTGCACCTGCTCGCGCGAGGCCACCCGCCCGTGAAACGCGCCGCAGCGCGCGAGGATCTGCTCCATATAAATCTGGTTCTGCTCTGACAGCGGCGGTCCGGAGAACTCCCGCCCGACTAGAAAATGCGACAGATCACCGCACAGGACCATGTCCGGTACCGCATCGATCAGGTCTAGCGTGAAATACATATCCGTCGTCATCCGGTCGCGGTGCGTCTCGATGAATAGCTCATATCCTGCCGCCGCCGCCATATCCATGCAGCGCACTAGATAGGAGACCCCGTGCGCGACCAGTCGCGGCATCGGCATCGGCTGCAAATTGATATGCGAGGCTCCACCGTCTTTGGCCGCCTGTATATCGTCCTCGAATTCATCCGGCGTCCACGGAAAGACGATATTCGACCGTTGCAGATTGTATTTGTCGCACAACGGCACCATAGCCTCCCGATGCTCCTTCTCCTCCATCAACCACTCTACCCCGTCAAAACCCGCCTCGGCGATCTTCGCCAACTTCTCCTCCATACTCCACTCTTCGCCGCCAAATGGCAACGACGACATTCCCCAATACGACTGATACACCTGAAATTTCATACTAGCCCTCCTTATTATCTAGTGGTCCTCGTGTACTAACGAACTATTAATAACACCCAATCCGTACTAGGTCAATCTACCACTTTCGGTCTGTTACAAGAGTTTTTAGGTGTCGGTCTGAGCGGATTGCTGTCCCAGATTTTACGGGACAATGAACTCTGAGGATAGCTCTCGGAGAGTTAAGGGATGTGGTCGGCAAATCGTATCCGGAGACCGTTACGACTTGAGTTTCGGTGAAGTAAAAGCGTTCTAATGCAATGGTCACGGCTCCGTGCTAGGCGGACACCCAGCACATCGTGACTTTTACCTTGCGGCCATCGGGTGCGTTGACTACGGTAACCACGTGCGAGAAGGTCGGCGCGATGTCTTTAGTGGAAGAATGACGCAGGTTAATCTCTAATTGGAGGATTATGAAGATGGTACAATGGGAATACAAAAACCTGTGGCTTAAAGGAAAAGGACTCAGAAACCTTGTGGACTTAGACCAACTGGATGTATTAATGAACTCTTTGGGAACAGAAGGATGGGAGTTGGTTTCAGTGACACGAAAAGGCCAAAATTTGGCATGGGGTTTCGCGACTTTCAAACGTGAGCGCCAACCAGCGTGATGGCCAATTCGAAGAGCTGGGAGAAGTAGTCGGAGGCGCAGTATTCGTGCCCGCCCCACCCGAAACCCAGCCGGCGGATAATCTCTTCGCTACCATGCGCTTTGCCCGTATTAGTACTTCTCAATTGTGTTGGGCCACCAAATCGATTGATGCTGGCCGCCACCAAATCGAAATCACCGCCCGTTGATCACCGCTGCGCTGAGGCCTATTGCTGCTCAACTTGGCGTTGCTGTGCGGTGGCGCGGCGTGGATCTGGATCGAACGAAGAAAAAACGTGACCAATAGCCGTATTTCCCTATCTTATTTTCCATGATAAAACTCCAACGATCCTACCTATTATTCTTAGGCGACGCCGCCGACCAACTCGCCGCCAAAACCGCCGCCGGCATCGCACAATGGCGCCCCGACTGGTGCACCGGCCAGCTGCGCCTGCCCGACTGCAACGCCGATCTCGGTCTGACCGACCAAACCCTCGTCGAAGCCCGCGCCGCCGGTGCCCGCACCCTTATCGTCGGTGTCGCCAACCGCGGCGGCACCGTCTCCGACCTTTGGCGCGATACCCTGCTACAAGCCGTCGGCCTCGGCTACGATATCGCCAGCGGTTTGCACAAACCCCTCGGCGACATCCTCGGGCTGGCCGCCGCCGCCGAAACGACGGGCACCCGGCTCGTCGACGCGCGTTTCCCCGACCGCGCCTTTCCCATCGCCAGCGGCATCAAACGATCGGGTAAACGCCTGCTCACCGTCGGCACCGATTGCTCGGTCGGCAAAATGTTCACCGCCCTGGCAATCGAGCGCGAAATGCAATCGCGGCAAATGCCCTGTACCTTCCGCGCCACCGGACAGACCGGCATATTTATCGCCGGTGAGGGCGTCTCGGTCGATGCCGTGGTCGCGGACTTCGTCGCCGGTGCTACCGAAACCCTCGCCCCGGCCAACGAGCCCGAGCACTGGGATCTAGTGGAAGGGCAAGGCTCGCTCTTCCACGCCTCCTACGCCGGCGTCTCGCTCGGCCTGATGCACGGCGCACAACCCGATGCCCTAGTCCTGTGCCACGACCCCAACCGCGCGCACATGCGCGGCCTGCCCGAATACGCCCTGCCCCAGCTATCGGACTGCATCCGCCTCAACGAAGAATGCGGCCGGCTCACTAACCCTGCCTGCCGCACCATTGGCGTCGCGGTCAACACCTCGCACCTGCAAGAGAGCGAAGCCGAAGCGCTCTTGTGCGAGATTGAAACACAAACCAGTTTGCCGAGTGTAGATCCCGTACGTCAAGGCGCCGCCCGCCTCGTCGACGCGCTGTGACGCAACTCGCGCTCTACGGCGAAAGTTTCCCGCTCGCCCAGACCTTCACCATCTCGCGCGGCTCCAAGACCACCGCCGAAGTCTTCGTTGTCGAACTGAACCGCGACGGCGATACCGGCCGTGGCGAATCCGTGCCTTACCCGCGCTATAACGAAACGATGGCCGCTGCGACCGCCGCTGTAGAAGCGCTGCGCCCCCAGATCGAAACCGATACTCTCGACCGCGCGACCCTGCAAAACGCATTACTCCCCGGCGCTGCGCGCAATGCGCTCGACTGCGCCTTCTGGGATCTCGAAGCCAAACGCAGCGGCCAAGCCGCACACCAGCTCGCCGGACTGCCCGCACCACACCCAGTGACCACGGCCTACACCCTCTCGCTCGCCGCGCCAGAAGCCATGGGCCAGACAGCCGCCGTAAACGCCGACCGCCCCCTACTCAAGATCAAACTCGGCGGCGACGGCGCAGATCTCGACCGCATCGAAGCCATCCGCGCCAACGCCCCCGCCGCGACGCTTATAGTCGACGCCAACGAAGGATGGTCCGCAAAGCAAGTCGAACCGCTCTCCGCCGAACTCGCCCAACGCGGCGTAGCCCTTATCGAACAACCCCTGCCCGCCGGTCAAGATGCCTTACTCGCCGAACTCGAACACCCCGTGCCCCTATGCGCTGACGAATCTTGCCACACCAACAGCGACCTTGAAGCCTTGGCCACCCGCTACGAATGCGTCAACTTGAAACTGGACAAAACCGGCGGCCTCACCGAAGCGCTATTATTGGCGACAAAAGCAAAAGAACTGGGCTTAGACCTAATGGTTGGCTGCATGGTCGCCACCTCGCTCGCCATGGCCCCCGCCGCCCTACTCGCCCCGCAAGCCCGCTACGTCGACCTCGACGGCCCCCTGCTGCTCAAACAAGATCGTGAACACGGCCTGCACTATGACGGCAGTTTGATGCATCCGCCACAGCCCGATCTCTGGGGCTAAACCCACAACCGACTACCTTCTCTCTCCCCTATTTTAGATCTGCCCCAAATTCTCTCTTCCCACCCGCAGTCGAGACCCAACTTTTCTTTTTCCCCTCCTACCATATAGGTTATAGACTATAGTTCTAACCGTTGCGGAGTTGAGGGATTGTGGAGGGTATCCCCTCGCTCATTCTCGCCTCGCAGGAGCGAGGGGATACCCTCCACAATCCCGTCCCACGCCAGCATCGCCACCAAAGGCAACCCATGCGCGCTCTACTACTGCTCTTCTGCCTCCTAGGCTGCGCCACCACCCAACAACCCTCCACCACGACCACGGCCAAAACCCTTACCGCCTCCGTAATCAAAAAAAATGCCCCCATCCTCGCCAATGTCGGCACTACCCCCTTCCCCGTCACCACCGCCTCGCCCGAAGCCCAGCGCTACGTAGACCAAGGCGTGGCGCTGCTGCACGGCTTCTGGTATTACGAAGCCCTGCGCTCTTTCCGCCAAGCCAGCAAACTCGACCCCAAATGCGCCATGGCCTGGTGGGGCATCTACCAGACCCCGCGCGGCCCGCAATCCGCCAAACACCGCGCCTTCCGCAAATTCAAAAAGCTGGCCCCCGAAGTATCCGACCGCGAACAATACTATATCCGCGCAACGGTCCAGCTCGACTCGCTCGGGCGCCAAGCCTATATCACCGAGATGCAACAACTGATCGAAAACTACCCCGATGACATCGAAGCCAAAGTCTTTCTCGCGCGCTTCCTCATGCGCGGCTACCACCCCGACCGGCCGCGCGAAAACGAACCCGACCCACAGAATATCCTCCGCCCATTGCTCACCTCGCACCCCGACCATCTCGGTGCGCACCACTACTATATTCACCTCGTCGAACCCGGCTCCAACCCGGCCGCCGCACAACAGAGCGCCGAAGCCATCGCCACCCTGGCCCCAGGCAACGCGCATATCGTGCACATGCCCGGCCACATCCACTATCTCGTCGGCGCCTACGAACGCGCTCGCACCTCCTTCGTCGCCGCCTACGCCATCGATTCCACCTACATGGCCGAGGTGGGCATCTCGGCGGACAACAACTGGAACTACGTGCACAACCTCAGCTACCTGGTCGCCAACTCCGCCGAAGAAGGGCGCTATCAGGACGCATTGGAATGGGCAGAGCGTTTGCAAGAAGTCGCCTTGTCTGAGCGCCGCAATATCATCTTCTACCAAGGCCGCATGGCCCGCGCCAGACTGCATATCCGCTTCGGCTTCTGGGACCGCGCCGCCGAAACACTCGGCCAACTCGCCGCCAACGACACGCTGCGGAGTAATTTCGCCGGCACCTATACCCGAGGGTTAATCGCCTATGCCGAAGGCATGCACGCCTTGCAACAAGACGATATCGCCACCGCCGAAACACACCGCGAAACGCTCGGCGATATCAATTGGTCCTTCGCCTTTGGCAATCCCGGCGGCAACGATCGTTATTACGCGCGCAGGCGGGTCCGCTATCTCGAAGTATTGGCCGACGACCTGCAAGCGCATATCCACAGCGGCCGTGAGGAGCACGATCTCGCGCTCATTGAATGGGACAACGCCAAAGAAGCCGCCAAAAAGCTGCCCTATGAAGAGCCGCCCGAATTTGCGCGGCCGCTCTACGAAAGCTTAGGAGAAATCCACCTGAGCGCCGGAAAATGGCAGGAGGCACGCGACGCGTATGAGCAAGCGCTCAAAACGCGGCCCAATAGCGGACACGGTCTGTTGGGCCTGGGGCGCGCATATGAGTTAGGCGGAAAAATACAGCAAGCGAAACAGGCCTATGAGCGGGCGCTCGCAGCCTGGCACCATGCCGACGAAGACCTACCGCAACTGGCGGAGATCCGCGAACGGCTCGCGGGGTTTGCAGAATAGATTGCTCGGGTTGTGATCTTCTGCACCCCAAACCCATACCCGACTGCCACGAACCACCCAAGTTTCCAAGATCCGGTTGCGGGCTGCGACGCAGGGCGTTTTTCGGGGCGGTTGTGGGGAAAGAGGGCCTGGTCGGGCAGTGC
>LWDU01044295.1_pt1 | contig 26902 bp, 22 predicted proteins | sample 727161 | NCBI WGS metagenome assembly LWDU01 (sample SAMN04566230, study PRJNA314399) | hydrothermal vent metagenome | isolation source: deep sea hydrothermal plume seawater | place: Mexico: Gulf of California, Guaymas Basin | collected 2004-07-11
GAGAGGAAGGAGTACTCTTCTCCCTATAAGCTCTTTAAACCTTTTATCTTTTGGGTTTACAGCAACTGCAGTGTCCCCCAGCATAGTTTCCGGTCTGGTTGTAGCAATAGTCACATGGCCTTCATCAACTAAAGGGTATTTGAAGAACCATAGATTGCCTCCAACTTCTTCGTTAGATACTTCTAAGTCTGAAAGTGCTGTTTGGAGAGCAATGTCCCAGTTAACAAGTCTTTCACCTCTATATATCAAGCCTTGATCGTAAAGTTGTATAAATACTTCTTGAACAGCTTTGCTCATTTCAGGGCTCATGGTGAAAGCCTCTCTGGACCAATCAACCGATGCACCCAATCTTCTCATTTGATTGGTTATATTATTTCCTGATTTCTTTTTCCATTCCCATACTTTCTTTACGAACTTTTCTCTGCCCAGAAGTTCTCTACTAAGACCTTCTTTTTCAAGCTCTCTTTCAACTACCATTTGCGTTACTATGCCTGCGTGATCTGTACCCACCTGCCACAAAGCATCGTAACCTGACATTCTCTTATACCTTATTAGGGCATCCATTAATGTGTTTTGAAATCCATGGCCCATATGAAGAGAGCCTGTGACATTGGGAGGAGGAATCATAATGCAGAAGGAAGGCTTCTTGCTTTTTGGGTCAGCATTAAAATAGTTTTTAGATTCCCATTGCTCATACCACTTTTGTTCTATGTTTCTAGGATTAAAAACTTTTTTCATTTTTTTAGTTATCAATAAAACTTGGACTAAGACCCATGGATTTACACTCTTGCCAGGTAGTAGCTACCCTTTCTCTCAACTTAGAGTTATCTGCAATTACTAGTTGATAATAGTAAAGGTATTCTGAGATTTGGTTTGGTAAGTCTGGATTCAAATTTAACAACATTTTCTTGTCATTTTCTCCAAAAGCGCTTCCTGGATAGCCTATTTCAACAAATACATTTTCTGGATTCTTGTGAGTTAAATTATGAGGTAACAGCACATCCTCAGGATAAGTCCACAACAATTCATTAAGTTCTTCAGCTTCATTTGCAGATTCACAACGTATATCAATTTTATCTACATCTGGGTAATTGTTATCTTTCAAAAAGATTTTTGAAACTATTTCACAAGTATATTTTAGAGCTTCTTTTTGACTGGAACCTGCAGACAGGAATTTTGTTTGAAGCATGTTCTATTAATTAAGACTGGTCTAGCAAGTAGTGGCTTAGAAGTGGCACCGGTCTTCCAGAAGCCCCTTTAGCTGCTCCACCTAAATGTGCGGTTCCTGCTACATCTAAATGAGCCCAACTATAATCTTTAGTAAATCTTGATAGAAAACATGCTGCTGTAATGGTTCCTGCTCTTCCCCCAATATTAGCAATATCTGCAAAATTACTATCCAAATCTTTTTGATAAACATCCCATATTGGTAATTGCCAAGCCCTGTCATTGGAGATTGTTCCAGCCGTGAGAAGTTTTTGAGCTAACCTATCATCATTGCTCAAGAGCCCTGAAGTTGAATGCCCTAAGGCAACAATACAAGCTCCTGTTAGGGTTGCTATATCTACTACTGACTTAGGATTAAACTTTTTAACATAAGTTAGTGCATCAGCTAATACTAGCCTCCCTTCAGCATCTGTATTTAAAATTTCTACAGTTAACCCTGACATAGTTTTGACCACATCTCCTGGTTTTGTCGCCTTACCTCCTGGCATGTTTTCAGCACTCGCAACCACTCCAACTATATTTATGGGTACTTTTAGTTCAGCCATTACCTGCATGGTGCCTATGACACTGGCTGCCCCGCACATATCAAATTTCATTTCATCCATGGTGGCGCCTGGTTTAAGGCTTATTCCTCCAGTATCAAAAGTAATTCCTTTTCCTACTATTACATGTGGCTGCTCTCCCTTTTTTCCGCCTTGATAATTAAGGGTTATCAATTTAGATTCTTGAGCACTTCCAGCACCAACAGATAAGAGACAATCCATTCCCAGTTTCTTCATTTCTTTCTCGCCCAAAACAGAACATTTCAAGGAAGAATACTTATTAGCAGCCGATCTTGATTCTTTTGCTAAATAAGAGGGAGTACACACGTTACCGGGAAGGTTAGCCAGATCTTTTGCTGCATTTGATCCTCTTCCTATAGCTAGACCCACTTTAATACTCCGATTCAATTTTGCAGTAGAGAGAGAAGAATTGAAACTAAGAGAGACTCTTTTTAAGAGAACTTTTTTTTGATTTTTTTTATTTAGTTTTGCATCGTAGGTGTAACTGTTATTTTCACATAAAAAAGCCAACTGCTGGATTACCCAGTCGTCTCCTTCTCCAGAGATATTTAATTTAGGTATTGAGATGAATGTGGTTGAAGCTTTACTCGAGATAGCAGCACTTACTACCTTGCTTAATACCTTAATGCCATCTTGTCTTGATAATTTTTTTCCTTTTTTACCGCAACCAATTAGATAAGTTCTTTGTGCCTTAACTCCAGAAAGGGCAGGCAAGTAAGTCCCTTGGCCTAGCTTTCCTTTTAATTCTCCAAGTTTCCTCAACTTTCTTAATTGACTATTGCTTACTTCATCTATTATTTTGAGTTCTTCTGTAAAAGGCCCTTCGTACACCCCAACTATTAAGCTGCCCGAGCTAATGTTAGGCAATTCTTTGGCATTTTTTTTGGTTAAGTTTATGGATAAGCGCTTTTTCATCCTGTTCTCCTTAAGTTCATTTATACTCAGACTTTATCTTAATAATTTGGTAACTAAATTACTTTAATTGAAACAATATTACCCTTTTCTTGTCGAATTTATATTTCAATAGCAAAATAAATTACCAAAGTAATTAAAAAGTATGATTTTACAACGCTACCTCTTGAAAGATATTTTCTCACATACAGGTGCAGTTGGTTTAGTTTTTCTGCTGGTAATTTTAGCTTCCAGATCAATCCAATACCTAGAGCAAGTATCTAGAGGAGAATTAAGTTTGGAACTTGTTTTCTGGGTAATATTATTTAGATTACCAGAATTCTTAGAATTAATTATCCCTTTTAGTTTCTTTCTAGGCTTGGTCTTGGTTATAGGTAGATTGTGTTCTGACAATGAAATGATCATCCTTGAACAAAACGGTTACACGAACTTAAAGATACTTAAATTATTTTTTTTGGCTTCTTTATTTTTTGCACTATTAACCAGCTTGCTTTCTTTTTGGATTGCACCTTCCTTTAAATCAAGTTTAGATGATATTTATCAACAAACCTCCTTTGAAGAAGATTTTAATTCTATACAGCCAGGAAAATTTGTAATTTTGCAGGATAGTTCTGTCTTTTATGCAGAAGACAAAAGTGAAGGAGTCTTTTCCAATGTTTTCCTTAAATTTTCTAAAGAGGAATTAAAACGGTCTACAAATTTTTTAACAGCAAAAAGATCTTTTATTTCTGAAGAAAACCCTAATCTAGTTATTTTTGAAGATGGTCATTCCTTCAACAAAGATAAAGCCAATCAAGTTGAGATGAGTTTTCAGTTGTTATCCATGAATATAGCTGAGAATTTTTCTTCTAAAGAAAAAACTAACCAAAGGAATATAAGTGAAGTCCAGTCCTCTTCCCTAAGTAGTATTTGGAAGATATCCATGCCTTTGCTGACATTAATAACAGTTTTCTTAGCTTTACCGCTAAGCAAAGTAGAACCTAGACAAGGAAGATACTCTAAAGTATTGCCTAGTATTTTTGTTTTTTTGGTCTACTTGGGGCTCCTGCTTTTGGTTAAAGGTTGGTTGGAAGAAGGAAGGGTAGCTTTTGTACCGAGTCTTTTATTAGTCCATTTATCCTTCTTTATTCTAGGCTTATTTCTTATTTCTCGATATTCACCTATATGGAACAAGTAATGAACTATCTTTTTGGAGATTTAATAGAAAGAAATATAAGTTCTCAAGTCTTTCTATCGTTATTAATTGTTATGTTTGCAATTGCTGGCATTGATTTAATTTTTTTATTTTTAAATGAATTATCTGATTTATCTGACTATTACACTCTGAACCACGTTTTAATTTATTGTCTTAAGAGCTTTCCCTATCGCTTATTCGACTTAACTTCTTATATTTGCTTAATAGGACTAATAATCGGTATGGGCTCTTTAACTAATAAGGGTGAACTAATAGGTGCACAAATACTTGGAAAATCCTTGACTTCTATTGCCGTTGCAGCTTTTAGACCAGTATTATTGATTATGATTATAGGACTTTTGGCTTCTCAATTTTTTATACCCAGTTTGTCTCAATCGGCTGAAGAAACTAGATCTCAGCTACAAGAAAAAGTTTCTTATAAACAAGGCTACTGGAATAACAATGATCATAGCATCAGCTTTTTTCATTCTGCACCCGAGCGAGATCGTATTTTGGGTCTTACTGTTTATGAGTTTGATAAGGAGAGAAAAGTTTCTAGAGTCATTTTTGCCGAAGAAGCTTTTCTTAATTTGAGCAAATGGGAAGCTAGAAAGAAAGAAACAATTAACTTAAGTAATTATTCTCCTGATAACACATCAGTTGTTTCTGGATTACCTGAATTGAACATAGATTTTGATCAAATGCTATCTCCAAAATATCTTTCATTAACTAATTTGTATATACAATCTAGAGAAACTTTTTCTAAGTATAGAAAGAATGAATTATCTCTAGAATTTTGGAGAAAAGTCCTACAACCTTTAGTTACTTTCTCGCTAGTTATTTTAGCTATGTCCTTTTTATTTGGACCGATGAGAGAACAAAAGACAGGCCAAAGGATCTTAATTGCAATTGGAGTAGCTTTTACAGTTGATTTAACTCAGAAATTATTAGGAAGTATTTCAGTTGTGTCAGAAATACCAACAATAGCTTCTGTTCTTTTTCCTGCTTTGCTCATAATTTGTATTTCTTTAGTTTTATTAAAGAGAGTTTAAAAAGAGTTCACTCATCGATCTTTACAATCTTTGTTTTAGTCACTATATCTGACCAAGACAGATTATTTTTATCATAAAGAATCCAAAAATATCCTATTCCAAAGAAGAGAAAAGAGATAACAGATATTAAGCATCTAATAAATGTCTGTTTAGCATTAAGTTTAGTCTCATTTATTGAAATTAACCTGATCTTCCAAGCCTGCATGCCGATGGTTTGACCTTTGTTAAGCCAGAAATAACTATAAAAAATTGGACCGGAAAAGATTAGAATAAAAAATTGTAAAAATGAAGCAAATGAACCTGATTCTGCATAGCTCCCATTAAAAAACACTAGTACTAAAGTTAAAAAAAGAACTATTCCAACTATAACTAAAGAGTCGTAAATTAGAGCTAACACTCTTCTTAAAAATCCAGCTGCTTGCATAAATAATTAGGTCCTATAAGGATAATTGATTATTCTAGTCCATTACAAAATAACTTTATGTCTTCTGATTTACAAGATTCAAACAGCACAGCATTTTTTGGTCACCCTATAGGTCTCCGCACACTTTTCTTCACCGAGATGTGGGAAAGAATGTCTTACTATGGCATGCGAGGTTTATTAGTCCTTTATATGACAATAGGTGTTGTGGAAAATCCTGGACTGGATTGGTCCAATATTCAAGCCAATGCAATTTATGGGATTTATGCTGGAATGGTTTATTTCTTAGCTGTACCTGGAGGATGGATAGCGGATAATATTTTGGGCTACCAAAAGGCTGTTCTGATTGGGGCTTTGATAATAACTTTAGGACATTTCACTTTAGCAATTCCATTAGAGCAGACTTTTATTTTAGGGTTAGTATTTGTCGCACTAGGAACAGGGCTTTTAAAACCAAATATATCTTCCATAGTAGGCCAGCTTTATAGTCAAAATGATTCAAGGAGAGATTCAGGATTTACCATTTTTTACATGGCTATAAACATTGGTTCTATGTTGGGCTTTGCTGTATGTGGTTGGTTAGGAGAAAAGGTAGGTTGGCACTTTGGATTTGGTGCAGCGGGAGTAGGGATGCTTTTTGGCGTCACTCAATTTATTCTCTTTAGGCATCAACTGGGTGAAGCAGGAAAATATCCGAATAAAATTAATGAACAAACTAAGAGAAACTATATTAGGGGGGTTGGCCTAGTTGTCATTTTAATAGCGTCAGTTGTTATTACAGGAATTGCTGGTTTTTGGTCCATTGACCCAGTTTATTTTGCTGAGAGGTTTAGAGATTTCTTAGTAGTAATTTCAATAATTTATTTTATTTACCTTCTTTTCTTTGCAGGGTTGACTGCTAATGAGAAGAAAAATGTCTTGATGTTATTACTTCTTTTTATTGGAGCAGCTGCTTTTTGGTCTGGATTTGATCAGTCAGCTGGTTCTTTGACTATCTTTACTCGAGATTATGTAAACCTAACTTTCGGCACATTCACGGCACCTGTTAGTTGGACCCAGTTTGTTAATCCTTTATTTGTTGTAATGTTTGCTCCATTTTTTGCTTACCTTTGGGTTTTTCTTGGCAAGAGAAACCTTGATCCTAATATGCCCATTAAATTTGGTTTAGGCCTTATTTTGATGGCATTGGGATTTATTGTGATGATTTTGGCCGTTAAGTATGCACTAGCATCTTCTCCTGTGGGCGTTCAATGGCTTTTGTTAACCTATCTACTTCATACCTTTGGAGAGTTAACACTTTCGCCCGTAGGCTTATCAGCTTTTTCAAAATATTCCCCCAAAAGATATCTTGGTCAGATGATGGGAATATGGTTTTTAGCATCTTCTCTTGGAGGCGTTTTAGCTGGACTGTTAGGTGGTGAAGCAACAGAGTCAGGTTTGGAATCTATGTCTCCTGTATTCACAGAACTAGTTTATTACTGCTTAGCTATAGCAGCAGTACTTATAGTTCTTTCCTTTTTCATAAAAGGCGCTAAAACAGATAATATTCCGGATGAATGATTTCCGATAAAGAAAAATACATTAATCTTTCAACTCAAAAAAAGGATAGTACTTTAGTAAATACCCCTGTTTGGTTTGTTCAAGATGAAGATAAAAATTCTTTTTATGTTTTTTCTCATGGAGAAGCGGGTAAAGTAAAAAGAATAAGAAACTTTTCTTCGGTGAAGGTAGCTACCTGTAACTTTAAGGGTAATTTGCATGGAGAGTGGTTAAGTGCTGAAGCAGAATTATTAGATCAAGAAGAGTCTATTAAATTAGGTTATAGGCTACTTCATAAAAAATACCCCTCTATGAGAATACTTGACTTCTTTTCTAAGTTATCGGGTAACTACAAAAAAAGACAGCTAATAGAATTTAAATTTAAGGATACTAATTAAGTAAGAAGTTTTGTAATCACTTTTCCGTATATCTCTGTCAACATTTCTAGTTCTTCTATACTAACTGCCTCGTCTATTTTGTGAATAGAAGCATTTAAAGGTCCTACTTCTACGACCTCACTCCCAGTTGGTGCAATAAACCTACCATCAGAGGTTCCGCCCGCAGTGGACTGCTCTACTTCGTTCACTCCCGTCACATTTGTTATGGACTCAATAGCGCAATCAATTAAGGTAGTGGATGTTGTCAGGAAAGGAGCACCACTGTCTTCCCATTCTGCGCTAAAGTTTAGTTTGTGTTTTTGAAGTATTCCTTCAACTGCCTCAATGACGGTTTGAGAAGATATGGAGGGAGAGTATCTAACGTTAAGTTTTAAACTTAATTCACCTGGAATAACATTATGTGCTCCTGTACCTGATTTGATATTAGAAACTTGAAGAACGCTATCTGGAAATTGCCCACTTTCATCTGGCCATTGAAGCGCTACAATTTCATTTAAGGCTTCAGAACTTGTATGGATAGGGTTTTCAGCATTGTGAGGATAGGCAGCATGTCCTTGAATTCCTCTTATATTAATCTCACCATTAATTGATCCTCTTCTTCCAATTTTTATTACATCCCCTAATCGTTTTTCTGCGGTCGGTTCACCAACAAGACACCAGTCTATTTTTTCACCTAGATCAGTTAAATATTTAATTACTTTACGTACCCCGTCTTTGGCAGGTCCTTCTTCATCGCTAGTCAGCATAATGCTAAGCCTCCCATTGGGATTAGGATTTTTCTTGCAGAACTCCTCGGCAGCGACTACGAAGGCAGCTACACTTCCTTTCATGTCAGCAGCTCCTCGTCCAAATAGTAACCCATCTCTTTCCGTTGGTTCAAAAGGGTCATTAGTCCATTTTTCTATTGGGCCAGTTGGGACTACATCAGTATGACCAAGCAGAGTAAGAGTCTTTTCACCTTTTCCGTAGGTCGCCCAGAGATTTGAGACTTCCCCAAAAGGTAAATGTTTAATAGCAAATCCTAATTTCTTAAGACGAGTCGCAACCAAATCCTGACAACCTTCGTCTAAGGGTGTAATGGATTCCCTCTTTACGAGTTCTTTTGTTAGTTCTAGTACTTCCGACACAGGTTAATTATTAGAATGTAATTCTTCGTTAAGATTAACTGTTTTCGGATTCGGCTTGCATTGAACAGCTCCAGTAAGAGAATTTCTTATAAATAGAAGATCGTCTTTATAAGAAAGTTCTGAGGCTTTGATCTCTTCTACCTTACTATTAGATTTGATCATTTCTACTTTGGTTCCAGCAGTAATGTACAAGCCCGCTTCAACAACACACCTATCACCTAAAGGAATTCCAAGGCCTGAATTGGCTCCAAGCAGGCAATCCCGACCCACTGATATAAGTGTTTCATTGCCGCCAGAAAGAGTTCCCATGGTACTTGAACTTCCTCCAAGGTCACTTCCTTCACCAACAATAACCCCTTGTGAAATCCTACCTTCTACCATACTTTTTCCTAGAGTGCCTGCATTGAAATTGATAAACCCTTCATGCATTACCGTGGTCCCTTCACCTAGATAAGCTCCTAATCTAACTCTATGACTATCTGCTATTCTTACACCTTCTGGAACAACATAGTCTGTTAGGCAAGGAAATTTATCCAATGAATGAATATGTATAGCTTCATTATTAATCTTCTTATCAGAAAGAATATCATTAAGTTCTTTAGGGTCCTTAGGACCATCTGAAGTCCAAGCAACGGTTGGCATAAGAGTAAAAATATCTTCTAAATTAATTTCGTTTGGCTTTACTAGTCTATGAGAGAGAAGATGAAGTCTAAGATAACAAGAAGGAACATCATTAGGAGGTAGTTTAGAGTCAACAAATACCAGTACAGTTCTTTCAGTCTCTAGTGATGAAAAGTTTTTAGATAATTTAGCAATATCTTGAACTAAGTCGCTTGGAATGGAGCTTGTAAAATTCCCTTCCCTATAACTAACTAACTCCTTGGCTTTGAGGGTTAGTTCTTCTGAAGGATTTATAAGATTTTTAGGATAAAAAACTTCAAGCCAATCTCCTTTGGAGTTTTTAGATCCTATTCCTATAGCAAACCAGTTAGTCATTCTCTTTCGTTAATAAATTATCTTTTTATTGAGCCGCAGCATAATAGTCTTCATTCATAGGTAGTCAACTTTTTGACTCTCAATTTAGAGATTTAGACAAAAGAATGATTCAGTGGTTTTTGGGGTCTAGAGACTCTCTTAACTCTGAAATTAATTTGTCCAATGCAGGTTTTTTAAGAAAAGGGGTCTCTTCTAAAGAAGAAATGCAAAACCTGTCTTCAGCTCTCTCCCCGTAAGTTGATATTCTTGCTTTTTTTATAGAAGCATTATTTTTAACAAACACACTACAAATAGAAGAAAGTAAACCAGGACGATCAGCAGTTTTTATATCCAATTGCGTCCATCTATTTTTCATGTCATGACTTATTTCTATTTTGGTATCTTTCTTGAGAGTCAAAAAGTGTCTTGGCATCTTCTTTTTTACTAGCTTAGGATTTAATTTTTCTTTTTCTAAAGAATTTATAATTTTTGACTCTATTTCTTTTATTTGATCTTTACTTATTTGGAGAGGACCACCTTTTTGATCTGAAACAATAATATGATCTAAACAATAACCGTCTCTTGTTCCATATAGACCCGCGTCAAGAACACAAATACCTTGAGAATCCAATTCTCCAACTATAGTTCCTAGGACGTTTATTCTGTCTTTGGTATAGACCATTAAAGAGTCTGTGCTAAGAGAGCTATTCTCATAGAAAAACTTAGCTACTGATTTTGTTTTCCTCTTTGTTATTATCAGGCTGTGGTCCCTGATTAATTGAGGTGGGTGACTTTCAAAGTAAGAAGGATAGAAATTTTTCCATAATTCCTTTACTTTTAATTGATATTTTTTGGGTATTGAAGTTATATGCATTTCAGCTTCTGTTTTAGAAAATTTATTGAATTCTTCTTTAAAGTTAATATTGTTTAAAGTCTTGAAATATAGGTCATTTAATAAAGATTCATTCCAAGAATTCCATAAATCAGGATTGGTAGCCGATATGTCAGAAACGGTTAAGCAGTATAGATAATTCAGCTTTTCTTCATTCCCAACTACTTTTGCAAAACTATTTATTACCTTGGGGTTACTCAGATCTTCTTTCTGAGAAGTAATTGACATCTTTAAGTGATTTTGTACTAACCACTCAATTAGGGCTGAATCTTTCTTTGCAAGCTTATGTCGATCACAAAATCTTTTAACAATTTTTGTTCCAAGTCCTGAATGATCTTTGCCTCTGCCTTTACCAATATCATGATAGAGACCAGCTATGTATAGAATCTCTAGCTTGGGTAATTTTTTAGTTAATTCAGAAGCAAAAGGGTAAGTCTCTTTTGATGTTCCTAAGAATAATCTTCTCATATTTCTTAAAACTTGGAGAGTATGGGCATCCACAGTATAGATGTGGAAAAGATCGTATTGCATTTGCCCTGTAACTCTTCCAAATTCTGGAAGATATTTTCCTAAAATTCCTAACTGCTTCATTTGCTCTAACTGGGTAACCATGAGTCTTGGTGAACGTATCAGTTTCATAAAAAGATCAATGTTTCTTTTCTTTTTTCTAAAGGAAGAGTCGATTAGGCCTCTGTTCTCTTTCAATTTTTTTAAAGTATCTGAATGAATTCCAGTGATTTGAGGGTTTTCGCAAAGTTTTACAAAAACCTCTAGCATTAAAGAAGGACTTTTCTTAAAAGCCTCCAAGTTCTTCAATTCAATTAAATTATTCTTCACCCTAAAATCTTTGTCTTTAAGATTTACCTTTGATTTTTTTGGCCTAATAAGACTCTCTTTAAATTTTTGGATAGTCGTCGCGTTAATTTCAGATATATTTAATGCAGATCTAAAATATCTATGCATTAACTTTTCAGCGGCTGCATTACTATTTTTAATGCTTGGAAATAGTTTTTTTGCTATGGATACTTGATAGTTTAATAACAATCTATCTTCTTCTCTTCCAGCTTCCTTATGAAGAATATATCTGAGAGTCCAGAGCCAAAGTTTACTTTTATTTAATTCTTTCCGTTCCGCTCCACTTAAAATTCTGTCTAAGTTTTTTAATCGATGATTCTTTCTTGAATAATTCAACATTAACCAATTTATGACATGCATGTCTCTCAAACCACCTGGTGAAGATTTGATATTAGGCTCTATGTTGTACTCAGTGTTATCGAATTTATTGTGTCTTTGTTCTTGTTCTTTAAGCTTATTAAGTAGAAATCTTTCTTTTTTCCAAATGTTTTTCTTTTCTATTATTTGATTGGGTAGTAATTGCATATTCTCATCGCCAAATAAAAATCTAGACTCAAGTAAGTTGGTAAAAGCTTGCAGATCAGAAGAAATAATTTCTTCTTCTTCAAACTGATTCCTGACGCTATGTCCAACATTGAGTTCAAGGTCCCAAAGTTGACTGATGAAAGACTCTATACCGTTGCGTCTCTTTTTGTTTAGCTTTCCTTTATATAGAATTAATAGATCTACATCGGAATAGGGATGAAGCTCTTGTCTCCCATATCCTCCAACAGCGAAGAGACTTATATCTTTTTTTTCAGAAAGATTAGAGGCTTCCCATATAGAAAAAATTAAATTATCTGTATTTTGAGATCTACGCCTTAAGAAGTTCTGAATGCCTGATACTCCAGATTTTCTATTTTCTAACCAAATTGCAAACTCTTTATCAGCATTTTTACTTGACCTTAAAGAAGTTAGCTTTAACTCTTGTTTATTTAAAACTAGATTCGAAGACATGATCTAGAGATTTTCTTCAGATCTTTTTGTTAGTACCTCATATCCAGTTGAAGTGACTGTAAGAGTATGTTCCCACTGAGCTGAGTTTCTCCCATCTTTAGTTTCAACCGTCCACCCATCTGATAATGCTTTGGTGAACTTTGTTCCTAAGTTGATCATTGGTTCGATGGTGAAACACATNNTTTACCAGTCTTTCATTATGAGGTTGGGTCTTGCCTACCAAAAACATCTTAGAAGTATCTCCATGCCAACCGTCTTTTTTTACAGTCACATCAATATTTAAAATATCTCCATCTTTTAAAATTCTTTGAAAATCAGGAATGCCATGACAAACAACTTGATTTAAGCTACTGCAAATTGTTTTTTCGTAGCCTCTATATCCTACATTGGCAGGAATAGCTCCTTGCTCATGAACTATGAAATCATGACAGACTTTATCTAGCTCTCCTGTTGATATGCCAGGTTTAACTAGTGGAGTTATCATTTCTAGAACTTCAGAGGCTAGCTTGCCAGCCAGTTTCATATTTTCTATTTGTTCAGATGTTTTTATCATTTTTGAGATTTATTAATCTTTTAAATAGACAGTACTAAGGTTATTTATTATAGTGCGGTTTTAATGCCAAACAGCATTAAAATTATAATTGCGAACTTCAGATATACTGCTGGTTCGCTTTTTTTTTATCAACTTTTATTTCAATTTTTAGGCTCCAAATAAGATGAGCTTTGATAAAGCCGTATTAGCATTAGCAGACGGTACAATCTTCTTAGGGAAGAGTATTGGCTACCACGGCGAGACCAATGGAGAAATAGTCTTCAACACTTCCATGACTGGATATCAGGAAATTCTCACTGACCCTTCTTATGCCAGTCAGATTGTTACTCTAACTTACCCTCATATTGGTAATACCGGAATAAATTCTCAGGATGTTGAATCAAATAAAGTTTGGACTTCAGGCTTAGTTATTAAAAACCTTCCTATTTATGCAAGTAATTGGAGAAAAGAAAATAATCTAACCGAATATTTAATTTCCAACAAAACTGTAGCTATTTCAGACATAGACACAAGGAAACTAACATCAATAATTCGTAATAGAGGAGCTCAATCTGCAGCTATCATGGCAGGAAAAAATGTTTCAGAAGAAAATACTATTTCTTTAGCCAAGAAATTTTCAGGTTTATCAGGCTTGGATTTAGCCAAAGAAGTAACCACTGAAAAATCTTATAAGTGGGAAGAAGGTGAATGGAGAAAAAAAGAAAGCAAGAAGAAATTTAAAGTAGTTGCTTTAGACTTTGGAATAAAAAAGAACATTCTTAGGATTCTTTGCCAAAAAGGTTGTGAAGTAACTGTTTTACCCGCAAAGACGACTTACCAAGAAATAAATAAATTTGATCCTGATGGTGTCTTTCTATCAAATGGGCCTGGTGACCCAGAACCGTGTCAATACGCCATAAAAACCATTAAAGAGCTAATAGAAAAATCTATTCCTATATTTGGAATATGTCTTGGCCATCAACTTTTATCTATAGCTTTAGGAGGCAAAACAGAAAAGATGAAATTTGGGCATCACGGGGCAAATCACCCGGTTAAGGATTTAAAAACTAATGAAGTCTATATAACAAGCCAAAATCATGGTTTTACTGTAAAAGAAAATTCACTTCCAAAAGATGTAGTTGTTACTCATCGATCTTTATTCGATGGAACAATTCAAGGAATTACACATACAAAATTACCTTTTTTTAGTTTTCAGGGTCATCCAGAAGCAAGCCCAGGTCCTCATGACATTAACTCTCTTTTTGATATGTTTTTAGAGAACATGAAGCAAGCTAATGCCTAAAAGAACAGATATAAATTCCATTTTAATTCTGGGTGCAGGACCGATAGTAATCGGCCAAGCTTGTGAATTTGATTATTCTGGTACTCAAGCTTGTAAAGCTCTAAAAGAAGATGGATATAGGGTGATTTTAGTTAATTCTAACCCTGCAACAATCATGACAGACCCTTCGTTAGCTGATGCTACCTACATAGAACCCGTTCAGTGGGAAACAATAGAAAAAATAATAGAAAAGGAAAAACCGGATGTAATTTTACCAACCATGGGCGGTCAAACTGGGTTAAATACGGCATTGGATTTAGATAGAAAAGGGGTTTTAAAAAGACATAAAGTGGAAATGATTGGTGCCACGAAAGAGGCAATAGATAAGGCTGAGGATAGAAATTTATTTTCTCAAGCAATGAAGAAAATTGGTTTGAGGACCCCTAAAGCAGCTTTAGCTCATAACCCAAAAGAGGCTAAGAAGATTGTGAAAGATATTGGCTTTCCTTGTGTTTTAAGACCTAACTTTACTATGGGAGGAGCAGGAGGAGGTGTTGCTTATAACCTTGACTTTCCCCTACTTCTGAGATTTATATCGACGAATATCTTGAAGGGTGGAAGGAGTTTGAGATGGAAGTTGTAAGAGACAAGAATGATAACTGCATCATCGTTTGCTGTATCGAGAATATTGATCCTATGGGAGTACATACAGGAGACTCCATTACCGTTGCACCTGCGCAGACACTAACAGACAAGGAATATCAATTAATGAGAAATGCCGCTATGGATATCCTGAGAGAAATTGGGGTTGAGACTGGAGGTTCGAATGTTCAATTTACTATTAATCCTGAAGATGGAGAGATGTTAGTCATAGAAATGAATCCGAGAGTTTCTAGATCTTCAGCATTAGCTTCAAAAGCTACAGGATTTCCTATTGCTAAAGTTGCGGCAAAGCTTGCAGTAGGGTACACATTAGATGAACTTCGTAATGATATTACTGGAGGTATTATTCCTTCTTCCTTTGAACCTGCTATAGATTATGTTGTTACTAAAATTCCAAGATTCAACTTCGAAAAATTTCCACAAGCAGAGCCCGTACTTACAACACAAATGAAATCAGTTGGAGAAGTGATGGCGATAGGCAGAACTTTTCAAGAATCTTTTCAAAAGGCTATTAGAGGACTAGAGATAGGCAAGGAAGGTCTTAACGAAATCTATGATCCTTCTAGTCAAGATTTATCAGCTCTAAAGAGAGAACTTTCTGTACCTAGCCCAGATAGGATCTGGTTTTTAGCTGATGCTATAAGAAATGGTTTATCAATTCAGGAAATATTTAATCTTACCAAAATAGATCCATGGTTTATTTCTCAAATTGAAGATCTAGTCAATGAAGAACAGATTTTGCAGGGCTTGACTTTAAACTCGATTGAAAAAGACTATTTTTTGTCAGTTAAAAAGAAAGGCTTCTCTGATAAAAGATTAGCTTCTTTGTTTAAGACAGATGAAAGGACAGTAAGAGAGAAAAGGAAAAAACTTAATATTAAGCCAGTATTTAAAAGAGTAGATTCTTGTGCAGCTGAATTTGAATCATCAACAGCTTATATGTATTCAACCTATGAAGAGGAATGTGAATCTAACCCCTCTAGTAATAAAAAGAAAGTAATTGTCTTAGGTGGGGGCCCAAACAGGATAGGTCAAGGAATAGAATTTGATTATTGTTGTGTTCATGCTGCTTTAGCAATGAAAGAGGAAGGGTATGAATCGATAATGGTAAATTGCAATCCAGAGACAGTGTCAACAGATTATGATGTCTCGGATAGATTGTATTTTGAGCCTATCACCATGGAAGATGTATTGGCTATAACTGAGTTAGAAAATCCACTTGGAGTTATAGTTCAATACGGAGGGCAAACCCCCTTAAAATTAGCTAAAGAACTAGAAGAAAATGGTGTTCCAATCTGGGGAACATCTCCAGACTCAATTGATATAGCAGAAGACAGAGGGAGATTTCAAAAATTTGTTCAAAAACAAAAACTGAAACAACCCCCTAACGGATTAGCTACCAACTTGGAAGAGGCGGTTGAAGTTTCTAAGGAAATAGGGTTCCCGTTGGTAGTCAGACCTTCTTATGTTCTTGGAGGAAGGGCTATGGAAATAATCTACAATCAAGAAGATTTAAAGAATTATCTAGTAGATGCCGTTGAAGCAAGTGAAGAGAGCCCAGTCTTATTAGATAGTTTTTTAAATCAAGCTATTGAGTTGGATGTTGAAGCAGTTTGTGATGGTAAGGAAGTAGTTATTGGAGGTATCCTTCAACATATTGAACAAGCAGGTATTCATTCAGGAGATTCAGCTTGCTCTCTACCCCCATACAACTTAGAGGAAAGATTAATTGAAGAAATCTACAAGATGGTTAAATCTATTGCATTGGGGATAAAAGCAATTGGACTCATCAATGTGCAATTAGCCCTTTTTGAAAATACGCTTTATCTACTGGAAGTAAATCCGCGGGCTTCTAGAACTATTCCCTTTGTCTCAAAATGTATTGGGAATTCTTTGGCACAAATAGGGGCAAAGTGTATGTCAGGTATCTCGTTGGAGAAGCAAGGGTTTACTAAAGAAATAATTCCTGAATATTTTTCAGTTAAAGAAGCGATTCTCCCATTTGAAAAGTTTCAGGGTGTTGACCCAATCTTAGGTCCGGAGATGAAATCGACTGGTGAAGTCATGGGCATAGGAAAAAGTTTTGCTGAGGCTTATGCAAAAGCTCAACTTGGCGCGGGAAAAAAGATATCGTCGGAAGGTTGTGTTTTTCTAAGTGTAAGAAACTCAGACCAAGTATTTGTAGCAGAATTAGCTAAAGAATTTCATGAGTTAGGTTTTAAGATTGTTGCTACTAAAGGTACGGCAGGTTTTATTTCTAAGATTGATCTTCCGGTAACCATTGTTAAGAAGGTTGCAGAGGGAAGGCCACACATCGTAGATATGATGAAGAATGGAGAAATCCAATTAGTGGTTAACACCACTGAAGGCAGACAATCCATTCTTGATTCTGCTTCAATCAGAAGAACAGCATTAGAAGAAAAAATTTACTGCACAACTACTCTTGAGGGTGGGAGAGCGCTTTGTTCAGTATTAAGAAATAAGGAAAGCTGGAATGTGGAACGACTACAAGACCTTCATGCTAAACTATAAAAGCACAAAAAATTAACCTTATGTCCCGTTATCCTATGACAAAGGAGGGAGAGATCTCCCTTAGACAAGAATTACAAAAATTAAAGTCCCAAGATAGGAATAACGTTGTTAAAGCTATAGCTGAAGCTCGAGAACATGGTGATTTGAAAGAAAANNGGGGAAGACGAAGCTGATGTTAAATTAGGGACAATATCTGTAAATTCTCCTTTATCGAGAAGTCTTGTAGGAAAGTCTGAAGGGGACTTGGTGAAACTAGAGACCCCAGGCGGTACTAAAGAATACGAGATATTATCTATAAAACACATCTAAGTTTGACTAAATCATCTAAAGCAATATACAAAAAAGGAGATGCTTTTTCGAAATTAGCTAAAGCTAGAGGCTTTAGATCAAGATCAGCCCTTAAACTTTTAGAAGTCCAAAAAAAAGATAACTTTATAAAACCAAGTTCAAGAATTTTAGACCTTGGAAGCAGTCCTGGCGGATGGTCACAAGTTTGTCTGCAAATAGTGGGCAAAAAAGGATTTATTTTAAGTGTGGATAAAAAAATTATGGAGCCATTAAAAGGAGTGAATTATCTTAATAAAGAATTGGAAAAGCTTAAAGAGAGTGACTTTGAAAACTTTGATGAAAATATTCTTCCTTTTGATGTTGTTTTATCTGATATCGCCCCAAATATAAGTGGTATATCAGAAAGAGATGATGCCCTGATGAACAGTCTCCTTCTAGGTATTAGGAACTGTTTAGATAATTTCCTAAAAGAAGACGGGAATGCTTTATGTAAAGTATTCCATGGTGAAAGTTTTGATAATATGATGATTTATATGAAAACTAACTTCCAAAAGGTTAAAATTAGAAAACCAGATTCTTCTAGGGCAAACTCTAAAGAAACCTACATACTGGGGATGGGTAAGAAAAAATGAGTGGTTTATTAAAAAATATTTTAATGTGGCTTTTCGTAGCGGTGACTATGTTCACTGTTTTTAGTAATTTTTCTTCTGATTCTAAACAAGAAGTAATTAGTTATTCAGAATTTCTAGCTCAAGTTGAAAGTGATCAAGTATTAAGTGTTGAATTTCAAAATGATAATTACACCATCAATGGCAAAACTGTTAATGGAAAGAATTTTGAGACTGTAAAGCCACCTTTCCTACAGGATGACCTTAGCGAAATACTAAGAGATCACAGGGTCTCTGTAATAGGAGAAAAACCTGAACAACAGTCTATTTTGAAACAGCTTTTAGTTGCCAGTTTTCCAATTCTAATCATCCTTGCTGTGTTTATTTTCTTTATGCGACAAATGCAGGGAGGAATTTCAGGTAAATCTGGACCTATGAGTTTTGGTAGGAGCAAAGCAAAATTGTTAGAAGGAGGTAAAGTTAAGACTAACTTTACTGATGTAGCTGGGATAGAAGAAGCTAAAGAAGAAGTACAAGAAATAGTGGATTTTCTTCAGGATCCCTCAAAGTTCCAAAAATTAGGAGGAAAGATTCCTACAGGAATATTGATGGTAGGTTCTCCTGGAACAGGAAAAACTTTGTTATCAAGAGCTATTGCAGGAGAAGCTCAAGTTCCTTTTTTCACTATCTCTGGTTCAGACTTTGTCGAGATGTTTGTAGGAGTTGGTGCTTCAAGAGTTAGAGATATGTTTGAGCAAGCCAAGAAACACGCACCTTGTATTGTTTTTATAGATGAAATAGATGCTGTTGGAAGGCATAGAGGCGCTGGTTTAGGTGGAGGACATGATGAAAGAGAACAAACTCTCAACCAACTTCTAGTCGAAATGGATGGTTTTGAACAAAATGAGGGCATTATCATAATCGCAGCAACAAATAGACCAGATGTACTGGATCCTGCCTTATTAAGACCAGGTAGATTTGATCGCCAAATAATTGTTCCACTTCCTGATATAAGGGGAAGAGAACAGATTCTCAAAGTTCATATGAAGAAAGTCCCAATAGGCGAAGATGTAGATCCCTCATTGATTGCCAGGGGGACTCCGGGATTTTCAGGAGCAGACTTAGCGAATCTAGTAAATGAAGCAGCTCTATATGCTGCAAGGTCTGGAAAGAAACTTGTAGGTATGGAGCAGATGGATTTTGCCAAAGACAAGGTAATGATGGGTACAGAGAGAAGATCTATGGTTATATCTGAGGAAGATAAACTTAAAACTGCTTATCATGAAGCGGGTCATGCAATAGTAGGAAGATTATTAGAAGAGCACGATCCAGTTTATAAAGTAACTGTCATTCCAAGAGGAAGGGCGTTGGGCGTAACAGTTTTTCTTCCTGAAGAGGACAAGTATAGTCACAGCCGTCAATCTCTTCTTGACAGAATCTGTGGGTTATATGGCGGAAGAATAGCTGAAGAAATTGTATATGGTGAAAAAGGAATAACCACTGGAGCTTCCAATGATATTGAAAGGGCCACTGAATTAGCTCGCAATATGGTCACTAAATGGGGTCTCTCTAAAGAGTTGGGTCCTATACGGTACGGAGATGAAACAGATGAACCTTTTTTAGGTAGATCCGTTGGAAGTGCTAAACAAGATATTTCCGATGAAACTGCTTCTAAAATAGATAAAGAGGCGAAATCAATTATTTCTGATTGTTATATGCGAGCAACTGATATATTAAAAGAAAATATAGATAATCTTCATTTAATGGCTCAATCGCTAGTTGAGTACGAAACTTTAGATGCAGAACAGATAGATGACATTATGGCAGGTGCAAAACCCAGGGCCCCTGGTTCAAAAGAAAATAAAACTGAAAGCAAAGAAAAGAATGATCCTTCAGTAGGGGATACAGCAAAACAAAATTGAAAGGTTTTTAATAAGATAACCTTAAATCAATGTCTTCAAAAAAAATACCTGATTACTTTCCTTTAGACTGGCGTTTTGGTACAGATGGAATAAGAGGAGCAGTAGAATCCAAAATGAATCCACTGTTTATGGTAAAACTTGGATGGGCTGCAGGAAAGATTCTAAAAAAAGAAGGTGTTGAAAGTATTTTAATTGGCAAGGATACAAGAATATCAGGGTATATGATTGAGTCCGCTTTGGAGGCAGGATTCATTTCAGCCGGCGTAAATGTAACCTTGGTTGGACCCATGCCTACTCCTGGAGTTGCTTATTTAGCAAAATCTACCAATCAGGCTGGATTAGTGATATCTGCCTCGCATAATAGATTTAGTGACAATGGCATTAAATTTTTTACTACAGATGGCTTTAAATTTGATTATGGATTGGAGAAAAAAATAGAAGATTTTCTTTTAGAGAATAACTCATTTGTAAATTCTGTAGAACTGGGAAAAGCTAGCAGATTAGAAGATGCTCAACAAATGTACATCGATTTTTGTTTAGCTGCTTCTTCAAAACTAGACTTATCCGGGCTTACTTTAGTTATTGATTGTGCAAATGGAGCTAATTATTCAGTAGCGCCAGTGGTCTTTAAGGAATTAGGGTGTAATCTTATAGAAATAGGCACTTCTCCCGATGGAATTAATATTAATAATGACTGTGGTTCAACTAACCCAGAAAAAATACAGAAAGAAGTAATTTCTAATGGGGCTGATCTTGGTATTGCTTTTGATGGTGATGGAGATAGGTTAGTTTTAGTTGATAGACATGGAAAAATATTAGACGGGGACGATCTTCTCTATACCTTAATTTCTACGAACGGCTCAGATCCTGATAAGAAGTCTTATCAAGGGATTGTAGGTACTCTTATGACAAATAAATCTTTGGAATTGTTTCTAGAGAGGGAAGGAATAGAATTCTTGAGGACAGATGTAGGGGATAAATATGTTTTAAGGGCTTTAAGAGAAAGAAGTTGGATTTTAGGAGGAGAACCATCAGGGCATATTATCTGCTTAGATCACACTACTACAGGAGATGCTCTTATTGCTTCAGTAAAGATACTTAAATCATTAAAGAGCTTCGATTTTGACATATCAAAAGCTTTAGAAAATTTTACAAAATTACCGCAGGAGTTAATAAGTTTTGAAGTTAACAATCCACATAAAATAATAATGAATGCTGATGTCAGATCTGAAGTTTCTAAGTTAGAAAAAAAACTAGGCAATAAGGGAAGGGTGCTTATAAGGCCTTCTGGCACAGAAGATCTTTTAAGAGTCATGGTTGAGGCCTCCACAAAAGAACTTGCAGAAGGCCTAGCTAAAGAAATATCTTATTTTATCCGCAGAGCCGTATAAGACCATATGTTTATAGCTAATTGGAAAATGAATGGCTCCCAGTCCATGCTTGTTCGCTGGCTTGAAGGAGTTAATAAAACTTTAGATAAATCTTTGCAGACCAAATGCATCCTTTGTCCTCCTGTATGTTTTCTCTCCGAAGCTTCAAAGGTCATAAAAAAAGAAAAATTAAGTATTTCTTTAGGAGCTCAAAATATAGACCCAAGCAATATTTCTCCTTTAACAGGAGGCATAGATGGAGCAATGCTTAAAGAGTTAGGAGCTGAATATGTGGTAATTGGACATTCAGAGAGAAGAAAGGTTTTTAAAGAGGGAAATCAACTATTATCAGAAAAACTTGTATCTGCTTCAAAAGAAGACTTGAGAGTTATCTTTTGTATTGGAGAATCTTTAAAAGAAAAAGAAGAAGGTAAAACAATAAGTGTTCTAAAAGAACAATTAGAAATACTGAACGATGCAGAATTAAATAAATTCATGGTAGCTTATGAACCAGTGTGGGCAATTGGAACAGGAGAAACAGCTAAACTAGAAGATATTGAGGATATACATAGACAAATAGTTGATGAAGTTAGGTCTTTTAAAAAGTAGATTCTTCAAGTTCAAGACAGATTCTTTCATTAAAAGGAGTACAGGGGTTACTTATAGGTGGTGCTTCATTAGAATGTGAAGAATTTTGTAATATTGTCTTAACAAATAATCAAAACTAGGGAAAAAACTAATGCAGACTTTCTTGATCTTTTTTTATATTTTAACAGCACTACTTTTAATTGCTTTTATTCTTTTTCAACAAGGGAAGGGGTCGGATATTGGGAGTGCTTTTGGTGGTGGAACAAGTAATACAATGTTCGGTCCTAATAGTTCTTTAAGTCCATTAGCTAAGATTACAGCTGTTTTATCTCTTATTTTTCTTACTCTAAGCTTTTATTTAACTTTTCAAGCTAGATCTATAGATCAGGAAATTATCTTCAAAGAAGAAATAACTAAACCTAAAGAAGGTATAGTTCCTGACTCTTTACCAGAGTAGATGTTGCCGAAGTGGTGGAACTGGTAGACACGCTACCTTGAGGGGGTAGTGGGCTTTGGCCCGTGGAGGTTCGAATCCTCTCTTCGGCACCAATTTTCTTGACCACCTTGATAGGTAGACCTATACTTCGCCAGCTTTGATGCGGGGTGGAGCAGTCCGGTAGCTCGTTGGGCTCATAACCCAAAGGTCGTAGGTTCAAATCCTACCCCCGCTACCAACTAAAAGCCCCTTGAGGGCTTTTTTGTTAGGTTAGTAAAAAATGGATAAAGAACATATTGAAACACTAATTAGAAGAGATATTAAGTCTTTAGGATGCGATATCTGGGGCTTAGAGCTTATAGGGAGTATTACAAACCCAACTCTTAGAGTATTTATTGATAGTGACAAAGGAATAACGGTAAAAGATTGTGAGAAAGTAAGTAAGCATATTTCTAAAGTAATTGAAGCAGATGAGCTTTACTCTAATAGTTTGATTTTAGAAGTCTCTTCCCCAGGGATTGATAGAAAATTCTTTAATAAAGAGCAATATATAAATTATCTTGGGTGCATGATTAAGGTTAGATACAGGAATGAACAAATGGAATATAAAAGCGTTAAAGGTTTTCTACGTAGAGTATCTAGAGAGGCCATAGTGGTAGAGGTCAACAATGAAGAAAGTTTTATTAACTTTGAAGCAATTGAAAAGGCCAACTTAGAGTATACAGAGGAAAAAAATGCAAAGTGAAATTTTACTAGTAGCTGAATCAGTTTCAAGTGAAAAAGGACTCGCGCAAGAAGTTATTTTTGAAGCGATTGAGTTAGCTTTAGCTACTGCTACAAAGAGGAGATATAAAGAACCTTCAAACATAACAGTTCAGATTGATAAATCTACAGGTGAATACAAAACTTTTAGAGTCTGGGAAGTGGTTGAAGAGGAAGAATTTGAAGATTCTGGAATGCATTTGCTTTTAGATGAAGCTAAAAAGAAAGATCCCAATCTTGAACTTGGTTCAACAATAGAAGAAAAAGTAGAAAATGTAGAATTCGGGAGAATTGCTGCTCAAGCAGCAAAACAAGTGATAGTTCAAAAAGTCAGAGAAGCAGAAAGGGCTAAAATAGTTGATGAATATAGATCTTTACTTGGGGAGTTGGTTAATGGAACTGTTAAAAAGGTCACAAGGGAATTTTTAATAATCGATTTAGGAGACGCAGCAGAAGCGATCCTTCCGAGAGACGAGTTAATACCAGGTGAAGTTTACAGAATAGGTGACAGATTAAGGGCTGTATTGCAGGAAGAGGAAAGAGAAAATAGAGGATCGCAACTTTCTTTAAGTAGAAAATGTCCAGAGATGGTAGGAGAATTATTTAGGCTGGAGGTCCCTGAAATAGCTGAACAAGTCATAGAAATTAAAGCTATAGCTAGGGATGCAGGTATTAGGACAAAAATAGCTGTAAAGACAAATGATAATAGAATTGATCCTGTAGGAGCATGTGTGGGAATGAGAGGGTCCAGAGTTCAGGCAGTGTCTTCGGAACTTGGAAACGAAAGATTAGATATCGTTATTTGGGATGATGATCCCGCACAGTTGTTGATAAATGCAATTGGACCTGCCGAGATAGACTCAATTGTTCTTGATGAAGAGAATCAAGTGATGGAAGTTGCAGTGGATAAGGATTCTTTAGCTCAGGCCATAGGCAGAAATGGCCAAAATGTAAGGTTGTGTAGCTCAATAACTGGCTGGAGATTAAATGTCGTAGATAAGGACGCTGTTAGAGAGGAAAGTGAAAAAGGATCAGCTTCTTTGCAAACCCTCATAAACTACTTGGATGTCGATGAGGATCTTGCAAGTGTCTTAGTTAATGAAGGGTATTCATCTTTAGAACTAATTGCTGGAGCTAAAGAATCTGATTTAAGTAAGATAGAAGGTTTCGAAAAAGAAATATCAAAAGCATTAATTAATCGTTCAAAAGAAGCTCTACTAACTTTAACAATGGAAATCTCTTCAGAGAATGAAGGTGAGGACAATGATTTAATGGCTGTTAGCTTAGTGGATATGTCTTTGGCCATTGAATTAAATCAAAAGGGAATCAAAACAAGAGACGATTTGGCAGAATTATCTGTAGAGGAATTAACTGACATAATTGAGATAGAAGAAAATGCAGCAGGTGAGTTAATCATGGAAGCGAGAGAGCATTGGTTTAAAGAAGATAAGTAAAAAACAAATGAAAGATATTTCAGTAGAACAACTAGCAAATATTATAGGCACTCCAGTAGATAAAATACTTTTGCAAATGAAGGAAGCCGGTTTAGGCCAATCTTCATCCAATGATTTAGTAACGGATGATGATAAAAAAATGCTCCTAGGATTTTTAAAGAGCCAACAAAATAAAGTCTCCAAAACAATAAGTTTAAAAAGGAAAACACCAACAGAAACTACTAATAAATCAACGACAATTGAAATAAAAAGGAAAAAAGCTAAGCCTTCGGAGCCCGGTGAAGATTTAGAAGGCACTTCTCAAAGAATTGATTTCAATGAAATAGAAAAGAAAAGGATTGAAGGAGAAGAATTTAAGAAGACTGAAGAAGAAAGAAAAAGGAAGGAAGTAGAGAATAAGGTATCTGTTAAAAGGAAAACTAACACTTCTCATCCTGTAGTAAAGAGAACTAAGCCTTCTTCGGGAGGACCAAAAGTAGTTGAGAGGAAGAAACAGATACTAAAAGAGAAGAGTGTAATCTCAAAAAAGGAACAAAAAGAGCTGGAAGGAGAAGAATTTTTAAGTCAACAAGCCGGTAAGATTGTAGAACATAGGTTTGAAAAACCCTCTGAATTAGTTGCTAAGCTAGTCAAAGTTCCTGTTGCCATCACAGTTAGTGACCTTGCTAAAGAACTTTCAATTAAATCAGTAGAAGTAGTAAAAAAATTAATGGATATGGGTGTAATGGCTACGGTTAACCAAACTTTAGATCAAGATACAGCTATTTTACTTACTGAGGAGATGGGACATCAGGCCGAACCTGCCCAAGAAGAGTTAGCAGAAGATAAGCTGGATGGGTTGGTTACTTACGAAGGTACAGAGGAAGTTAGAAATCCAGTCATTTCAGTTTTAGGCCATGTAGATCATGGAAAAACTACTCTGCTAGATTCTATAAGAAACACCAATGTGACCAAACAAGAAGAAGGTGGGATCACACAGAAAATAGGTGCTTATCAGACAGAAACTAAACAAGGAACAATGACTTTTATTGATACTCCTGGGCATGCAGCTTTTAGTGAAGTAAGGGCTAGAGGGGCAAATTCTACTGATATTGTCATATTGGTAGTAGCTGCAGACGATGGTCTTCAACCCCAAACAGAAGAAGCAATAAGTCATGCAAATGCAGCTGAAGTTCCTATCATTGTTGCAGTTAATAAAATAGATCTTGAAGGAGCAGATTTAGAGAGGGTAAAAAATGAGCTCTCTTCAAAGGAGCTTGTCCCAGAGGATTGGGGTGGCAATACCCAATTTATTAGCGTTTCCGCTTTAAAAGGTGAAGGAATAGATGCTTTATTGGAAGCGGTTTCTTTGGAAGCAGAAGTACTGGAATTAAAGGCTCATCATAATGGCCCTGCCCACGGGGTTGTTCTAGACTCTAGCACCGAAAAAGGAAAGGGAGCTGTTGCAACAGTTCTTGTACAAGAGGGAACTTTAAAAGCAGGGGATATGATTTTGGTTGGCGAACAAACTAAAAAGATAAGAAGTTTAGTTGATGAAAACTCTGAAGCATTAAAATCAGCAGGTCCTTCAGTGCCTGTATTAATAAGTGGTCTAGACTCTCCACCAAAAGCCGGCGAAGATTTTGTTGTTGTAACCAGTGAAAAAATGGCTAAAGAAATCTCCACTGAGAGGTCTAAAAGGGCAAGAGAGAGTAGATTGGCCCGACAGCAAATTACTAACTTAGAATCCTTATTTGATTCTGAACTTTCAAAGGTTATAAAACTTAATTTTGTAATAAAAGCTGATACCCATGGTTCCCTTGAAGCAATATTGGGTTCTTTAAAGAATTTTGCATCTGAAGAAGTAAGATTAAATATTGTTCATGATTCTGTTGGCGGAATAAATAATAATGATGTTAATTTAGCTATAGCGACTCATGCTTCAATTATTGGCTTCAATGTAAGGGCTGACAGCTCCTCTAAGAAATTAGCTGAAGCTGAATCTATTGATATTTCCTATTACGGAATAATTTACGATCTTTTGGATGGTATCAAAGAAATTATAGAAGGCCATCTAGAGCCGGATATAAAAGAAGAAGTTTTAGGTACCGCCGAGGTTAAGGACACCTTCAAATCCCCTAAGTTTGGTTTTATAGCTGGTTCAATAGTCATAGAAGGCACAATAAGAATAAATAAATTTGTACGAGTAATAAGAGATGACATAGTAGTATTTGAAGGACGCTTAAACTCTTTGCGTAGATTTAAGGATGAGGCCTCTGAGGTAGCCACTGGAACCGAATGTGGAATAGGAATTGAGAATTATTCAGATGTAAAAGTTGGTGATAAGATTGAAGT
>LWDU01038524.1_pt1 | contig 26898 bp, 20 predicted proteins | sample 727161 | NCBI WGS metagenome assembly LWDU01 (sample SAMN04566230, study PRJNA314399) | hydrothermal vent metagenome | isolation source: deep sea hydrothermal plume seawater | place: Mexico: Gulf of California, Guaymas Basin | collected 2004-07-11
CCCCGAAGCAATTCGCCGCGCCGCCAATGAAGCCTGCCTTTACATCGCCGACACTCCCATCCTCGCCGAAGGCCGCCTCGAGTTGCTGTGGTACGTCGAAGAACAAAGCCTCTCCAACGACTACCACCGCTACGGCAACCTCGGCCCCCGCGCCGACGAGCAGCGGAAAGGGCCTTAAGTGTTGCCGGCAGCACGTTTGCGCGATTGAAAAATTTCTCCCATTCGCCACAATCCGCCCATGCATTTTTTGAAACGCATTTTGGCCGTGTTGGTTTTAGCGGCGGTCACATCAACTGCGGCGGACCTCGAGCGCATCAAGTACCATCATCCCGGGCTGGTAGTGGATTTGGGTGTGGGGTTGTGGGCGTGGCCGATGCCGGTGGATTGGGATGGTGACGGCGACCTCGACTTGCTGGTGGATTGTCCGTGCAAACCGTACAACGGGATTTGGTTTTTTGAAAATCCGGGCGGCAGCAAGACGCCGGTGTTCAAGGCGGGCAAGCGCGTGCACGCTTCGCGCCGGAATATTCAAGTGTGTTGGGTGGACGGCAAGCCGCGCTTTCTTTTGCCGGGCGCGGAGGTGTCGGCGGATCTCACCAAAACCACAAAAATTTACCCAACCTCCCGCGTGGAAAAACACCGCAAGCTGCGCGCGAATCAATGGAAGTATGTGGACTATGATGGCGACGGCGCGTTGGACCTCATCGCGGCCGTGGGCATTTGGGATGATTACGGCTGGGACAACGCTTACAACGCCAAGGGCGAATGGACGAACGGACCGTTGCGCGGGTTTGTGTATTTGATGCGCAACGAGGGCACGACGGCCAAGCCGAAGTACGCAGCGCCGGCGAAGGTGCGGGCGGGCGGCAAGGCGGTGGATGTGTACGGCCGACCGTCGCCGAACTACGCGGACTTCGATGGCGACGGCGACCTCGATTTGTTGTGCGGGGAATTTGTGGACAGCTTTACTTATTTTGAAAACACCGGCACGCGCAAGGCCCCCAAGTACGCCGCCGGTCGTAAGCTCACTCACAACGGCAAAACGCTTACGATGGATTTGGAAATGATAATGCCTAGCGCGGTGGATTGGGATGGCGACGGCGACATCGATCTAATCGTGGGTGACGAAGACGGACGCGTGGCATTAGTCGAGCACACCGGCAAAGTGCGCGACGGGTTGCCACAGTTTTTGCCGCCGGTGTATTTTAAGCAGGAGGCGGATGAAGTGAAGTTTGGCGCGTTGTCCACGCCGGTGGGTTTCGATTGGGACGGCGACGGCGACGAGGACATCATCTGCGGCAACACCGTCAGCGGCCCGAAAGTCGAACGACCCAAGTGGGCCGCGCCGCAACGGTTGAAAGCGGACGGCAAAACGCTGCGCATTATGGCCGGTAAAAACGGCTCCATCCAGGGGCCGTGCGAAAGCAAGTGGGGCTACACCACGCAAACGGTTGCGGATTGGGATCACGATGGGTTGCCGGATATTGTCGCCAATTCCATCCTCGGCAAAATTGTTTGGTATCGAAACACCGGCACGCGCAAAGCGCCCAAGCTCGCGGCGGCGCAACCGATCAACGTCGAATGGCACGGCGAGCAGCCCGCGCTGAAGTGGGGCTGGATGCGACCGCGCGGCAAGGCGCTGCTCGCCCAATGGCGCACCACGCCGGTGGTGGTCGATTGGAATCGCGATGGGCTCAACGATTTGCTGATGCTCAATCACGAAGGCTACCTCACGCTTTTCCCGCGCTCGAAGCGCGGCGGCCAACTGAAGCTCCACGCACCGCAACGCATTTTTGAAACGAACCCCGGCTATGTGCGATTGAATTCCAAATCCGCCGGCGGCAGTGGCCGGCGCAAGTTGTGCGTGGCGGATTGGGACGGCGATGGTCGCCTCGATGTGCTGGCCAATAGTCCCAACGCCGAGCTATGGCAAAACGTGGGCGACCGCGAAGGTATGTACAAACTCATCAACCGCGGGACAATTTTCAAACGCAACATTTCCAGCCACACGACCAGTCCCACGGTGGTGGATTGGAACGGCGACGGCACGCCCGATTTGCTCGTGGGCGCGGAGGATGGGTTTTTATATTACGGGCGGAACACTAGAAACCAGAAATGAACACGGATATTCACGATGTTCAGGATTCAATATCCTGAATATCCTGCCCATCTGTGTTAATATTTCCACCGTGCAAAGTCTCCCCGCAGGCGTGGCAGTGGACGGCGTCGGTGCGGTGGCTTTCCACGCCGCAGTTGGGACAGGCGCGGGTGTTGGGCGCATCGGGGCCATCGGCCTTTACCATTTCGGCGGAAACGATTCCAGTGGGCACGGCGATGATGCTGTAGCCCATAATCATCACCACCGCCGCGAGGAACTGGCCGAGCGGCGTCGCGGGGGTGATGTCGCCATAGCCCACGGTGGTGAGGGTGACGATTGCCCAGTAAATACTTTGGGGAATACTTTCAAATTTCGTGCCGGGTTGGCCTTCCACCAAATACATCACCGCGCCGATGATGGTGGCGAGGATGACGATCGCCAAAAGGAAAACCATAATTTTGGCAAAGCTCGCTCGTAGCGCGCGCATAATGGTTCGGGCGCCGCGTACATATTCGATGAGTTTTAAAATCCGGAAAATGCGCAGCACCCGCAACGCGCGCACGACGAGCAAATAGTTTGCGCCCGGAAAAATCGCGCTGATGTATGTGGGCAAAATCGCGACCAAATCAATCACGCCAAAATAGCTGCGCGCGTATTTGGCGGGAGCATTCACCGACCACAACCGCAGCGCGTACTCGAGGGTGAACAGAATCGTGAAGCCCCATTCGACGGTGTAGAGCGAGTCGTGCCACGATTCTAAGCTCGGCACGGTGAGCATCATCACCACCGCCACGCTGCCAAGAATGGCCACGATGAGCGCCACATCAAACGCCTTGCCCGCGGGCGTGTCCGCCTCGTGAATGATGATCCGCACGCGCTCGCGCAGGTTTTGTTTGGGTGTGTCCGTTTCCGCCATCAGTGCCATACGTCCTCCGCGAAATTGTGTACTCGAAAAATACGCACAAAACAATGCGTTTTGCATTGTCACTGGCGTGGTGTCAGCGACAATGCCCGCGTGAATAGGGCGTGGTCAATTTCGGTGTCGCTATGTATTACGCTGACCGCTGGTGCGGCGGATTATTTGCGCGACATCAAGCCGGTGTTGAAGGCGCGGTGCTATGCGTGCCATGGGGCGTTGAAACAAAAAGCGGGGCTGCGCGTCGACACGGCGGCGAATATTCGCAAGGGGGCGAAGGGGGAGGCGATTGTTACTCCCGGCAAACCGGCGGACAGCGAGCTTTTGTATCGGCTGACGACGAAGGACTTGGACGAGCGAATGCCGCCGGAAGGGGCGGCGTTGAAGGCGGATGAAATCGCGGCGATTAAGGAATGGATTGCCGCCGGCGCGCCGGTGCCCAAGGAGGAGCTGGCTGAGGCCGACCCACGCGCGCATTGGGCGTTTCAGGTGCCGAAAAAAATGCTGCTGCCGGGGGATGCAGGGAATCTCATCGACGTAATTTTGGATGACCGTCGCGCGGCGCGGGGATTGAAAACGCAACCGGAAGCGGAGCGGACAATTTTGATTCGGCGGCTGTACCTCGACCTCATCGGGCTGCCGCCGACGCGGGCGCAGTTGGCGGACACGCGGCCATGGAATACAATCGTTGATGAGCTTTTGAAAAACCCGCAGCACGGTGAGCGGTGGGGGCGGCATTGGATGGATGTTTGGCGGTACACGGATTGGTACGGCCTCGGCGCGCAGCTTCGCAACAGCCAAAAGCACATTTGGCATTGGCGCGATTGGATTGTGGAATCGCTGAACGCGGACAAGGGCTACGACCGCATGATTCTGGAAATGCTCGCCGCCGACGAGCTCGCGCCCACCGACCCCAAGGCGCTGCGGGCCACGGGTTTTCTCGCGCGCAATTATTATCTCTTCAACCGCACTACTTGGCTGGACGCCACCATCGAGCACACCGGCAAAGCCTTTATCGGCCTCACCCTCAACTGCGCCAAGTGCCACGACCACAAGTACGACCCCATCACGCACGTGGACTACTATCGATTCCGCGCCATTTTCGAACCGCACCAAGTCCGCCTCGATCCCGTGCCCGGCGTGATCGATTTTGAAAAGGACGGCCTCCCGCGCGTGTTCGACAATCACCTCGACATCAAAACCTATTTGCACCTACGCGGTGACCCAAAAAATCCCGACACCAACCGCGTGATACAAGCCGGCGTGCCCGCCGTCCTGTCCAGCTTCGCGCCAAAGATTGCGCCGGTGCGATTACCCATCAGCGCCTACGCGCCAGCCACGCGTGACTACGTGCGGCGCGACCGCCTCGCCGTGGTCGAGGCCGCCGTGGTGGCTGCGAAAAAGGAACTCGATGCGGCGAAGAAAAAAGCAGCGAACGCGCCGAAGGAAAATCCAAAACCGAATCCAAAACCAATACTCAAACCCAAGCCGGAAAAACCCGCGACGGCGTTTGAGGTAAAAGATGATTTCAGCAAGGCGAACCCCAAGCTGTGGGAGGTCATCGGCAAGGGCTGGAAATTCCAAGACGGCGCGCTGCATCAAACGACCGCCACGCGCGATGCGGAGCGGTTGGTGCTGCGCCGTCCGATGCCGCGTGATTTTGAACTGACTTGCCGCTACACGCACACTGGCGGTAGCATGTACAAGTCCGTGACGATTCGCTTCGACGTGACGCCGGATCGCAAGTACGCCAATTACGTTTACACCAGCGCCCACGCGCCCGGCCCGAAGCTGCACGTGGCGTACGAGCGCGGTGGCGTGAACACTTATCCTGCCGAAGGTCGCGTCAGTCAGCCCATCAAAATTGGCACGCCGTACACGCTGCGCTTCGCCGTGCGTAACCGCTTGGTGAATGTGTGGCTCAACGGAAAATTCCAACTCGCCTACACGCTGCCCGACCGCAAGCCCGGCGGGCGTTTGGAATTGTCCGGCTTCGATGCGACGGTGGCGTTTGACGACATCACCATCCGCTCACTGCCGACGGACGTAAAGCTGGCGCAGTCCAAGAATGCCACGACCAGGCCGAAGCCCGCCAACTCGGTGGAGACTTTGACCGCCAAGCTCGCCGCCGCCGAAGCGAAGGTTGTTTCCTTGAAGGCAATCTTTGCGGCGGAAAATTTAAGGCACAAAAAGAGCCACTTAAAAGCAGCCTCACTCGTGGCCGCTAAACGCGAAGCGGAGGCGGTGAAGGCGGCGGGCGAATACGAATTACTGGCCGCTGGCAAGGACGCCAAAAAAGCCAAGGCCGCTAAAACAAAAATCGCTAACGCGGAAAAGAAACTGGCGGCGGTGGCGAAGGGCGCGGGCGGTTACACGCCCATTCGCGCGGCGAAGAAGGCGCTGGAAACGCCCGCGCACAAAGAGGCGCAGTATCCGACGACGTATCCGGAAACCAGCACCGGTCGGCGACTGGCGTTGGCGCGGTGGATTGCTTCGAAAAAAAACCCGCTCACCGCGCGCGTGGCGGTGAACCACGTTTGGCTGCGGCACTTCGGCGAGCCGCTGGTGGAATCGGTGTTCGACTTCGGCCTGCGCGCCAAGCGGCCCGTGCAGGCGGAGTTGCTCGATGCCCTCGCGGCAGAGTTTATGGAATCCGGCTGGAGCTTTCGGCATCTGCACCGGCTCATCGTCACCTCGCGCGCGTACCGGCTCAGCTCCACCACCGCCGGCGCGGATGCCAAGACGCTGGCCGCCGACCCGAACAACCATTTTTACTGGCGCATGAACACGCGCCGGATGGAGGCGCAAGTGGTGCGCGATAGCTTGCTGCATCTTGCAGGCGTGCTGGACACAAAAATGGGCGGGCCATCCGTCAACCCCGGCGATGCCGTGCGCCGCCGCAGCCTTTACTTCAAACACTCGCGCGATCAGCAGGACAAGTTGCTGAAAATGTTCAACGACGCCGACCATTTGCAGTGCTATCGCCGCAGCGAAAGCATCGTGCCGCAACAGGCGCTCGCGCTGTCGAACAGCAAACTGGCGATTGAGATGTCCGGTTTGATTGCGAAGAAAATCGAGGGCGAGGAATTCGTGGAGTCGGTATTTGAAATTTTGCTGGGCCGCAAACCGGACTCGACCGAGCGGCAGGAATGCCTGAAGACGCTGGGCGAACTTGAAGCAGAAGCCAAAAAAGAGAAGAAGACAAATCCAGCGCAGCGAGCGCGGCGCGGGCTGGTTCACGCCTTGCTGAATCACAACGACTTTGTTTCAGTCAGATAAATGATGGACATGAACCGCAGATTATTTCTAGGCCGTTCGGGGTTGGGCTTTGGCAGCTTGGCGTTGTCCTCAATGCTGCGTGGCGAGAATGCTTTGCCGCATTTTGCGCCGAAGGCGAAGAGTGTGATTTGGCTGTTCATGCGCGGCGGCGTGAGCCACATGGAAAGTTTTGACCCGAAGCCGATGCTCAACACGCTCGCGGGGAAGTCGATTGGCGAGACGCGTTTCAAATATGTGATGGATCGCGAGCGGTTGAAAAAAGTGCGCGTGGTGGTGGTGAATGACGCCAACGGCCAACAGCGCACGAAGCTGTATCCGCTGCAGGTGGGTTTCAAAAAATACGGCCAGAGCGGCATCGAGGTGAGCGATTGGTTTCCGCATCTCGGCGGGTGCATTGATGACCTCGCGGTGATCCGCTCGATGTGGACCACCGACGACAACCACGGCGCGCAGGTGCAGTTTCATTCCGGCCGACACATGCTCGACCCGCGCGTGCCGACGATTGGTGCTTGGGTGAACTGGGGCCTCGGCACGTTGAACGAAAATCTGCCGCAATTCATCGGCATGGGGCCGCGTTATTTTGACCGCAGCGACGGCCATTATCTCGGCCCCGCGTACGACGAAGTGAAGCTGAAGATTGACCCCAAGAATCCGCTCGACTACGCCCGCCCCGAGGGCGACATCACCCCCGCTGAGCAACTGCTCGGCTTCGGATTGGTCAATCGACTGAACCGGCACAGCCAGAAAAATTATCCGAGCGACGCCGCGCTCGAAGCGCGAATTAAGTCGTACGAGTTGGCGTACCGAATGCAGACCTCCGTGCCGGGTGTTGTAAATTTCGATGCGGAAACCGAGGCTACCAAAAAACTTTATGGCTTCGACCAAAAAGAAACGAAGCCCTTCGGCCAGCAACTGCTTGCCGCGCGGCGGTTTGCGGAACGCGGCGTGCGGTTCATCCAAATCATGCACGGCAGCGGCGCGGCCGGCGCGTGGGATCAGCATTCCAATTTGAAGGCGAAGCACTCCGAGTTGGCGATGCAAGTCGATCGCCCCGTTGCCGGTTTGCTGAAGGATCTCAAGCAACGCGGTATGCTTGACGAAACGCTCGTCGTTTTCGCCACCGAATTCGGCCGCACCCCCGGCTCGCAAGGCGCCAACGGCCGCGACCATCACCCCTACGGCTTCAGCGTATGGATGGCCGGCGGCGGCTTGAAGGGCGGCATCGCCCACGGCACCACCGACGAGATTGGTTTTCACACCGAGGAGAATCCCCATTACGTCACTGACGTCCACGCGACGCTGCTGCATCAACTCGGCCTCGAACCCGAGCGCATGGAAATCCCCGGCCACAAACGCCTCGAGCGCGATTTCGGGCATGTGATTCAGGAGATCGTGGCGTAAAAATCCGCCCAGCTCGCGAGCGGCGTGATGATCCTTCGCGCCAAACCGCTGGGCAAATCGGCTTGCAGCTTCGGGCGCACGCTTTAGTCTCTCGGCACATTATGAATCGATTGCTCCCAGTTTTTCTTTTCGCCACGGTTGCCACAATTTATGCGGCGGATAAAAAGACCGCTCTCGATCGTTACGTGGCCAAGCCGGATGCGGCTTATCAATATCGTTTGGTGAAAACGCAGCGCGCGGACAACGCCACGGTGTTTGTCCTCGATATGATTTCGCAGCGCTATCTCACCAAAAAAGAAGTGAACCGACCCGAGTGGCGGCATTGGGTGACGATTGTGAAACCCGCGCGCGTGAAGCATTCCACCGGTTTGCTGTACATCGGCGGCGGGGGCAACGAAGACAGAGTGCCGCGCGCGCGCAAGGAGCTCGTGGCCATCGCGCGCGCTACGCAATCGGTGGTGGCGGAGATTCGCATGGTGCCCAATCAACCGCTGGTGTTTGCCGGCGAAAAACGCACGCGCTCCGAGGACGCGATCATCGCGTACTCATGGGATAAATTTTTGAAAACCGGCGATGAAAAATGGCCGTTGCGTTTGCCGATGACCAAAGCCGCCGTGCGCGCGCTGGACACGGTGACGGATTTTATGGCCACCAAAAAAGCCGGCGGCGTGAAGGTGGATCGCTTCGTGGTCACCGGCGCTTCCAAGCGCGGCTGGACGACTTGGAGCACCGCGGCGGTCGACAAACGCGTGGTGGCCATCATCCCCATCGTCATCGATATGCTCAACACCGAGGCGAGCTTCAAACATCATCGCGATGCCTACGGCGGCTACGCCGAGGCGGTGCACGATTACACGGAGATGGGCGTGATGAAATGGATGGGCACGCCCGAGTTCGCCAAGCTCAAGCGCATCGAGGATCCTTACGAATATCGCGACCGCCTCACGATGCCAAAGTTTTGCCTCAACTCCGCTGGCGACCAATTTTTCCTGCCGGATTCCTGGCAGTTTTATTGGAAGGAATTGAAAGGCCCCAAGCATTTGCGTTACGTCCCCAACACCGGCCACAGCCTTGGCGACAGCGATGCGATCGATAGTCTCGTGGCGTTTTATCACGCCATCCTAAACAAGACGCCGCTGCCGCGCTACGAATGGGCCGTGGAAAAAACCGGTGCAATCATCGTGCGAACCAAGGACAAGCCAAAAGAAGTGCGCCTGTGGCGAGCCACCAACCCGAACGCACGCGATTTCCGCATCGACAAGCTCGGCCCCAAATGGAACAGCACCGTCATCCGTCCTGCTAATGGTATCTACCATGCTCCGGCCGCGCGTCCGCCCAAGGGGGGCTGGACTGCGTCCTTCATCGAGCTCACCTTCCCCGGCAAAGTGAAGCCCTTTAAATTTACCTCCGGCGTGGTGGTCACGCCCAAGACTTTGCCGGTTGCGAAAAAGGNNNCGGCGCAATCGCACCTCGGCGCATTTCATGGCCGCCAGCGGATCGCTGCCCGGTTGGGTGGTGGGGCTTTCCATTTTCGGCACGTTCCTTTCCAGCAACACCTTCATCGGCGTGCCGGGCAAAGCGTATGGCGGCAATTGGAACGCGTTTGTTTTCAGCCTCACGCTGCCGCTTGCCGCGTGGGTGGCGGTGAAATATTTTGTGCCCTTCTATCGCAACAGCGGTGAAATTTCCGCGTATCATCATTTGGAAAAACGCTTCGGTCCGTGGGCGCGCTCGTATGCGCTCGGCTGTTATTTGCTCACGCAACAGGCGCGCGTGGGCGCGATTTTGTTTGGCGTATCAATGGCGCTGCACGCGATGACCGGCTGGAGCCTCCCGGCCATCATCATTGGCGCGGGCGTGGCGGTAACTTTGTACACGCTACTCGGCGGCATCGAGGCGGTGATTTGGACGGACGTCATCCAAAGTCTTGTGCTGCTCGCCGGCGCGGTGGTGATTGCGGTGCTGTTAATCACCGGCCATCCAAATGGCGCAAGCGAAGCGCTGCACATTGCGGCCGGTGCGGACAAATTCAGCCTTGGCAGTTTTGCGGCCGACTTCACGCAATCCACGTTTTGGGTCATGTTGCTCTTCGGCCTGTTCATCAACCTCACCAATTTTGGCATCGATCAAAACTACGTGCAACGCTACCACGCCGCGCGCGATGACGCCGCCGCTCGCCGCTCCGTGTGGATCGGCGCGCTGTTGTACGTGCCGGTGTCCGCGCTCTTTTTCTTGATTGGCTCGCTGCTGTTCAGCTATTACGAAGCCAGCCCCGCGCTGCTGCAGGAATTGCGATCCGCGCATCCCGAGGGCTTTGCCGACCAAGTGCTCCCGCATTTCATTGCGCACAAACTCCCCGTCGGCATGGCCGGATTGCTGTTGGCCGCCATCTGCGCCGCCGCGATGAGCAGCATCGACACCAGCCTCAACAGCTCCGCCACCGTCACGCTCAAGGATTTTTTCCAACGCCATCTCAAGCGAGGCGAAAACGAAACGGACGCCCTAAAAATTCTGCGCGGTGCCACCTTATTCTGGGGCGTGCTCGGCACCGGCGTGGCCTTGGCAATGATGGGCCAGAAAAGTCTGCTCGATGCGTGGTGGAAACTTTCCGGAATCTTCGCCGGCGGAATGCTTGGCCTGTTTCTGCTCGGCCTCATCGCCCGCAAAGCCGACAACGCCGCCGCCCTCACCGGCGTCACTCTCGGCGTGCTCGTCATTTGCTGGATGACTTTTGCCGATGCATTCCCCGAAAATCTCCGCAGCCCCTTCCACGCCAACATGATTACCGTCATCGGCACGTTGACGATTTTCTTGGTGGGCCTTGCGGTGAGTCGGTGGAGAGGGAAGAGTGAATAGTGAGTTGGAGGTGGTTTCCATTACTCACCATTCGCAACTCACTTTCCCCTCGCCTTCAATGCGCGGTGGAGCATACTTCCCGCCACCTATGAAATTGCGTTTACTCAATTTCCTCCCGGTTTTTCTCACTGTCGCAATGGCCGGTGCGGCGCAGTTCAAGTTTGGCAACCAAACCTTCACCGTGCCCAAGGGCTTTATCGTCGAGCGGGTCACCGGGCCGCCGTTGGTGAACCGGCCGATTGAGGCGTCCTTCGACGAACAGGGACGGCTGTATGTCACCGATTCCTCCGGCTCCAACGCGCGGATTCCGGAGCAAATTAAAAACCCGACGCACCGCGTGGTGCGTCTGGAGGACACGAACGGCGATGGCAAGTTCGACAAGTCGGTGGTGTTCGCCGACAAGATGATGTTTCCCGAGGGGGTGCTGTGGCATGACGGCGCGTTGTATGTGAGCGGCGTGCCCATCATCTGGAAGCTTGAGGACACCACCGGCGACGGCCGCGCGGACAAACGTACGAAGTGGTTCGACGGCAAGACGGCCAACGGCTGCGCCAACGATTTGCACGGGCCGTACCTCGGGCTCGACGGTTGGATTTACTGGTGCAAGGGCGCCTTCGAACGGCAACGGCACCAGCGGCCGCGCGGGCAAATCATCAACGACCGCGCCTCGCACATTTACCGCATGCGGCCCGACGGCACGGAGTTCGATTCCATCATGGCCGGCGGCATGGACAACCCCGTGGGCATGGCCTTCAGCGACACCGGCGAGGTGTTTTTCACGACCACATTTTTCAACCACCCGCGCAGCGGCAATCGCGACGCGCTCGTGCACGCGGTGTACGGCGGGCTGTATCCGAAAAACTGGAGCATTCTCGACAAGCTCACGCGCACCGGCGACCTCATGCCGCCCCTTTCCCACCTCGGCTCCGCCGCTCCGTGCGGCCTCACGGCGTACGAGTCGGAAGTGTTCGGCAAGGATTTTAAGGGCAACCTTTTCACGGCCCAGTTCAACATGCACAAGGTGCAGCGCCACGTGCTCTCAAAGAGCGGCGCCACCTTCACCGCGCGTGACCTCGATTTTTTGGTGTCCGACAACCCCGACTTCCACCCCACCGACGTGCTCGAGGACGCCGACGGCAGTCTCCTCGTCGTCGACACCGGCGGCTGGTACAAATTGTGTTGCCCCACCTCGCAAATCGCCAAGCCCGAAGTCCTCGGCGCCATCTATCGCATCCGCCGCACCGACGCCAAGCTGGTGAAAGACCCGCGTGGGCTGAAACTGGATTGGGAGAAAATATCTGCCAAGCAAATCGCCAAACTGCTCGATGATTCACGTCCTTACGTTCGCCATCGCGCCATGAACCACCTCGGCAAGATGGGTGAAAAAGCGCGCGCGGAAATGATGGATTTATTATTAGAGAGCAAATCTGTCACTGCTCGGCGCAACGCGGTTTGGGCGTTGATACGCATTGACGTTCCCATCTCTGAAATGACCGCCGGTTTTGGATTATTAGATTCAGACCCCACTGTACAACAGGCCGCCGCCCACGCCGCTGGAATTCACCGCGATGCCGCGACGGTGCCGCAGTTGCTCAATCTTTTAAAATCCAAGTCCCTCCACGTCCGCCGCGAAGCCGCCACGGCGTTGGGGTGCATTGGCGACAAAAGCGCGGTGCCCGCATTGCTCGCCGCCGCGCAATCGGGCAATGGCCGCGTGCTTGAGCATTCGCTCATCTACGCGCTCATCGAGATTGGCGATGCCAAGGGCACGGCCGCCGGGTTGCAAAGCAAAACCCCGCACACCCAACGCGCCGCCCTCATCGCGCTGGACCAAATGCCCGGCGCGACTGTCACCGCCATGCAACTTCTCCCGCGCCTCGCCTCGGATGACGAAGTGCTGCGCAAGACCGCCCTGTGGCTGTTCGAGCGTCATCCCGAGATGGCCAAGGAGATGGCCGGTTTTTTGAAAACCCAACTCGCCAAGGCCGCCACGCTCTCCAAGGAACAACGCGCGGAACTGGAACGCCAACTCGCCGGCTTCGCGCACGACCCAGGCGTGCAACAGGTGATGACCGCCGCGCTCGCCACCGAGGCCCGCGCCACACGCTGGCTCGTCTTCGACGCCATGGCCGGCGCGTCGGTCAAAAAAATTCCCGCCGAGTGGGCCAAGGCCGTCGAGGCCGAGTTGGCCGGCAAGGACGAAGCCGTCACCCGCACCGCCCTCAACGCCGCGTACGCCCTCGGCCGCGCCGCGAAGTCCAAGGCGTTCAATGCCTCGCTGCTGAAACTCGCGACCGATTTCAAGCGCCCCGCCGAGCTGCGCCTCAACGCCGTTGCCGCCATCACCACGCTGCCCGCGCCGCTTGATGCCGGTGTGTTCAGCTTTCTCCAAATCCAAATCGCCCCCGACCAGCCCGCCATGCGCCGCGCCGCCGCCGCCTCGCAATTCGCCCGCGCCAAACTCTCCGGCGCGCAACAACTCGCGCTCATCAAAAGCATCCCCGCCGTCGGCCCGCTCGAGCTCACGCGACTGCTCCGCGCCATCACCGCCAAGGATGAAAAAACCGGCCGCGCCCTCATCGCCGCGCTGGCCAAGGCCGAGGGCCTCGGCGGCCTCAGCGAATCCGGACTGCGCACCGCGCTCGCCCCCTTCCCGCCCGCCGTGCGCGAAGCCGCCGCGCCGCTCCTGAAAAAACTCGCCATCGACATCGAGGCCCAAGCCAAGCGGCTGGCCGAGTTGGAAAGCAACCTCAAGGGCGGCGACATCGGCCGCGGCCATTTGATTTTCAACGGCAAAGCCATCTGCATCACCTGCCACAAGATGGGCTACCGCGGCGGCAAGATGGGCCCGGACCTCACGCGCATCGGGGGCGTTCGCACCGAGCGTGATTTGCTCGAGGCCATCGCCTTTCCCAGCGCGAGCTTTGTGCGCGGCTACGAGCCGATGTTGGTGAAAACGAAAAACGGCGAGCAAAGCGTCGGCGTCATCCTGAGCGAAACCGCCACGCACATTCAACTGGCCCTCGGCCCCGCGCTCGAGCGCCGCGTGCCGCGCAATGAAATTGCTGAAATCACTCCGAGCCCAGTTTCACTCATGCCCGCCGGGCTCGACCGCGTGTTGACCCAACAAGAACTCGCGGACTTGATCGCGTTTTTGAAATCGCTGAAATGAAGAGGCGGCCGGACACCCCACTAATTTTTAGCGATGAGAACGACCGCCTTTGCGTCGCGGTGCGGCTGGAACGGAGCACGATCGAGCCCATCACGCCCTCGCCCATTTCGCTGATGCTGACGTTCCTGTAATCGCAAAACGGCGAGCAATGGTTGCAGCCGAAACAATTGGGCAAAAAAGATTTGCGCGTGCGGGATTCAGGAATTCGCGAGTAGCGAACGTTGCGAAAAGAAGCGGATTAATTATTCGCCACCAGCACGACGCGTTTGGTGATCTGGTCAATCTCGAACCGCTGCCCCATGGGAGCCATCGGCAGCATCGGAAGGTGATCGCCCATTACGAGGTCGGCAATCTTTTCGGGCAACTCGTCGTGCGTCGCCAGCCAAGCATCGAGGGCTTGGTTGAGTACTTCCAAATTATCCTCCGGATCATCGCTGATGAGTTTGCGGTTTTTGATTTCCTCGGGCGTCAATTCCGGCTTGGCGGGTTCAGTTTTTGGCGGCGTGGGTTCCACTTTCGGCGGCACGACTTCAGGATTTTCCACTGTGGCTGGCAGGGGTTCAATCTTGGAAGGCTCCACCTCGGCAGGCTCGGTGCCCTTGGCGGGTGGCTCGGGGAGAATGGTTTCTTCGGGCTGCGGTGCAGGCTGCGGCTTGGGCACGGGAGTGATGTCTCGCTGAGCAAGCTCCAGCGATTCCTGACTGCAACCAGCCAGAACCACACACACCAGCATTTTCCCAAGCAACTTCATCAGACATTCAGACAACGGATAGGCCGAGGCCGTCTTTACCTATACGCCCGAACCCCCAAAAAGTCAATGGACAACAGACATTTGGCCTGCGGGCGTCTCTATTGGACGCATTCTGCGCGCAAAACCCCCCAGTGAAAGAGGATCTTATTCGCCGTTATTCAGACGTTCTCCACAATCGCCCTGACGGCTGGACGCCTCTCGCTCGTGCGGCTAGGCTGCGGGATGCCGTTGGCGGAATTTTCAACTCAGGAAAACGTGGTGGCTTTGCTGCAGCGTAGCTTGGAGCGCGGGCGGTTGGGGCACGCGTACCTTTTCACGGGCACGGATTTGGCGGAGCTGGAGGCGGTGGGGCTGGCGTTGGCGCAGACGCTCAATTGCCAGGAGCCGCCGCAAGCCGCGCCCGATGGCACGCCGCTGGATGCTTGCGGCGCGTGCGCGAGTTGTCGCAAAATTGCGAATACGAATCACGCGGACGTAATGGTCATTCGACCGGAATCCAAGCTGCGGCAAATCAAGATTGAACAAATGGTGCGGCGCAACGGAAGTCCGCCGCGTGTGTTGCACGATTTGGTAAACAACAAAGCCACGGAGGGACTTTATAAAGTCGCGCTGCTGGTGGCGGCGGATCGCATGAACGCGAACGCGGCCAATTCGTTGCTCAAGTCGCTGGAAGAACCGCCGGCGCGTACGGTGTTTATTTTGCTTTCTACTGAGCCGGAGCGGTTGCTGGATACTATCCACTCGCGCTGCCTTCGGCTCACCTTCGCGGGCGATGGCCGGGCGCGCTTTGGCGAGGATGAACAGGCGTGGCTCGGCGAGTTCGCCCGAATGGCGGCGGAGGGCAAGAAGGATTGTTTTGGCCGGTATCGTTTGCTGGGCACGTTGATGGCGCGGTTGGAGGAAATGAAATCGGTCATTGAAACCGAAGTGGAAGAAGCCTCGCCGTTGCATGATCACGATGAGGCGGATCCGGAACTGCGCGAGCAATGGGAGAACGAATGCAAAGCCGCGGCCAGCGCGGAGTATCGGCTGCGGCGCGCGGGTTATCTCGGCGCGTTGCAGGGTTGGCTGCGCGATGTGTGGCTGCACAGCGCGGGCGTGAGCAGCGTGAACGGTGATTTGGCGTTGTTTCCAAATCTGGATTACACGGCGGAAGCGGTGGCGGAACGATTGTCGCCCGCCGACGCGGTGGCTAACTTGCGTTTGATGGAGCAAACCCAACGCACGCTGCACACTAACGTGCAGGAATTGGTGGCGTTGGAAACAGGTTTGTTGAAATTGAAGTTGTGAGCCGCGCGCGCAGCCGTTAGTTTTCCCCCGTGAAGATTCTTTTTCTCAATGGCCCGAACCTAAATCTGCTCGGCCAACGGCAGCCGGAAGTTTATGGCACCACCACGCTGGCGGACATCGAGGCTGCCGTGCGCACGCAAGCGGAGGGGCGCGCGGAGATTGAGTTTCGCCAAACCAACGACGAAGGCGAATTGGTGACGTGGATTCAAGAGACCGCCAGCTCGGCGGACGTCGCCGTCATCAACGCCGCCGGTTACACGCACACCAGCGTTGCGCTGCGCGATGCGATTGCGGCGAGCAATGTGCCTGTCATCGAAATCCATCTTTCCAACATCCACGCGCGCGAGGAGTTCCGGCACAATTCGCTCATCGCACCTGTGTGCCAAGGGCAAATTTGCGGGTTCGGCCCCACATCGTACGTGCTGGGTTTAGAGGCGGCTTTATCATTAAAGAACGCTGAATAGGCGACTGGAATGGCTTGGATGCCGCGCGGTTGCTTTTGGGGTCAATAATCTCGGCTTGACGATTCGGTGGTTTTTGGCAGGGTGGCGGTGCTGTTTACATGATGGCGACCAACCTCAATCTATTAAAAAAATGTAATCATTCCGGCAACACTTGTGCCGGATTGTTCAGCTGAGTTTTCCCCATGGACCTCAAGGACATCAAAAGCATTGTCGATCTGATGAAGAAAAATGCTCTCTCGGAATTCGAGATGGAAGAGGGCGACTTCAAAATTAAACTCAAACGCGATGCCGTCGGCAAACCGCGCAAGGGCGAACCGGTGATGGTGCAGGAAGCGCCGATGGTATTGCCCGCCGCAACTCCGGCGGCAGCACTTGCACCGGTCGCCATTCCCGCCGCCGCGCCCGAACCCGAAGGCACGGAAGTGAAGTCGCCGATGATCGGCACATTTTATCGCAAGCCCTCGCCGGATGCCGAGGCGTTTGTGGAAGTGGGCACGAAGGTGGATGCGGACACGGTGGTGTGCATCATCGAGGCGATGAAGGTGATGAATGAAATCAAGGCCGAGGTGAAGGGCACCATCATTGAAGTGCTAATGGAGGAAGGCAAGCCGGTGGAGTACGGGCAGGGACTGTTCCGGATTGATCCGAGCTAGGACAAGCTTCGGGGCATCATTTCTTTTTCTTGTTTAATCTTGTTGAAATATGTTTGAAAAAATTCTGGTAGCCAATCGCGGCGAGATTGCCGTGCGGATTATGCGCGCGTGTCGCGAGCTGGATATTCGTACAGTGGCCGTTTACTCGGAGGTGGATGCGAACTCAATGCACGTGCAGATGGCCGACGAGGCGATTTGCATCGGGCCCGCGCCGAGCAACGAAAGTTATCTCAAACGCGATCGTATCATCGGCGCGGCGGAGATTGCCGATGTGGATGCGATTCATCCGGGGTATGGATTTCTATCCGAAGACGCGCGCTTTGCCGAGGTGTGCGAGAGTTGCAACATCGCGTTCATCGGCCCGGGCTCGACGGTGATGAATGCGTTTGGCGACAAACAAACCAGCCGCGAACTGGCCGAACGCGCCGGCGTGGCGGTGCCGCCCGGCAGCGACGGCATGGTGGAGGACGAGGCGACGGCGCGCCGCGTGGCCAAGGAGATTGGCTACCCCGTGATGATCAAGGCCGTGGCAGGCGGCGGTGGGCGTGGCTTGCGCGTGGCGCACAATGAAGTTTCGTTGTTGAAAGGCTATCACACCGCGCGGAGCGAGGCTGAGGTGGCGTTTGGTAACAGCGGAGTTTACATCGAGAAATTCATCGAGAACCCGCGGCACATTGAGTTCCAAATTTTGGGTGACACGCATGGCAATATCATTCACCTCGGCGAACGCGATTGCTCCATCCAACGCCGCAACCAAAAACTCATCGAGGAAAGGAAGGAAATGGGCGAAGCCGCGCTGCGAATTTGCCGCGAGGCGCGCTACGTGAATGCCGGCACGGTGGAGTTTGTGACGGACCCCAAAGGCAACTATTATTTTTTGGAGGTCAACAAACGCATTCAGGTGGAGCATCCCATCACCGAGGAAGTCACCGGCGTGGACCTCGTGAAGCAGCAAATCCTCATCGCGATGGGCGAGCCGCTGCGGCTCACGCAGGACGAAGTCACCTTCAGCGGTCACGCCATCGAGTGCCGCATCAACGCCGAGAATCCATTTGCTGATTTCGCGCCGTCGCCCGGGCGCGTGAAAATGTATTACGCCCCCGGCGGCCGCGGCGTGCGCATCGACAGCCATGTGTACGCCGGCTACACCATCCCGCCCACGTATGATTCGATGATCGCCAAGCTCATCACCACCGGCAAAGACCGCCGCGAAGCGATCGCTCGAATGAGCCGCGCGCTCGGCGAGTACATGATCACCGGCGTGAAAACCACCATCCCTTTCGAGCAAGCCGTGATGCGTGATCCCAATTTCAGGCGCGGCAAGTACACCACCAACTTCATCGAAAACCTCCTCGCCAATCGCCGCGAGATGATCGAGCGCGACGCATAACATTGCGCGCCATGAACCTCCTCGTCGACTGTCGCCTCTACGCCTTCGTCGACAGCGCCTATTTGCACAACCGCACCCCCGCCGATCTCGCCCAACAACTCTGCGACGGCGGTGCCGACCTCATCCAACTCCGCGCCAAAGACTGGCCCGAAGAAAAAATCCGGCAAACCGCTGAGGACATCCTCCCCATCACCCGCGCCGCCGGCGTCCCCCTCGTCATCAACGACCACTGGCAACTCGCCACCGATCTCGGCACCGAAATCTGCCACCTCGGGCAGGAAGATTTTTTTGAGAATGAATTCCCCCCTCAACCCTCAACCCTCAACCCTCAACTTGGTTTAAGCACCCACGCTCCCGACCAAGCCGAGCGCGCGATGGGAACCAACGCTGCCTACCTCGCCATCGGCCCTGTTTTCGCCACGCCCACCAAGCCCGGGCGACCCGGCGTCACACTCGACTACGTCCGCTGGGCCGCCGTAAATGTGGACCGCCCGTGGTTTGCCATCGGCGGCATCACGCTGGAAAATATCGATTCAGTCTTGGAAGCCGGCGCGCGTCGCATCTGCGTGGTGTCCGCAATTTTGAACGCCCCCGACGTCGCCCACGCTTGCCAGCAATTCCACAAACGCCTAGCCTCCGTGCCTTTGCAAAAATCATGAGCTTATTAGTAGTCGGCACCACCGCCCTTGATTCCATTAAAACCCCGCACGCGGAAAATCCGCGACTCCTTGGCGGGTCCGCCAGCCACGCCGCCGTGGCCGCGAGTTTTTTCACCACGCCCCACCTCATTGGCGCGGTGGGCGATGATTTTCCGCGCAAATACATTAACCTCTATCGCAAGCACGGCATCAATCTCGACGGGCTGCAACAACTCAGCGGCCAAACCTTCCATTGGTCCGGCGAGTACGAGCAAAATATGAACCACCGCCGCACACTCGACACTGTACTCGGCGTCATCGAGAATTTTTCACCCACCCTCACCGCCGCCCAAACGCGGCTGCCCTACGTGTTACTCGCCAACTGCGCGCCCGATTTGCAGGCCAACGTGCTCGACCAAATGCGCCGCCCGAAATTTGTGGTGGCCGACACCATGGACCTCTGGCTCAACATCGCCCGCGCCCCGCTGCTCAAGCTGCTCCCGCGCCTCGATTGCCTCGTGCTCAATGACAGCGAAGCCGCGCAGCTCGTGGAGGAAGACAACCCCATCGCCGCCCTCCCGCGCATCCACCGCCTCGGGCCAAAATACGTCATCATCAAAAAAGGCGAACACGGCGCCATCTTCTCCGGCCCGCGCGGGTTGTTCATCGCCCCCGCCTATCCATTAAAAAAAGTAGTGGACCCCACCGGCGCCGGCGACAGCTTCATCGGCGGCTTAATGGGCCACCTCACCAGCCAAAAAGGCAGCCCCGAAAAAAATCTACGATCGGCAATCATCCACGGCACCATCACCGCCAGCTATTGCTGCGAAGCCTTCGGCCTCAAAAAAACCACGAAGATCAAAAAAGCCGACATCACAAAACGCGTCCGCAAGTTGTCAAAAATGGTGGAGTGGTGAGCAGGCAGGGTGCGCTCTCCGAGCGCGCCGCCCAACCCGCAACCACTCGCCCCTCGACTCTCCCAGCGCCTTTTGCCAAACTCAACCCCTCCAAACGCGGGTGTCGTACAATGGCAGTACGTGAGCTTCCCAAGCTCGAGACGTGGGTTCGATTCCCATCACCCGCTCCAGATTTTATTTTTTCACATCAAATTCCAATTCAAGCTGCTAAGTGTTTTTGCAGTGATTGGGACAGTGATTTTTGGGGAGGCTGAGGGATTGGGCCAAGGTGTGTTTGAGGTCGAGGCAGGCTTCTTTCTCGGGGTCATGCCCAGAAATTCTGCGGCATCACCCACGGCCCAGCCCTTTTTCTTCAGGCGCGTTTGTTCAAGGCTTTTTCAGCTGGTGGCGGATGAAGCCGGGTCGGTCGGTGGTGATTCCTTGGAAGCCGGTGGTGATGAGTTGGCGGGCTTGGGTGGGGGTGTTGATGGTCCAGGCGTAGAGGCCTAGTTTTTGGTGGCGGGTTTGGGTGCGGATTTGGTGGAGGTATTGGGCAAAGGCGGGGGTGTGGGTTTGGCCTTTGAAGCCGATGTTGATGCCGTCGAGCTGGGCGGTTTTGGCGGCGGCGAGGGTGGGGGCGATGGCGGGCCATTGGGCGGTCTCGGGATTTTGTTTTAAATGTTTCAGGTAAAACACTTCGAGCGCGGGCAGGCGTTTTTTGGCTGCGGTGCAGACTTCGAGGGAGAAGGCGATGATGGCGGTTTGGGCGGCGGGGGTTTTGGTTTTGGCCAATAGTATTGCAAGGGGCGGGACGATCTCAGGGCCGCATTTGATTTCGATGAAGAGGCGTTTGCTTCTTGGGATGGTTTTTAAAACTTGTTCGAGCGAGGGGATGGGTTCGCTTTTCCATTGGGGGGCTTTCCACGCGCCGGCGTCGAGCTTGCGCAGTTGCGCCCAGGTTTGCCGGTGCACGAGGCCGCGATGGCCGGTGGTGCGGGCGGTGTCTTGGTCGTGAATCACGACGATTTTTTTGTCACGCGAAAGGTACACGTCGATCTCCACGGCATCGGCGTTGCGCTTCCACGCGAGGTTCACGGCGGCGAGGGTGTTTTCCGGTGCGTCGTGCGAGGCGCCGCGATGGGCGATGATCTCCACGGCGGGGAGGGAGGGGGCAAGGATCGTCAGAATGAGCAGGATGGTGATTTTCATTTCGTATCCATGCTGTGCTGGCTCGGCCGATTTATTTCCGGCGGATTACTTCGCTGATGGCTTGGTGGACTTTGGGTTGCCAGAGTTGACCCATGTGGCCGCCTTTTTTGTTGTAGGTGATTTGGTTGGGGAAGGTTTTGCGGAACCAATCTAAATGGTCTTGGCTGAGGAGGAAGTCGTTGCTGGTGAGGACGAGGTGGAGGCTTTTGGCGGCGGTGAGGGCGGCCTGACGTTGGCGGAGGTCGCTGGCGTTTGCGAGGGTGGTGGCGGGGATGGATTGGGCGGCGAGATGGGGTTGGAGGATTTTGGTGAAATAATCTTCCCAACTGAGGGCGTTTACGCGGTTATATAAACGGCGGCGGGCGGGGAGATCGCGGCCTTCCAAATTCAGGTGGCCGGAGAGGATGGCTTGGCGGAGGGTGATGCGATAGCTAAGGCCGATGAGGTACGAGGCTTCGGCGTCGGTGAAGGGCATATCGGCGCCTTGCTTGGGGGTTTGCTTTTGGTTGACGGCGATCTTGAGCAGCGCGGTTTGGCGGAGGGCGCGGGAATCCTTGCCGGGCGTGCGGTAGAGGAGGTCAAGTGCCTTGACGCCGTGCACGAGGTCGAGCGGGGGGTTGATGGCGACGGCGTGCGTGTAGGTTTCAGGTGGGCTGGTGGCGGCGAGGTTGAGGGTGTACCAAGCGCCCATTGAGAACCCGAGCAGCGATTGGCCGGTGACGTGCCTCGCGCCGTGTTTGGCGGTGAGGGTGGCGGTGATGGTTTTTTGGACGGCGCGGATGGCGGCAAGGTCGTGCGGCATATAGCCCGGCAAATATTCGGCGGGGGCGCTGCGGATGAATTCCCAGTTGAAATTATTGCTGATGCAGATGACGTGGTAGCCTTCGGTATGTGCCTGCTCGGCGAGGGCGAGCGCGCGGATGCTAAGCCGATGTCCGCCGAGGCCGGGGAGGATCCACGCGATGGGCGCAGGTTTTTTTTGCAGCCACAGGGAAACGGTGAGGGGTCGGGCAAAGCCTTCGGGGGTTATTTCGAGTTCATCGGCGAGCTTGCCGAAGCCCTGATTTTTTGGGCGCGAATAAATTGCCATCAATGTTTGCGTTTGGCCGGTGTCTTCGTGTTTGCCGCCGAGCTGGAGGTCGCGCACTTGGGCGTCACGCTTGAGGGTGAAGTTCATTTTGGCGAGTTCGTACGGGTCGTACTCGGTCTTGAGCATTTGCAGGAGGGCGCGGCTGCTAAAGGAAACGTGGTTGAAGCCCATGCCGAGTCGGGCGGCGGGCGCGAGCGAGGCGGGATCGAGCCCCAACCCGCTGATGCTGCCCAACAAGTCGCGTTCGGAGGAGGCACCCAACAGCGGCACGTACAAATATATTTTCGATTCCCAACCCCAATAGCCGAACACTTGGCCGAGGTCTTCGCCGGTGGAAGCGAGCTTGTATTTGTGCGTGGCGGGATCGCCGAGGCCAGCCACGCCGAGGGTGGTGTTGATGAGAAACCGCTTAGTCTCCGTGCCCGCGCCGCTCCATTTGCCCTGCAATAAATTACTTACGAGCCGCAGCGGGTAATATAGGTTGTTGCGAAAATTACGAATGCCCGTGCGGGCGGGCTTGGGCACGAGGGTGTTGTAAACGCCGGTGACGGGTTCCACCGCCACGGCAAACAAAAATTCATTGAGCGCGAAGGCCGCGCGGTTCACCGGCTCGATGGGATCGTCCATCGAGGGCGCCATCAGCAGGGCATCGGATGGATGCGACGCATCGGGCAGCGAGTAGGTGCGCGGCGTGCTGCATCCTGTGCCGAGCAGGCCAAGGCAAACAATCAGCAGGGTGAGGGATGGAAAAACAATGCGCATAAACAAATTGTGACGACACGGAACGCGCGGATAATTGCTCGGGCGTGTCATAGATTGCAAGCTTCGGCTGTGGCAAAATAAAATCATGGCCCGAATATTTTGCACTTCGGCAGCGCCTTCCGCAGGGCTGCGGCTTGCGCGGGCGGAATGGGGCAATGTTTGATGGAAAGAAAGCGCAGCTTCGCGAGGCCGTGCAGCGTCGTTACGTCGGCCACCTTGTTGGAGGTCAACACGAGGCGGCGGAGCTGGGTGAGGCGCGCGAGGGGCTGGAGATCGGTGACGCCGCAGTTTGCCAGTTCCAGCACTTCAAGGCGGGGAAGGTTTGTCAGGGGCTGCAAATCGTGGATGGCAGAATTGCCGGCGAGCTGCAGTTCGCGCAGGGCGGTGAGGTTGGCCAACGGCTTGAGATCGGCGATGCGGTTTTCGTACGCAAAGAGTTTTTCCAATTTCGCGAGCCCGGCCAGTGGCGTGAGATTGGAAAGGCCGTTTCGGCCGAGATCCACCTCGCGCAGCGCGGCGCATTGGGTCAGCGGAGCGAGATCGCGCAATTGCATTGAGGCCAAATCGAGGTGGGTCACACGCGCCCAATCGGCGGCCGTGAGCGAAGCCGTTTTGGGTTTGCCAAGCCCGGCACGAACTGCGGCGTCCAACCGGTCGGCGGGCGACAAGCGTTGGGGTTTTTGTTTGGGGTTCGCCTTGGGTTTTTTCGCTGCGACTTTGGGCGGATGCTTTTTAACCCACGCCGCCACTTGCTTTTGGGCTTCGGCGATTTGTTGGGCCGTCATCGTGTCCGCGCAGTCGCTGAGGTTTTCACCGGCAATCACATTTCCATTGGTGGCGGCGATGGCATACCATTGATACGCCCGCACCAAATCCGCCTTGCCCTCATCGGGCATCTCATAAAGGCAGCCCAAGTCATACTGCGCCTCCACATCGCCCGCTTTCGCTTTTTTCTCCAGCTTATCCGCTTCCGACGAGCAACCCACGGCGAATAGGCCGCACAGAAGAATCCAAAAAAAACGCATGCCGAAGTGTAGAAGTTGGTGAGCGAAAAGCAATCGTTGTCAGGTTGCGTCTTCGGCTTGTGATTCCGTGCGCAGAGATTTCCAGGTGGCTTCGCCCGCGTACAGCAGCGCCCAGCCGAGTGCGGCGAAAACCACATCGCGCCCACGCCGCACCACCGCGTATTGCGCGCCCAGCTCGTGCCCGTAGCCGAACAGTGTGAAGAGCCCCACCACGCTGAATTCCTGCACGCCCAGCGCGCCGGGCACCACGGTGTTAAATCCACGCGCCACGCTGATGAATGCCTCGATTGCAAAGGCATCGGCCCACGTCACGTGCGCGCCCAGCAAATGGGCGACCGCCATAATTTCCACGGTATCAAACATCCAACCCGCGAGATACGTGAGCGTGCACCAACGGAAATATTTTTTGTCCCGATTATAAAAAACATAAATCTCATCATCCAACTCGCGGATTTTTTGCTCCTTCGGTTCCAACGATTTTAGGCGAAACCCCAGCCGCCGCACCCAGCCGATGAGCGTGGTGCACAGCCCGTGGCGTTGAATGCGAAAGAGCAGCGCCATACACGTAAACGCCAAAAGCGCGATGGCGGCAAACGCCCATTTGATTTCGGTGTGTTCCGTGGGCAATGCCACCGCCGCCACCGCCGCGCCCATTGCGATGAAGGTGGATTGCGCCACCGACTGCGCCGTCTTGGACCGCACCGCCGCCGAGGCCGCCGTGACCACCGGCACGCCGCGCCGTTTGAGCAGCCCCACTTTCACCGCTTCGCCGCCCACGTACATGCTGGGGATCACATTGTTAATCGCCTCGCCGATGAGCCGGATGCTCCACACCACGCGAAAAGGAACGCCCTTCAGCGCCGTGGGGCCGAAGGTGAAGCGCCAGCCCACGCAATCGATGGTGAACACGACGGCGTACGGAATGAGTGCCACAAACATCCACGGGCCGAGCTTGGCGAAGGTATCGCGGATGTCCGTCCAGCCGGTGCGTTGGATGAACCACGCAAACAACGCGAGGCCGACGGCGAGCAAAACGATGCGCCACCCTTTTTTCACACGCCCGCCTCCGCGTCATTGCGCCGCTGCATCCACAGCGCCGTTATCCAAAACAAATGCACGCCGATGGCCGCCAGCCACAGAAACCAATCCACCCGCTGCGCAATCGCCAGCGCGAGCAGCAGCACGGAGAAATCGCGATTGGCGGTTTTGTGGATGAACGGTTGGAGGCGGAGGTTGGCGCGCAGCATCACCACAAAGAAAATCACCGTGCCCACCGCCGCCGAAAGCCCCAACCACAACGCTGGGCCGCTGTTGTCGTTGAGTTTGTAAACCCCCACGCCGAGGCCGGCGAACAGGCACAGCCGAACCATTTGGTTGCCGCCGAATTCAATCCATTTTCCGACGGCAGTTTCCTTGAAACCCATCCGCGCGAGGTCGCCGTCGATACAGCCCGCCACCGCTGAGAGTTGCAGCAGCACCGCGCCAAGAATCATCCATTGCGGCAAACCAAGCGTAAAACAATACGCCGCGAACACGCCCAGCAACGTGCCGAAAATAGAAACCAGATTAGGGGAAATGCGTGTGTGAATCAGTAACCGCGAAAAAGGTCGGCCCAGCGGGCGGTTGAAATGCGTGTCCACGAGACCATCGGTTGGGCTGCCCATCGTGTCCCACAGCGCGTCCTCCGCCTGCGCGGCGCTTAGGCCATTCTTCACCACACACGCCACGCCTTGGGCGAAAACACGCGGACGATCCGGCAACGAATCCTCCAGCGAAATTTTCCACACCGCCACATAGCCGCACGGCAGCGGCTCGCGCGTTTCGGAATACAACCGGCCGCCTTCAGTCAGCACCTTTTTGAAGTCCGGCAATTGCACCACTAATTGGCCGGAAGCGACGAGCGCACATTCTTCCAGCGGCGGCATCCCCCCCGCCCAGTTCACCGCAATGCCCAGCGCCTCCGCGCGCGCGAGCTTGGGGCGTTCGCCGGCGCAAACGAGAGTGATGGATTCCGCGCCCGCGCGATGAGCGGTGATCACCAGCCGGTCGAGCACCGAAAGCCCCGCAATCGTGCGGTGACACGCGGGATCCTCAGCAATCAAAAAGACAGGCAAACTCACAGCAAATTCCCGCGTACCCAACAACCCCCCCGCCCGCAAGGCAAGGGAATTTAGCGCTGACTCCAGAGCGCGTCGCGCAGGCCGGAGGCGCGGGTGGTCTTGGCCTCGATGGCGGCGGCGAGGATTTCCGGCGGGGCCATGAGGGTGACCTCGTTTTTGGCGCGGGTGATGCCGGTGTAAACCAGTTCGCGCGAAAGCACCGGCGCAGTTTGCGAAGGCAACACCACGAGGACTCGGTTGAATTCCGATCCCTGCGATTTATGAATCGTCAGCGCAAAGGCGGTTTCGTGCTCGGGCAACCGGCCGGGGGCGATTCGCATCAGCTCGCCCGTTGGGTTGGTGAAATAAACAGCCAACCCAGACTCATCCTGCCAGACAATGCCGAGGTCGCCATTGAAAAGCCGGGTGGGATAATTGTTACGCGTGATGATGACGGGGCGTCCATGATACCACTCGCCGGGTTTGCGGTCGCCACTTTCCAGTAGGGCTTGTTCCAGCCGCTGGTTGATGTGTGGCGCTCCGAAGGGGCCGCGGCGCATTGCGCACAGGATGCGGAATGCATTCCATTCTAACAGCGCCTGTTCGGGGCTGTTGGCCTGCGTGACTTTTTGGAACACGGCGCTTACGGGAGGCAAAAGCCGGTCGGCGAGTTGGTGGGCTGAAGGAAGGTTCTCGCGGGTGAGATGGGTGTTTTCCGGCTGATCCATCCATTTAATTGCGGTGGCTGCATCGCCGTTGTTAATGTGACCGGCAAGGGTGAGAATGTCCTTTGCATTTTTGGTGCGATGGCTGAAATCCAGCCGCACCACGCAGTCGCCGAGGGGGTTGGTTTCATTCACGGACTTGAGTGATTGCCCAGTGGCGGCGGCGGCAGCGGCGGTGTATTCG
>LWDU01032262.1_pt1 | contig 26874 bp, 17 predicted proteins | sample 727161 | NCBI WGS metagenome assembly LWDU01 (sample SAMN04566230, study PRJNA314399) | hydrothermal vent metagenome | isolation source: deep sea hydrothermal plume seawater | place: Mexico: Gulf of California, Guaymas Basin | collected 2004-07-11
TACGACGATACCGAAGAGATCGACATCCTCGGGGTTGGAGCAAATCCAGAGATGGTTAAAATCCTCGAAGATTTAGGGATCAAGCCACTCGAACAAGGCGTCATCAAAGGCATGACCGGTGTAATGCTCGGTGAAGGTCGTCGCCGTGGTCGAAATATCATGAGCATCATGGTCGAAGCCGACCCTCGATTCCCGGACGCTCGAGCGGCCGCGGTCGTCATCGAACATCTGAACAAATTATTGCCGATGATCGACTTGGACCACGAGCCATTGATGGCCGAAGCCGAATCCTTAGAAGAGCAAATCCGCTCGATGATGGAAGGAGCCCAACTATCTTCAGGGGACGGAAGTCCTGGAGCGAATTCTATGCTCTATGGTTGATTTTATAATTAGAATTAAACCAAGGATCAGAATGATTACACTAGCCCATTTTGGGAAGAGAAAGACCAAATCTTTTGGCAAAAAGAATAGCAGGGTTTCGCCGCGTGCGAATTCGCCGCCAATGCTAGCTGTCGTCATGATCAATCCGGTAGCAATCATTCCAATTCCAGCATGAACTCGATCGAGTTCTGCCCCTCTTTTCCATTTGATAATCAGGCCTAAAGAAAGACCTGTTGCGGTCATCGAAAGAAGCAACTTATTGGCTAATAATGGACTATCCAAGCCATCACCCGGTGCTGCATTAAATCCACTAATAATTGCCAAAGGTGTTGCCAATAATCCTCCGAGCAATGCCCAATGTGCGACTGATTCCCGCACTTCTGGGCCTTTGCCGATTACACATAACAAGAATGAAATTCCTGCTAAGGCAAACATTCCGACCGTCAACTCGGTCGAGATTACATGAATGGTTCCGGCCGATATCATATCGGTCCACCTCCGGCTAGATCATCCAAATATTGTTGGCCAAAATGTTGCCATTGTTCCATGGTCCAACCGACTGGAATGCCTTCTGTTGGGATAAGAGGAGTTTGGTCATATTGTTTCAATTCGTCTTCGGGCGAAGCTGGCCTTTGCATCAAAACCAATCCCGCACACAAAATCAAAAGTGCGAATCCTTGTAACATTAAAGTCGGCTCCTCGACCTGCCATCCCGGCTCCTGGGATACGATTCTGAACCAAGGAGTGGTTTGGTCAGGGCCTTCGCCTTCTAGTAGGGCTCGCCATTCGATCACACCAGCATTGACCGCAATAGGAAGGGTGAACTTACCATCGGTGACGGCCAAGTCGATCGGCGTACCTCCTTCTAATCGGTATTCGACACTGAACGAATCGACATTTTCGGTTTGAAGAGTAATGGTCAATTCCTCGCCGAGATCTCTTTTGGCTGGTGGTGAGAATTCAGCCGATAGCCGAGGTAGGTTTTCGGGTGGTTCCATTACTGAAATTTGGTTGAGTGATGATTTGCCGATGTAAGCCACCCCTCCAGACTCGCTACCATGATGGACAGCTCCCATCAATGGATGTTGGCCAGCTGCGGGCGCCCTCAAAGTCCATGTAAAACTAAGTTCATCGGTCGCCCGTGGAGATTCTAACTCGACGTAATTTGAAACCCCGCCATTTGGATCTGCGATAATTTGCCAACCATCGTGTGCAGGGGTGTCTTTTGCCCCTTGGTCATTACTGAGCAAGAACGCGCCGACCAAACGCGATGAACTTGGGTCGGAGCCGTTGACATGAATGGTAACCGTGGTCAATAGACCTGCCCAAACATCGGTGCTGGTTTCCAATTCAATACTGGCGCTACTGATGCCGTTCTGGCCGGCATCGCCATGACATGAACCGCCGCACTCCATCGACCTAATCTCGTCACCTTCTCCGCCGGGATTAGCCGATGATAAGGTCGAGGCGAGCAATAAAATACTCAATAAAATCGCTAGTTTAAATCTCATTTAATCCCTCCTTGGAATGAAGGATAAACCTACGCTAGTGAGGCCAATAAATATCATCAATATGCCGAACACCATTCCAAAGCCATACTCTGGCCCTGGTGGTTCTGCAATATCTGCAGCCGAGACTTCGACCGGCTCTTGGGCTGAAACCGAGAGGGTCATACCATCGATAACTGGATGAACCGAATAGGTGTGAATTCCTTCGATTGGCGGCTGGTCTTTCCAAGTTAAATCCTCGGTGTTTCCAAGGTGGGTCCCGTCGCGGTAAACCGCCCATTCGCTGGCTTGACCGTTCCAAGTTAGTGCGACCTTAGTGCCGTCTATTTTGGATTGTAGGTCGCTTGCTTGAGGTGGATTTGTCGCTAATAATTGAATCGCAACGCTATCGGATTGTGCGCCGGAATCATCGTAAACGATGAGGTTGATTTCAGTTGTAGCAGAATCTGGAGTATATGATAACTCGAGACCAGAATATATTTGGCCGTCGATATCCCATAATGCATCGACGATCACGCCATCGATATCTGTTGATTCACTCGCACTCAAAATGGTAGAAACATCGATCCAAATCTGGTCTGCTACCACGATATTTGCACCTGGTGCAAAGTTGGTAATGGTCAATGAAATCGAAAGGGTTTGGCCGTCGTCACTTCCGTCATTTGGAGTGACTATTACGGTCCAGACATCGCCAGGTCCGAGATAGCTTTGGGGGATTGAACTCGAATTAAAAGCGGTTGAGAAACCGTTTTTCAACCATTGATAAGAAAGGGTAACTTGGTCGCTATTGGCGTCATCGGTGCTGAAGGTTGGGGCGAGATCACCAAGAGAATTTTGGCTGGTATTTCCACTGAAATTAACCGTTGGAGGACTATTTTTAATTGTGATAGTATCGCTCGATGTAGACGATAGAGCACCATCATCATCACGCAGTTGAATCGACAAGGTGTGGACGGTTCCCACTGGGCCGGTAAATTGCGGAACCCACAAACTCAATACGGTTAATTCATCATCATCTGCATCAAAACTGTCGAAGGAATAGGTTGCCATATCGAGATCGAATACCATCTCTTGGTCGAGAGCGAATGAATTCAATTGTGGAACGGTATTCTGAATGGTCATGCCGTCTGACCACATCCAATCGGACCATTCGGCTCCATCGGAAACCCTGCAGCCCGCTTTCCAAGTTTGGTCTTTCGATGTATCATCAGCCGAAAGTGTAGTTCCAGTTTGAGCCTGTTCGATCGAATTCAATTTCCACTTGACCTGATAGTCGCTTACAGGGTCACCATCAACATCGTCAAAATCCCAGGTGATTGTCAAATCGTCGAGAGTATAATATGGGCCAGTACCAAGGTCTACCGAGGTCATCGTCGGTGCGGTATTGGTCCCGCCAATCGTTACCGATTGGGTTGTGAACCATTGACTGGAATCTTCGTTATCGGTCACCTTAACCTTAGCGTGCCATACATCACCACTACGAGCGGCAATTGCTGGAACCGTGGATTGATCGGTTAATGAATTGACGATGGCTCCGTCAACGAACCATTGGACCGAAGATATCGAGGTCATCTCGGAATCCTCGTCGAAACCACTAGCTGATAGAATTAGGTCTTCGCCTTCGATGGGGGAAGATGGTGAGATTGAAGCACTCTGAACTATTGGGGCTGAGTTTGAAATAATCATCGTACTCGAAGTTACCGGATTGCCATCATCTGAGCCATCGCTTGGAGTGACCGTCACATACCAAGATTCACCTTTTGCCGTCATCGAATCGGGGACGGTGATTTCATCATTTCTTAAGGTTAGAATACTTCCATCTCGGTACCATCGAATTTTGGTTCCGGTTTCGGGATCCCCATCCGAATCAAAGTAAGAATAACTCATTTGTAATGTGTCGATAGTTCCTGCCGGATTGGGGCTAATCGCCACGCCAGAGGCCGATGGGGCATTATTTGACCCCGAGCCTTCGGGTACATTTTTCGAACCGGTAGATGGGGCGTCTCCGTTATTGGTTCCATCGCCATTGACCGCATTTCCAGCATAGGAAAAGGCAGCAGTTCCCGAACCTGAAGTAGGAGCGGTCCAATCTAGAGTCCATGATCTTTGATTTGCATTTGAGTGGGTCGCTTCACGGGTATCTTGAGAATTCACCTTGGCCGAAGTACCTGGATTGCTGAATGCACCTTTGTTGACAACTAATGAAAATCCACCTTTGCTTCCACTTGAAGAACTAACTGAAATTATAAGAGAATAGGTTTGCCCGGGGGTATAATCGGTTGGGGTTCCGGTCAAACTAACGGTTGAACCGGATCCATAATGGCAACTACATCCACCGCTACTGCCAAATTTACCGGTCGGACTGCTATGGGCAACCGGGGTTGCATAAGAGGCAGCCAAAACTAGGACCAAGAGCAAAGCGGTCATTCTACGCATGATATGTTGTCATCAATTTAGGATATTAAATCGACGGTGCGCGGTCAGAATTCAAAAAGGGTTTTTGAAGTTGATGATTTTTGTGGTTTTATTTTTTCAAATAATTCTGTCTCGGTCATTATCGTTATACCAAGCCCTTCTGCCGTGATTAATTTTGAACCAGCTTTTTCTCCAGCGACCAAATAATCTAGGTTTTTCGACACGCTGCCGACAACTTTCCCACCAGCGTTTTTTATCGCAAGTGCAATTTCTTTTCGCCCTCTAGAATGTGAGCCGGTAATGCAGAAAGTTTGGTTGTCGAGGGGGCCGCTATGCTCCGAATCTTCATCATTAATACCTATCAGTTCCATCAGATCATCGATTGATTGGCGCCGTTTTTGGATTCCTAGTTTGAAAATCTCAGCTACCTTTTCACCGATGCCGTCAATTTGGGTGACCTGTTCTATCTCACCTGAATCAACCCATTTCAGAATTGCTTCCATGGTAATGAAATGTTGCGCAAACACGCTTGCTACCTCAGGGCCTATTCGCTCCATTCCAAGAGCGTGAAGGAATTTTGACAACGAGAGGTTTTTGGTTTTATTCAATTCCTCAATTACATTATTTGCACTTTTATCGCCCATTCGCTCTAGTGAGGATATCTGGTGATGTTCGAGTGAATAGAGGTCTGCAATCGATGATATCAACCCTTTATCCAATAATAGTTCGACTAGTTTTTCACCGATTCCATCCATTTCCAAGCTTCGGCACCAATAGGTGATTGCCCGGTTGGTCCGGGCCTCACATTCGAGTGAAATGCAGCGTAAAAAAGCGCCATCGATAACCAATTCTCTTTCACAAGCAGGGCAGAGTTGAGGGATTATAATTTGCTCTTGTTTAAGTTGGATAGAAAATTCATCACCATTGGCATGGAATCTATTCTCAAGGTCCTTTTGATTTGCAGGGCCGAGGTTTTCGATTATTTTCGGGATGACATCGCCACGTCTGGTGATGGTGACTTTATCGCCAATTTTCAAGGCCAAACGCTCGACTTCACCAACATTATGCAAAGTGACATTCTCTACTGTCACCCCACCAACCATCTGCGGGGCGATGCGTGCGACCGGGGTGATCGCCCCGGTCCGGCCGGTTTGCCAATCGACATCTAATAGGACACTTTGAGCGGTTTGCGAAGGGAATTTCCAGGCCAGAGCCCACCGTGGGTGGTGGGCGGTCATACCGAGGTTTTCCCTTTGAGAAAGATCATCTAATTTGAAAACTATTCCGTCGATTTCAAATTTATATCGCCCTCTTTTCGCAGACCAATCTTCGGTATATTCTATCATTTCTCCTTGGATATTTTCCCCTTGGAAGGTTATCCAAGGAGCGGGTTCTATCCCTGCGGTTTGCAACCATTCCAATAATTGGCTATCGTATTGAACATCTGGTGAATCGTTTGGAAATTTGACATCGTAGGCCTGGAACACAAGGTCGCTCGCCTCGGCCTTTCCATCACCGTGTTTTTGCCTTAGCGCCCCCGAACACAAATTGCGAGGGTTTGGCGATATCTCGCTATATTTGGTCTTGAAAATCTCAAGCGGCATCACGACCTCGCCTCTGACATGACAATCGACCGGACGATTGAGCCTTGAGGGGATATTTGCTACCAATTTTGCATTCAAGGTCACATCTTCGCCTCTTTGGCCACTACCTCTGGTCGCAGCCCGGTACAAATTCCCATTGACATATTCTAAGGATAAGGCAGAACCGTCCAATTTGGGTTGAGCCAAATATTGCGTTCCACCCTCGGTAGATTTGTTGACAAAATGAAATATATCGTCATCTGAAGTGCCTTTATCCAAAGATCTCATCGGGAATTGATGTTCAACCTTTACGGTTCCCGGTAATGGTTCTGGTCCCACTTGATGAAGAACATCATTTTCGGGGTCTAGGAGAATCAACTCATCCCAAAGAGCATCGAAATCAGCATCTGATATTTCCGGAGCCGAGTGATTATAGTATAATTCGCGATGGTAACTTATCGCTTTGGCCAAGTCGGCTATGCGGAAAAGTTCGGCCATGATTGTTCACCCGGGCCGAAGGATATGAACATCACGAAAAGCGTAGAGCGATAAATTCACTATTTTCGAGCGGACACCTTGTCATTATGGCTTTTGAAAGAATTCTCAAGTGTATTTCAGCAACTACGTGAACCGTGCTCTCAAACATATGTCCGGCGAATACCTCGTATTCATCAGTACACCAAGTTGCGTGAATGTGGGTGAAAGCTGAACCGTCTTCAAGTCGGGCTAAATTACCTTGAAGTGAAACCAATTCCGCTCCAGCCTCGTGGTTATTTCGATAGTATATGTGTGCATCAGACATATGACCATATTGATTATTTCTGGTCCTGCCGATGCCGCTGGTAATCGCTGCAGCATCGAAGCCAGCCTCATCGGCGACAGCTTGCAAAGAAGCGTGGATTTCCTCGCCTGCGTCGAGTCGAACAAAAAGGTCGTCGCCGCTCTTGGTCCACTCCATAGGCTTGGTCCTAGAGTGCTACCTAAATTATTCTTGCTTCATTCTTCTTGGCCGAGAATGCTTTGAATACCCCGGTGTGCAATGGCCAAATTGGAATATGAACCCCCTAACGGAAGCGGAGCAAAAGGTCCCCAACCTTTTCTCAATAATATCAATCTACGTTTGGGTTGCTTTTGTGGTAATCTCAGCCTTTCCCACTCGAATCTCTGACCATCTGCAAACATATGGGTCGAGGTGATTGCATAGCGCTTTGGGATTAATAAGGATATCAAATGCAATGCCAATAAACCGTCCCAGACATAGACCCAAATCATCGGTGTATCGCTCATTTGAGCCAGCATCCACGGCAGAGCCATCATCGCGGCTAGAGTGAGTAAATTCGCCCATTGGCGGCTGACCTCGTGCGATCCTTCGGTCTCCCAAGCAAATCCGTGGTTTGGCAATTCACCCAAATTAGGGATATCCTTTCTTGCCTTGGTCAACCACCAAGCATCCCATATCACAATGATGCCCAAAATACCTACGCAGACCTGTGCAACCAGCGCCGGATCAGGAAGATTTGATCCCGGGCTTACCATCGGTTCACACCCGGCGTCTGCGCATAAATATCAGTAATACCGCTCCGACGAAGACGGCTGCAATTATCAAAATCATTGGATTTACTGGGGATTCTACCCCTTCTACCTCTTCAGAAAAATCTGGGATTCCATCGCCATCGTCATCTTGGTCCTCAAATAACCAAGTGGACATTCCCGGTGGGCAATGAAGTGAATCCGGGTGGCCATCGTTATCGGTATCCAAACTTGCACAGGCATCCATTGGATATGAATCGAGAATATCTAATACCCCGTCGTTATCATCATCTTCATCATAAATGTTAGGACCGCACTTTCGAACCTGTTCTCGGTCGTACCAAGTATTGGCATCACATGTTGATATCCAATCGCCATCGGTATCCAATAAGGTAACCTCAAACGATAATGAATCGGTTGAAGTCAAGCCTTGTTCATCGGTGACTATCAATTTGAGCACGTATATACCGGCTACTAAATCTGTAACATTATTATGTTCTCCGGCAAATTCCATCAAAACGGTTTGGCCTTGGATGACCTGCCATTTAATCTCGAGTTTATCATTAGTAGATAAGTCATCATCTATCAGGCTCAAAATCTCTATTTCCAAAGATTCCATAATTCTAAATCCATCGTCAGGAATGATAATTTCCACGCTTGGTGCTTGATTTGATACCAGATTTAATGGGATTAAATACGACGCACCAGGGCCAATCTCGCCGTCGATTTCCAACAGAGGAGAAGCATTTGTCGCGGCGGTTATCGCGGCGATTTCTGTTGTAACTTCTCCACCAGCATCGACGTGCTTGAATGGGAGTTGTACCGCGATTGAACTGCCTTGATATTGCCCGGTCCATCCCAAAGATTCGATCATCACAACCGCTTCGGTCGAAACCGAGTCGGTTCTGATGTCGAGAACGTGATTTGTCCACATCCATATATCTCCGCTCACAACATTGTAAGAGGTCGGTTCAACATCGTAAAGATTGGCTGTTGCAGCAGTAATTGCAAGTGAACCGTTGATTTGGCCTCCTGAGATAGATAGGTCGCAACCATCGCTGGTCAAGGCGACCAGAGATTCGAAAATGACAGAATCAAATAGAACTTGGGCGGTTTCACCGGTTGAGGATAGCCTAACCGATTGGGTACAATTTCCGATTGTAGAATCGCTGACAGATATTCCAGAAGAAGCACGGCCTTCGCTCAGGTTTAGCCCGATTCCAGCACCACCACAATCAATCGATAAACCACTGAGGGCTCCTGCGCTTGATTCCAAATTGATGCCGCTTGCCGATGCGGTTGAAATTGTGATTTCTCGGTTGTTTTCACCGCTGATTATTCCGCTTAGGTCAAGATTGGATAATTCCAAACCATCATTGCTATCGATGGTTAATTCCGGTGTGGTCAATGAATTTATTTGCCCTGAAACACCATTCAATGTTACTGGGTCTGAGCTGATGAATCCATCGATATTTAGATCGAGTGCTTGTGCCCAAAGAGCGCCGCCATTACACGAACTTGTCGCCAGATTTTGCAAGTCAATATCCAACCCTCCTTGGAGTTCTAAACAATAAGATGCTGCATCCGAAAGGGTTGTGCCTATCATCGATAGGCTACCGCTTGAGGAATATGAGGTTCGAACCAATGGTTCCCCCCCGCTAGAGCGGGAAATTCTACCTGCGCTGAGAACCACATCGGCTTGGCCGTCGATTGTCAGTAGAGGCGAGCCTTCGAGAAGATTTGTCCCAAGGAGGCTGACCGAAGTTTCGACGTTATCGCCGATGACCAAGCCGGCCCATCGGGCTCCTCCGCCTACCGAGGATAGGGTTGAGGACCCGACCTCAAGAATTCCTTCGACCGAAATAGTGGTTGAATCGGTAATTTTTACCTGGACGCCATCGTGGATGGTCATGGTTTGGCCTTGAGGAATGGTCAGGTCTGCCGATAGGTAATATGGGCTCCAAATTTTTTCCAAAACCAACCACTCGTCGATAGTCCCCGCTTCGATTGTCGATACCATGAAAGTATGAGATTTTGATTCGTTAGTATCCCAAGCCAAATAATCGCTCAAGCCATTATGTTGCATTTGAACGGTCATCAAGCCAGCCCAAACCGTAGATGAAGAATCGGTAAATCTTGAAATTACATCACGAGAGGTCTTACCTTCTGAGTCGGTAGTTCCGAAATTGCCATCGATATTGATCGTAACTCCAGGGACTGGTTCTCCTTTGTCAAGAACGGTTATGCTCAATGTGTTTTGAATGGATAGGCTTGCAAAATCAGAAGGTGTTACAGTGCCAGAAACCGTGCTCGATTGAATAGTGAGGTCGCAAGAACTGGTGATGTTCAAATCACCTAAGAATTCAACTCCATAAGCATCGGCGCTCGAAACACAATCCCAGATGGTTTTCCCTTCTATCGATAAGCTGTCCCCGCTCGATGGATTGATTGGTCCAATCCCGTTTGCAAAAATATCTCCAACAAGGCTGCCGTTAGAAGCCGAAAATATTCCGCCGTCGACAATGGTGAGAATAGCAAAGTCTTCCAATTCTAGAGTACTGTCGACCAAATGTAGACTCGCACCGTTAGTGATGGTAATATTTCCTGCAGCGATATGAGGTGCTCCATCGGGGGTTGGCCCCAATACTACATCTATGCCCGAGGTGATGGTCCAATCACCTTGAGGCATGATTGGAACTTGAATGGTGTGGGTTGCGCCTGAACTACCGGTTAAATCGGATTGGACACCGATTCCACCATAGGTCGCGATGACGGTGCTGACAGATTCTGCGATTGGGAGATTATCGGCACCTGCGGTCGATGTTCCTTCGAAGCCATTGACTTGCCAATCGACATCGATTGAATTTCCGACCAAGTCTTCAAACGAAACTATATTTTCATGCATTTTGGTTGCTGTTGCGACATTTAGAGATGGGTTTCCGATGGTTGCATAGAGTAGATCACCAGAGCCAATAGCATCGTCGTTTGCATTATTGGACCATTGCCAGCCCCAAATTGTAGCTGTGCTATCCAGTCCGATATCGATGGCTGAATCGTGAAGGCTGGACGACCAATTTTTTACAATTAAGACCGATGCCTTGGATAAAGTTGTGCCGATGTCATTGATTCTTGTGCTGAATTCATCGATTTGAGCCATGCTACTATTGAGGGTTAATCCGCCGATTGAAGAATCGTATAATTCCAAATTATCGGCTTCCAATAACGAATCGTGAAAATCTATCGAATGTTCAAAGCCGTTGACAATGATGTCGTCCATGGTGATTTCTGACCACCAAGCCTCTATTCCTATACTGCCGGATTCCCATTGACTATAGGGCATATTGACCTCAAGATTGGCCATCGTGTGCAATCCTTGTAGGATGTCGATTCCCCTCGTTCCATCCGATGTTATGTTAACGGATGTATCCAATATCAAAGAAGAAGCCATTCCAGATAATTCAATTCCTACGCCTTGTGAATTTATCCTTGAATCGATTACTGAAAGACGGCCGGTTCCTGTTGCACTAATCCCAGAATTAGTTGCTTCTATATCAACATCCTCTAGCAAAAAATCCCCGCTGCCGGAAAGAACGACAGTATTCCAAGGAGCGTCGAAAGAACCTCCTTTAGAGTCGGTAAAAGAACCGTTGAGTTGAACCGATTCTAGGGTCAAATTACCTGCGGTCCTTACATCGACCAATACTTCTGAACTGGTACCAGTAAAGGATGAATCTGTGATAGTAATATTTCCTGCCGACCAAGAATTGACCAATCTTTCGCCGCTCATATCGAGATTGGATAACTCAAAATCGCTCACCTCATAACCGCTTATCGCCATTACTGCATGGCCTGTCATCCCATTCAAATCGCCGGTCACGCCGGTCGAAAGTCGAATCGCATTGGCAATATTGCCAACCAGTGTAATATCTTCGATATCTGCGTCGCCATCATCAATTGCGATTGCAGTCCCCACATCATCGAATTGGGCGTTCGATAAAGTAAGGGAGCCGCTCGATTGAATCCCTCCACTCATATCTGAGAAATCGACATTGTCAATGCTTGCAGTTCCACTAACCCTCACGCCATCGTGGTCGATGGCGCTTCCGCTCAACCCGTTGATGGTGGCACTTCCACGTAATTCCAAACCGATCAAACAATCCTCAAGATGAAGGTCGGTCGCACTCAGAGTGCCCTCGACTATCATACAGGATTTGGCATTGGAAATAATGACGTTGTCCAAGGTTGCAGATGCGCCCGAAGCGATTGTGATCTCTTTCCACACCCCGGCATTATGGCTGCCTGCGCCAAGGGATTGTGTCGAGGACATGATGGTAGAATCATCGGCGATAAGTGTTCCTTCGACCCTCATCCAATAATCGTCCATATCGATGACTGCTCCAGGTTTAATGGTCAAAGTTGTGCCGTGACTAACCGTATAATTGCCAGTCATCGTGTGATTTCCGGAGATTTCAACATCGCCTGTCGTCACCACATCGGCGGCGATTACCGCGGTCAACGAAGTTACGACCATCAACAAACTCAGGAGTGCTGCTCTTACACGCATACTGTTGTCTCTTTGCTCATCGGTTTTCAAACCTGCCATTACCGGACTATGCCGCCATTAGGATTTAGATGGTTCATTGAATTCAATTGAAGTGGGTTCGCATTGAACAAGAAATGTCCCAGAGTTTCACAATATGCTTCACTGAGTGTGAAACTCTGAACCATCGCGTGTGCGGCCGTATCGTTGAGAACTGTCCAGCACACGCTTGGTTCAAATCTGTGCGGGCCGATAAGAATTGTAGAGTGGGCCCGCCCAGATTTGAACTGGGGTCTGACGGCCCCCAGCCGCCAAGTATAGGCCAAGCTAACCCACGGGCCCAAAAGTAATTTGGGAGTGTAAAAACCCTTAATCGGTTCGTGCCTTGCTGAAAGGTGCAACTTCAAAGATCAAATCTAGGTGTGAAACAAACATTCGTCGGCAGCAATATCGGTCGAGACCGACTTCATCGAGTGCAATTGCAACTTCGATTCCTGCGTCCTTCTTTGCGTTGAACTCTTCCCACTTGTGGGCGATTAAACCGCCGCAACTGAAACATCGTACTGGAATTATCATCTAAATATCACCTGTAAGATTTCTGTTTCTTGCGTCGAGCACCGCGACCGAGCTGATGCTTGGCCTCTTTGCGGCGTGGATCGTTTACCAATAGGCTACGGTCGAAGCGAAGGTATTCATCACGAAGTTCTTCGTCAACGCCCTCTGCTCCACCGTTGTAGTGAACCAGGCCTCGAGCGATAGCGGTACGAATTGCATCGGTCTGTCCCATGATGCCTCCACCATGGGTTAGAACGTTGATGTCGACCTTTGCTAGGCGCTTCATCGCATCTGCGATGACTAGAGGCTCCATCGCCTTTCGGCGAGAAAGAGATGGTTCCAAGATTTCGATAGGTGCGCTATTGACACGAACTCTGCCTTTTCCTGCTTTTACGGTTGCACGAGCAACTGCGGTTTTGCGCTTTCCTGAGGTTTGTACGACTTTTTTCTTGGCTGCCATCATTGCTCGCCTCCATTCCAGCGGTGTGCAGGTGCGCCTAAGTTGGCGCTGATCTCTCCCAAGCGTACGAAGCGCTGTGGAAGACTGCGGCGAATCTTGCTGTCATCCCCTTGAGCATGACCTTCTGGAAGGTCGCCCGAAAGGTGACTTGGGCATCCGATCTCAACACGAAGATTGCGTAGAGCTCGGCGGCCACTACTCTTTGCCTGGTATGGTAACATACCGCGCACGCTTCTTTTGAGAATCATGTCAGGCATACGAGGGAAGAAAGGTCCCTTGCGAGCGTGGTTCAGTTCGTACTTGGTGTGGTAGGTTGCAAATACCGAGGTAGCCTTGCCGCTGACGACCGCCTTCTCTGAATTGACGATAACGACCTTGTCGCTATTGCCTGCTCTTGCCGACTTTAGCAGAATATCTGCTACAGTACTGGCCAAACGACCTAGTACCAATCCATCCGCATCGAATACGTATGTTGTATCATCCAAGGATAATCACCCCGGATCCGTTTGGGTTTTCGTTCATTAGGTCAGCAAGCGAAAGAATTCTTCCTCCTGCTGCCTCAATTTTCTCACGGGCACTAGTGCTGACACTGTAGGCGGCGACGTCGTGCGATGCAGAAACCTCTCCACTGCCGAGCAACTTGCCCGGTACGAGGATGGTTACACCCTCTGGGGCGTGGCGGCTCAAGCGGCTAAGGTTGGGTTCTGCCCAGTTGCTGCGACTTCTTGAAAGACGCATAGCGACATCTCGCCACAGAGCTGCTCCAGTGTCGCGAGACTGTGCCTTCAAATCGCCAATCAAGTTGACTAGATTTGGGTTTGTCTTGCTAATAGGTTTACTCATATGACTCCCTCGATGCTTTAGAAGCAACCCGGCGACCAGCCTCCCTGTTATGAAGGCACCGACGCGCAAGAGGTGTTCATCGCGCCGACGTACAGCGTTTTGTGAGTTAAATCCTCAATTTAAGAGGACATCGCCCTTTGCGTCGAGCAACTCGATGGTCAAACCAGCCGCACGGGCTTGTACGACGATTTCATCGTGCAAGGTGTCGGAGAAATCGTCTAGGGCTTGGAGTGAGGTAATAGCAGCAACATCGGTCAGTTGGTCAATGAGATGGTTGAGAACACAGCTGACCCCGTATGCTTGTCCGGCACGGAATGCATGGTCTACTCCTCCAACCTCTGGGTCTTCGGCTTTCATCCTCAGCATCACTTGTTGTGAATATGCCACCAGTGCGCCATAAATCGATTCGATAATTTGGGCTGCTTCAAGATCGGTGAGCAATAATTGGGCATTGGCCAAAGCCGCTCGGACTGCTTGGCCGTACGTACCATGGGCTCCAATCGTGTCGGTGGTCTCTTGCATCATCGCCTGATCGATAAGGGTCTTCCAGTCGCTCATGCACAAGGCACACAAGACACTACTCATCAACCCTGCGCCTTCAGAGGCGCCGCGATGATTTGTTATCCAACATCAAATTTTGAAGTTGGTGCTCTCTGCATCCTCGTCGATGCCAGCCTGTTTGACCGTTCCATCCGCAGCGACGAATTCGCCTGCCTTGGTTAGATTTCCATACAACTTAGCCTCGTTGCCATCACCTCTGGTAATCATTCCGCCATCGCCTAATGCCATGGCCAAACTCTGAGTGATTGCCCCAAGGGTTTGGGTTGCGCGGTCACGGTGAGATTCTCCGATTTCGTGATCCGAATATCGAGCCTCTTCGAAGATTGCGATGAATCCGTCCAATTGGTCTGCTGGGACCATGTGGAATGCATCGCGCACCGCACTCTCGAATTCACGGGTAGTCTCGTAGACCTTCTTCATGAATCCGTGACGGCGGAAGTGCTTGACCAATTGCTTGTAACAATCGAAGATGATAGCGATGTACTCGTTAGCAGCTTGCAATTGCAACATTGTATCGGTTAAAATTCCTCTCAATGCTTCGACTTGGCGTCTTGCCACAACTCTCTGGTAATACATTACACCCGCAATCAAACCGCCGAGCAGAATGATGACCAATGCCATGATGGTAGAAGGTGTGAAAATTCCGCTACTTTGGTCGACGATATTCGCCTTTTGGTAGTGGACCTCGTGGGTGATATTATCAGTAGATTCAGCAAAGAAAGTCGAGCCAGGATAATATGCGATAATTCTCCATTCGCCATCACATGGCTCGCCTTCACAAGTATTTCCAGCAAATTTCCAAGTGAAACCAGCTACGCCTTGTTCATTGGTAAATGATTCGTTCTTGCCTTCTGTAACCCACTCGTTGGCATCGCGGTCCCAATATTGACGTACAAACCAAATCTCTTCGCTTTCAACCGCTAAGTCGAGTCGGTCTCGCAATAATGCTATTTCACCGATTACATCTTGGTCGATATCAAGTCCGTTTTCTCCACTATGAGACCATGTTGTCTTGACCTGCAGGTCAACACGGCTTCGAACCAGAACCATTACGTCCATCGAAGATCCGTTGAGAACGTTTGAGGTGTCCTTATCACAACCACCAGGGACATTAAGAGTCGGTTCAAATGCTACTCTAAGCAATCTGAATCCTTCCAATTCGCCACCGGTAGTCTCGACTCCTTTGAGGGTTGGATTTTGACTCGGATCGCCACTAAACCATTCGACCAATCCATTGGATTCGCGTGTGCTTATCGAGGATAGTGGTCGGACGTTCTTGGCTGGATCCAAGTAAATGTTCAAGCATTTACCACCAACGAATTGGCCGTTGGATTGAGTAAGAGCCGCATCGATGTGGAAGCTTTCCTTGAGATATAATACCGGGAAAGCGGTACCGTTAGCAGCGACGAAGGTTTCTACGCTAGACTTGAACGGTCCAACTTCTGAAATATGCAGAGTCGAGTTAGAGAATACCGCAAACTCGGTTTGAACGGTCTTGTTTTGGTAGCGGTATGCATCGTTATTATCCCATGCGGAATAAATTACGCTAACCCGCGCTACTCCTGCGGTCACGTCGCTCAGAGGACAGGTGATTGCAAAATTGCCATCGTAATCTGTCATTCCACTAATACAAGCGACGGGCCCAGCTGGACTGTTTACCATCTCGTAGTTTACTCGGATGTTTCGGTAGGTTAGATTGGTGTTCAACTCATCGGTTAATTTCCCAGTAACTATCATCGGCTTAGAGACAACCTCCCCGGTAAGTGGGTCGATTTCACTGGTGTAAACAATTTGGTCGTCTACATCCATCGAGGTTCGGCCAATGACCGAGAACCCGTTGGCGTTGTAAGCCATTTGAATTCGGAAATGGTCGTTTCCAATCAAATCAACACATGGATCCCACTTGCCTTGCATCGAAAGATACGCAGGGTCTAGATTTCCACAGCCTTCGTGGGGGAGGGTTTCACGGAATCTTAGGTAAACGGTAACTGGACCGAACCCATCCGGTAAGAAACTGTCTGGGTCCTCTCGCAATAATTGTGGGCTAAGAGGTGAAACATTTGCTTTCAAACAGCCGATCGACTCATCATCGTCCAATTGGCCATCGTTATTTCCATTAGCATCTCGATCAGGGATTCCATCGCCATTTCCATCATAGAAACATAGGTGAGACTTATCCGGTTGAGGTTCTGGTAAGGAAATCAATCCTGCATTCGGTGAAAGTGTTGCGATAACCTGTCGGTGCATAACACCCTCGAAATCTTGGCCTTCAAAAATCACATCGATCAAACCACCGTTCGGACTATTCGGTCCAGACAATTCCAATCCACCAGAATCTCTGATTGTGGCGGTTTTGTTATCGTCGGTTACCTGAGCTGTGAAGTCCCATCTATCGCCGGATTGGCGAATATTTGGATCTGCACTAATGACATTCAGGTAAGTTCTGGAAACGACCCAAACGCTTTGGCTTGCGATGTTTCCTTTCATCGATCTATCGCCCTCGTATTCGAATTGCAAGGTGTAATTTCCGAGTGAATCCCCTGGGTTAATATCGAATGGTATCGCAAAAATCCCCAAATCATCGGTGAAATTTACTCCACTTCGTCCATCGAAAGACCAAGCCCAAGAAACTGGAACTCCTTTTACAGGTTGTAAGGAATTGTCGAGAAGTCTTGCTTCGATAATGGTCGAAGTGTTTCGATATAAGCGCGGTACACTAGTCATCTGGAACTGGGTGGTTCCAACTATTGTTACGTTGATATATGCTCCAGTTGTCGCTAAAGTGGTTGAATTTCCAGTAAAGTAATATGCGTTATTTGTGAAATCTACTCTAAGGCCATATGTTCCGGCAGGGTACTGGGAATACCAAGTCCAATTATACTCGAATGTGGCATTCCCGTCCTTCATCACAGGCCTTTGAGTATACGCTGTCTCTTGGCTACCTGCGAACTCTCCATTATGGTCGATATCGACCTGGAGTGCGATTGGGTCTTGATCCCATGCATCGTGGGTTCGGTTGGTAACGGTTCCATTAACTTCTAATGAATCTCCAGTATTCATTTCTGGGACGATTTCACAACGGATTGGGCTGCTTGGGTCAGTTGGGTCGATCGGCCCACAAGGTGGTAGGTCCGAATCTCCGCCGTTGACCAAAGCGATTCTCCAATCAAAATTCGTATTATTATCGACCCTGATGAATCCTCTCAATCGTGTTGCCTCGCCGGTCAAGTTACTTAAGTTTCCATCCCACAAACTTGGATAGGGTTTCAGCACCTTTGCTTCAGCATATGTTACGTTCCAATAATCGAGCGCTTGTTCGTTGAAAAGGGTCGCCCAATTCCCGAAGGTACCATCGCCATTATTGACGGTTCCATCCCAATAGTAAACTGCATTCGTTCCGTTTACGACCATTTCGCCTTCGATATTCATGCGGTGCATGATTCGAACCGGGAATGGATCTGTAGAATCTCCATTGAGGTATGGGAATGGCCATTCATCAGCAAGACTAGGATTCACGAATGCTGTAATCTCAATATCGCCTGCTGGCAGACTGGTATTGGTATAATTATAGCGAAGTGGAACTCCAGCCCCGTCGACCAAAATATCGTGGGTCTTGGAAAGATCGTTCCAAACAATCTCTTCGTAACCACCGGAAATTATTCCTACGCCATTATCCATGGTTGAATTCCATCTAACCTGTTTCCAAGTTCCATTCGCTCCTAGATTTTGAATGAAGGTCAATGAAGCCCAGCCATCATCGTCGGTTCGGTAACCGTCACCGCCGAAGCCGGAGTAATTCGATGGTACGGATCTATTACCGAAAGGACCTCCGACAATTTCGAAGGTGATCGGAGCGTGATTTACTCTATTATCATAGAATCCTCGGGACCAATCTGCCACATAATGTGCTTTGAAATCGAGCCAGAATGGTTGTTCATCGCTGCGGAAATAAGTCCAAGCCGAATAGTCGACGGTGAGGTTTGCTTGACATCCGATCATATAGGATTGAGATTGGTTACCGTTGAATGCAAACATTTCGGTAACTTCTGCAAAGACTCTGTAGGTGGTATTATCGCCAACAACTAGACTTTCTGGGTAGAGAAATTGACCGACGGTGAAATTACCCCATTGGTTGGTCAATACATCGATTGTCTCGATCGCAGTCGTATTGTTTCCAGTCCATTCGATATGAACTTGGACCGGAAGGTTTTGAGCCGGTTCAAGGGTTGAACTGACCGGATTAATCCAATCGACGTGCCCACTAAAAATCGATGGGCTTTGAGCATCGAGCCATAGTGTATCAGGCAGATTCATAGTGATAAAGGTCGGTGCTTTGTCATCAGCATCCAATTTGCAATCATTATTGTGGTCCCAATCGCTCGATTGTGAACCTGAATAACAAGGATCTGAAGTTTCTCCTTCCTCGAGATGGTCCCAATCGCTGTCAATGCGGCCATCGTCATCATCGTCATTATCGATAGCATCCGGGCCTGTGCTCGGGTCCAAAGGATTGGCGATAGCGGTTCCTTGACCATAATCATCGTGATCCCAAGGGTTGGTTGATTCAGCATCGAAACGGAGTGGCCAAAGTAGCACTTCGTCCACGTCTCTCATTCCATCCTCGTCATCGTCATCGTCGATATCGTCTCTTGTACCGTCGTTATCGTGGTCGAAAGGCGCGGTTATCGAGATTGCGGCCTCGACTAAATTCGGGATACCGTCGCCATCGAAGTCATCATCAGCCCAATCGACAATTCCATCATTATCGTGGTCGAATGGATGTTGTTCTTCACCTTCGAAACAACCGGCCATCAACTCTTGTTGAGTATCTGGAACCCCATTATTATCGTCGTCGAAATCTTCGGAATCGGGGACTCCGTCATTATCGTTATCGACATCGTAATATTTTGGAGATTTCAAACCTTGACTCATTTTTCCTTTATCCCAAACCGCTTGGAACCAACCATCGCCATCGACGTCTTGGTCGTTACCGTCATCGTCGTTATCGTTACAATTGGTTCCATTGAAGAAATTGCCATTGTCTTGACCGTCGTCGTTATCCAGATCATCATCAGAATCTACTTCGAAATAATCCCAAAGTCCATCGTTATCATCATCTACATCGTTGAAATCATAGAGTGAATCATAATCGTCATCCAAATCTACGGAATCGTTGGTGAAATCACCATCGGTATCTCCGTCGACATCATTCTTGACCAAATCGGCTCCAAGTTCGTCTGGGAAATTGGTATTGGTACTATTTGGCCCGTCAAAATTCCATTGCCAAGCACCGGTGTCTAATCCAATCCAAGTTAAGAATGCGTCACGGTTGTTGGTGATATCAGTATAGCTGATCGCACTATCGGTTGAACCATCGCCACCGAAATCATAATGCCAACAACCACCAAGTGCGCCTGCGGTACAAGACCAGTCGTTATTACCGCCAGATCCAGCAAAGTTTCCTTGGTTGAAAACCGCATCTGGGCGGGTTGAATAAGGGGAACCCCAATTTGCATTAGTGCCGGTTAATGGCATATGGTAGGCAACCGCGTAGCTATAACCGCAAGTATATCCTGTACCTAGATTGCCTACGGTCCAACCGCAAGAAGTCATATTGATGGTACCACCCATCTTTGGATCGTCTACATCGTATAATCCATCATTTCCTTCGTCTTGGTCCCACCAATCCGGCATTCCATCGCCATCTTGGTCGGTATCGATTCCGTTGATTAGAGAATCTCCGTCGGCGTCAATATCCCATTCGTTTCCGCCATTATATGCGGACCAGCGCGTATACATGAACCAATAGAATTCTGGAACTGTTCCACCGGTAGGTGGGCTGGTAGTAGCATCGTATCCATTGTAATTCAATACAACATCTGCAAATGGATTTGCGGTGAATACCAAAGACCAGTAATCGAGTGTGTTATCGGCATATGCTTGGTCATCGGAGCTGCCATCGAGTGCTGCCCCGTCTCCTATCGGGTAGTAAGGGGTTGCATATGCATCGGAAGTATCGAAATCGACCAAACCGCAATTGCCATCATCTGGATCATATAAATCGGTAAGGCCGTCATTATCATCATCCCAGTCGATATCATTTGGTAAGCCATCACCATCGATATCGGAATCGACATCGTTTGGTCCATCGTCACGGTATTTACTACCGTTAATGGCGTGTAAATCGGCATCGTTATCGAAATCGCAATCCCAATCGATGTCGAGCATGTCGATGATTCCGTCGCCGTCATCGTCGACGTCATCCCAATTAGAGATCCCATCGCCATCCCAATCGTTGAATTGGGAGAATGATGCCCGTCGGGTCATACAGCGAGTATCTGGAGTTGCAGGGTTTGGATTTGCCATCGATGGACAAGTTGCCATCCATGCTTCTGAGTTCTTGTCGAGTGGAAATGAATCGTTTTCATTTTCGACTTGGTCGTCGTCCATATCGTATGCAAAGTCAAGTGCGTTTAATTCGGTTTGAACCGCATCGTCCGGTGTTGGATTGCCACCCATATCGGGGTCGAGCCAATCCCAAACTGCGTTGTAGTTTTTGTCGAATGGTCGCCAACGGTCATCGTCCAAATCGGCATCGTAATCCATCTCACAATCGATTCCGGCGATCCCATCGGTATTTGCACCAGGGGTTTGGTAAGGAGAGGTGTCCACTCGAGTATAATCGTTTAATCCGTCGCCGTTCATATCGATATTCCAGCATGTGTCTGGAATTCCGTCGTTATCGTCATCAGGATCCCACATGTCGAGAAGACCATCGTTATCGTCATCGGTATCTGCACTATCTGGAGTGCCGTCGTTATCGTTATCTGGATCGATAAAGTTTGGAATCCCGTCACCGTCTAGGTCGCCATCGACGATGTTTGTGAATGCAGGAGTCCCTGCTGCACCATCACCAGTAGTCCCACCGTCGAAATCGAAAACGTCGTTTGCATCAACTCTACTCGCTTCGAGCGTGATAAAATTGACACCTGCAGAATAGGTTCTATATTCATTGAATGACCAGGATCTATATGGGTTGTAATCGTTGCCGCTCGCGCTCATCAAAGTTGTTACAGAAGCATCGTAAGGGTTTTCGTCGTCAACGTCCAAAACGCCGTCGTTATCATCATCGTCGTCAAAATAATCCTGTGCGCCATCATTATCGAAGTCACAAGGCCAGCGGAATTGATCGATTCGGCCATCGTTATCGTCATCCTCATCGTATCGTCCAGAGCCAGATCCATCGGAATCCTCATCGGGAACACCATCGTTATCATGATCGTAAGGCAATTGGTCGGCACGGTAGCCAATTCCAACCGGACTGCCGGTCAGAGGGTGGATAATCGATGAGTCGAGATAGCGGTGCATGCTGACGTTTCGAGGGTCGAGGCCTTGAGCTTCAAGTGCATCATAATCGAGAGGTCCTTCGAGGATGCCGTCATTATCATCATCCCAATCATCGATATCTAGAACTCCATCGTTATCGTGATCATATGGGTCTGTTCCAAAGCAACCGTCAAAACGTTCGAGTAAATCGTATATTCCATCGTTATCATCATCAAGGTCATCCAAATCATTAATGCCATCGTTATCGTGATCGTCTGCTCGTGATTCTTCCAATAACAAGCCATAACCTGCGTTCAAATCCAAAATAGAATGATCTGTGATAGTTCCATACATGGCTCCAGGATCAGCCCAAGCTAAATCCCAAAGAGCATCGTGCATCTCTAGTCCTGCTGACGAAGACATTCCTCCGTCCCATTCACCTTGCCCACCTTGATCGGTCGACTGAGCTTCGCTCAGAGCGAGGGGTTGTGCACCCTTGAGTTGCATATCGGGGGAGGTAGGTTCACTAAGATCTGCGATCATTGCTAGCCATGTGCTTGTAATCATCAACAATACAATTCCTACCGATACGGTGGACTTGCGACGTTGGTTGATTTTCTGGTCATATTGTCTATTTGAGAGCATAACAACTTCTCCGGAACTATTTGGTGAATAACACCCCCTATATCAACCGCGCTTCGCGTATGGGCAAAATCGTATCACGGACGGCTTCGCGTATCACTTTCCGAACAAGTGATACCATTACCGATATATCGATGAAAAATAAGTAGGAAGGGGGAGATTTCACCGGGGGCTAACCCCCGATGAAATCAGCAAACCCGACACGAAGACGGGTGTGTTACGACTGTTGATCACTTCAATCAATAGTTTCAAACTTCAAATTCGTCGAGGATGCCGTCATTGTCGTCATCATCGTCTTCCTTGTCGTCGACACCATCGTTGTCGTGGTCGAACTGACCGGTTAGGCTGTTGCCGTCGTTGACTTCGAACCAGTCAGATAGGCCGTCGTTATCGTCGTCCGTGTCTGCCATGTCCCAAATTCCATCGTTGTCGTGGTCGTAGCGGTAAGCGCCGGTAGCGCCGTTCACTTCGTCTACGTCGAGGATGTTATCGTTGTCATCGTCGTCATCAACTGCATCATTCATGCCATCGTTGTCATGGTCACGGCTGCGGTCTTCACCAGCATCCATTATACCATTACCATTAGAATCTTCCCAATCGTTGCGGTTGTCGATACCGTCATTATCACGGTCGAGGTCTACTGCGTCGTCGATTCCATCGTTGTCATGGTCATAGATGTTGGTGGTATCATCGCCATCTTCGGTTTCCTCACGGTCATCGATTCCGTCACCATCGTCGTCGTTGTCTTCAGCGTCGTCGATGCCATCGTTGTCGTGGTCGTTTGGATTCTGATCGAGATCGTCTGGGATGCCGTCATTGTCGTCATCATTGTCTATCTCGTCCGGGATTCCGTCACCATCATTGTCGTTGTCGCCATTTTGCTCCTGGTTGTCCAGCTGCTGACCCTGTTGCTGCTCGTTCTGTTGACCCTGTTGGCCTTGTTGGCCGTTCTGAGTCTGTCCTTGCTGCTGTTGGTTCTGACCGTTTTGGCCGTTTTGGCCAGATTGGTCTTGTCCGGACTGGTCGCCTTGCTGGCCGCCTTGTTGGCCGCCTTGTTGCTGTTGTCCCTGTCCGTTGTCTTGCTGCTGTCCTTGCTGGCCCTGCTGACCTTGCTGTCCTTGGCCCTGTTGGCCGGATTGGCCTTGTTGACCGGACTGCTGTCCTTGCTGGGATCCTTGACCTTGCTGTCCACTTTGGCCTTGTTGGCCTTGTTGGCCTCCTTGTCCTTGTTGTCCTTGCTGTCCTTGTCCTTGTCCTTGACCTTGTCCTTGACCTTGTCCTTGACCTTGTCCTTGACCTTGTCCTTGACCTTGTCCTTGACCTTGTCTTGTCCTTGACCTTGTCCTTGACCTTGTCCCTGACCTTGTCCTTGACCTTGTCCTTGACCTTGTCCTTGACCTTGTCCCTGACCTTGTCCTTGACCTTGGCCTTGGCCTTGGCCTTGGCCTTCGCCTTGGCCTTCGCCTTCGCCTTGTCCTTGGTCTTCGGATTCGCCACCGCCTTCGGTTTCGCCATTGCCAGTTCCAGCATTGGACTCCTGATAATCAGGGTCGTATGCATCTGGGATGCCGTCTCCGTCGGAATCGCTGAACTCGCCGTCATTAGGATCGGTTGGGTATTGATCGACATTGTCGTTCTTACCGTCGCCATCCGTGTCGGCGTTGTTCGGGTTAGTACCCGCTGCGTATTCCTCGGCGTTGGTTAGACCATCACCATCGGGGTCACCGCTGCCATCAGAGGCATCGGTAGGGGAAAGTCCGTTATTGACTTCCCATCCGTCTGGTAATCCATCACCATCGCTGTCTGCGTTATTCATGTTTGTACCGTGGTTCTGTTCCTCAGCGTTGGTTAAACCATCGCCGTCCCAATCTGCTCCACCATCGGCGGGGTCGAGAGGGTCGGATCCGTCACCGCTTACTGCACTAAGTGCAGAAAGTGCGAGGAAAAGTGCCACAAGCATGCTTACAATTTTCTTATTCATTTTCATTTCATCTCCAATTATTTCAATTTAGATAGAGAACCCGCTGTTCTCTCTATCCGAACTCATCCCTGAACTGGCCAGGATAAAAGATTCGGGATTACGATGGAGCTGACGCCGATTTGAATCAGCGTGTAGGGGGGCAAAAGGGCACAACACGGCGTTGTTCAAACGCTCGTGCGCTACTGCAAATAGGTTCGCAGTTCTACGATTTTGTACCTTGATATTATATTCTGCCTTTTTCTCCAAATTCATCGTTTTTCACGGGTCGGTCTTAGGGAACCCAATGTTCCCTCTGACAGTAGCAGCGATGCCCGACCTATTTGAACAGCGCGATTGAATGATTCATGAGAATTTCTTCATCATCGACCGGTGTGGACCAATCCCGGATATGCTGTATTCTTCATCGATAATAAACCATCCTTGACTTTGATAGAAGTCTATCGCTCCGATTCGGGCTTGAAGAAAGCCGACCTTGGCATCGTATGAGGATTCCAATTTTGCCAAAACTTCAGCCGCGTATCCTTTTCCGCGGTGTTCTGTCAATGTTCACATTTGCCTAATTTGAATAGCCGGCCTATTTTCTTCATCCGACAGCGGCCCGAATGCTGGGCAATGTGCTGCTCCTGGCCCGGCATGGTCGGCTTGGGAACCATCGGAATCAGCGGCGATCAAATGAGCACGTCCTACGCTTACAATTTTATTTTCTATCTCCACATAGGCGTGTGCTGCTCCAAAATCATCAGATAATATTTCAGCACCTCTCTCAAAACCCAAGGGCTTGCGTAAAACCTCAAATCTACAATCATAATATTCGACTGTCGGGGTCCATCCAGTTAGACAATAATGTATCATCGGTTTCACCAGGTAACAATCAGGGCAAAAATAGCCAAGAAGGGATAAAGAACAAGACCAACAATACCGCCGATACCAAGAGCCTTTTTAGCGGTTGAAAACCCGACTATCAGTAAAACTAATGCTGTTATTGGGGCAATGAAACACATCGCCCCGGTAATATCTGAAGCTAGATAATGCAGGTCTTCTGAAGAGGTTTCTTCATAGGGTTCAGTAAAAGAGATTGAAACTGCATTATATACCGATTCGCCGTGGTCGTTTCCATCATCGAACTCCATTATTCCGGTTTTTGAAGAATAGTTTCCAACTTGATCGAATTGGTATTCATCCCCCTCCCAATTTTCAATCCAAATTGTAATCGAATCAAGACTATTTCGACAACTATAGTATTGGCCCGAGTTCGTTGGAATTGTAACCCAGCAATAATCGATAATCATTCCCTCGGGGGCCAAAAGGCTGCCTGAATAATTTGTCCCTTGTTCTTGTGAGAGGGTAATTTCCTCGGTTACCCCATTGTAATCATATGATGGCTCGGAAGATATTGCCAGCAATAACGGGACTAAGAGAAGCAGAGTGGGAATACCTGCTCCGATGAAAAATTGCTTCCAAGAAAATGGTGGTTTTTCCATCACCATCCCAAGAGGAATACCAACTCCGGGTTGGAGTTGGCCAGTCAATTGAGGGGTGCCGGTGAACATGGTTTGTTGCATAGGCTCTTCTTTTGCAATATTGATTTCAATCGATTGTGGAGGTGGTTGCATAATTCGACTCTCCTATATTATTATTAGATGTGCTTCCAAAGGGTCGTGAAGGATACTATTGCCAAAATTGGATAGGCCAATAAAGACGCTATCCCGCCATATCCTAAGCCCTTTCTACCACTAGAAAGGCCGACTCCAATAAATGCTATTGATATAAGTGGATACGCTAAACAAATTCCTCTTATCAGATTGACTACCAGCATGAAAGCCGGTGCTTCTGGCTCTAATGCTTCGTCGTAAGTAGTCAATTATCAAAAGTAATCACTCCTGATTCTTTAGAATATTCACCCACTTGGGTATTTTGAGCGGTAGCCCTTTCTTCCTTATAGAGGACAAAAGATGATTTGAAATTATCGCACCAATAATTGAAATCGGTTTGTTCTTGGTCCTCGATGACAACTCTACAATGGTCGATTACTAGGTGATCTTCCAGCTCAAAGTTTGCAGAATAATTGGTACCTTCGCTTTTTACCAATTTGAATTCATTGGTTTCGGTTGGCGCACCCCAGTCCGGTTGTTCCATGCCATTCAGCAACAATATAGGAGTGACCAAGAGCATTATTGGGACCAGAGCCCCAATTGCAAAATGTTTCCATGTGAATCCAACCGGTTCATCAGAAATAATTGCTATGTTCTGGGTAGGTGGAACAACGCCAGATATTTGCGCGGGGGTGGTGTTCGGTTCTTGCATCAATCCAATTATTATTCGCATTATCTATAATGCTGGTGCCGGTTTTCAGCCCCTTAACCGTTGAGGCGCGTTGAAATATGACTGGCCAATCGGGTGGCTGCTGCACGGGTGTCAGAGCGGCTATGAGCGGGATTGCAGATCCTGAGACCTGAGTTCAAATCTCAGCCTGTGCTCCAACTTCTTTTATTGAATAGTTATGTTACGAAGTTGGAGCACATGCTTGGGTTCGCACTTCCTTTTTTCTA
>LWDU01040405.1_pt1 | contig 26872 bp, 24 predicted proteins | sample 727161 | NCBI WGS metagenome assembly LWDU01 (sample SAMN04566230, study PRJNA314399) | hydrothermal vent metagenome | isolation source: deep sea hydrothermal plume seawater | place: Mexico: Gulf of California, Guaymas Basin | collected 2004-07-11
CAAGAGCGTGATTATCGCCAGTCATATCCTGCACGAAGTTGAAGCGATCACGCAGTCCTATATCTTGATCGTCAACAGTCGTCTACTGGCCGTGGGGTCGGCAAAAGAAATTCAGGACCGCCTGATCGACTCACCGATGAAATACACTTTCGTTTGTGACAATTGTCACCGGTTGTCGCAGTTGTTGATCGATCGACAACTGGTCGATTCTGTCCAGATTATCGAACCGGACCGAGTGACCATATCATCACGTCGTGTGCGAGACTTAATTCGAGACATTCCTTCGTGGGCTGAGGAAGAGGGTGTCACGATACGCGAAATGCACTCCCCGGACGACTCGTTGCAGGCGATCTTCACCTCGTTATTGAAAATTCATCGAGGAGAAGATTGATGTTAGAAGCCGTACTGAACGTCTTTCAATTCGAGTTGCGGCGGAGCCTGACTCGCCAACGCATCATGCTCTGGGCGCTGCTTGCTGTTTTCCCATCGCTGTTACTTAGCCTGATGCTGTTTGGCGGGAACACAGCTCTCAGAGATGAGGTCATCGTTGGCGTCTTGTACCTACTAATACCTCAGGTGACCTGCATGCTTTCACTCTTGCTATGGATGACACCGGCAATCCAAAGCGAGCTAGAAGCAAGTGCTTGGCCGTACCTAGCGGTGCGCCCTCGCGGCCGCCGCGCTGTCGTGATTGGCAAGTACTTCAACGCGGTTCTTTGGACCATCATCACCATGGGTGTGTCCCTGAGCCTCGCTGTCATGGTCGCCCAACCATTCCATTTAACGAAGACGTTTGCGGTGCTGTTCGCAATTGGAACCCTATCTGCATTCGGCTACGGTACACTTTACGCGTTTTTCGCCGTGATCATTCCCCATCGCGCAATGATCATGTCGCTCGCCTATACCCTGGTCATCGAATATGTCATCGGACTCGTTCCCGCCATCATCAATCATGTGACTTTTTCCTTCCGACTTCGCGTGTTGTTTGTCGATTGGATGGGATGGTCAGACATGCCTCGAGGCGCCGCGGCCATCATGAGCAGTGATCAACACGCGATCGTACATTTGTTCATGATGCTCGTGTTGATGGCCATCTTTGCCGGCAGCACGATGTTCATACTGAACAAAAAAGAATTCGTCGCGTCCGACGATGGTTAGCGCGAAAACGGTTCAGACGACGATCTCCTGCACCACCTCGAGCTGGTCGAACCAGTGCGCCTGATCGTCTCGCCGGCAGATCATGAAGAGACCAATATTCTTCGAGTCCTTCGCTTGGTGGTACCGCAGGTAGATATGTTGGTCGTCAATCGCCAGTATTTCGATTTTGCCCGTCTCGTGTGACATGCAAAACTTGGCACGGCGGGCTAGGCCGGAGCCGCCTTGAAGCGACTTTTGAAAAATGTGCCATCCTTCCACGATCGGCAACTCGTACGCTTCGTTTCCGGCAGTTGGCCGACCTTGAAACAAATAGTAAGGCGGGCAGCCGATGAACGACAGTTTATTATTCAAACTACTTAACACGTCGGGGTCATCGTTGATCCCTCGAATTAGCGGACACTGGTTCGCGCAAATCAGGCCGTTTTTAATCGCACAGTCCAGACCTGCTACGGCTTCGTCCGTCAGTTCGGTTGGATGGTCGAAATGAGCCATCAAGTAGATCCGCTGCCTATCGGTCGAATACTTGCGAAAAGCCGCTTGCAGTTCTTCGTCATTCAGAATTCGGAACGGGTCGAACGCCGGCATCTTCGACCCGATGCGAATAATTCTGACGTGAGGTATTTCCCGTAGCTGTTCGAACACCTCCGTCAACCGCCGCGTGCTCATTAGCAGCGGATCACCGCCGGTCAACAATACGTTCGTTACTTCCTCGTGCGCCGCGATGTACTCCAAGCCGGCCGAGATGTCGTTGGTGACCTCGTCGTTTTCGTCCATAAAGAGCCGTTTACGAAAACAGTAGCGACAGTAGGCACCGCAAACCTCATTACAAAGCAACAACACAGTGTCCGTGTATTTGTGCTGCACACCACGAGCCACGGTGACAGCCTGTTCATTGCTGGCGTCTAGTTCACCCCAGTCAGATAACTCATCTTCCCGCGGAATGATCAGCTGTCGAATCGGATCGTCTGGATCACTCCAATCGATAAGATCCAGATAATAGTCATTAGCACGAAACACATATTCTGTGGAAACACGCTCTAGCTTCGACTTCTCGTCTTCGGACAACTGATCCAGGTCGGCAATACTTCGCACGTACTTAACACGTCTTTTTACCGTCGTTTCAAGACTCATAAATTTTCCGGTTAGTCGTGATTAACAACCAATGATGAGAGGAAAAGAGCAAGCACAACGGCGATTTTAGCGCCGAAGTAACCGTGTTCTAAACGATGGTACCTTCAAGTCAACCTGCAGAAATCGTGTTAACCGAGTATGCGCGACAATAAACCGCTTGACATCTACAGTCCGCGGCCTATTTAGTTCCATAAAAATTTAGCGAATTGGACGTCACGCAAGGGCATGGTAATTGGCAAACTCGATGGAACGAGTGCTCGACATAGTCAATTGAAGCAGTCGAAATGCGTCTTGAGTTCAGCCGTCTGGACGCCGAAGAAAAACTAGAAGAACAGCAACAAGAACTGCAAAAACAAATCTCCGACGCGTTGACCGGGTTGGCTAATCGCCGAGCATTCGACGGCGAGATCATGAATCTTGAACGGGCTCTCTTGGAGACTAGGAATCCGTCCTGTGTCATGATGATCGATGTTGACCATTTCAAGAAATTCAATGACAACTTCGGCCACCAGGCCGGTGACGAAGTGCTTCGTGGTGTTGGTCGAGTGTTGTTGGATCAGTTAGCTGACGAGGCGATGGCCTGTCGGTATGGTGGCGAAGAATTCTGTGCGATCTTCCGAGACGTACCCGTTTCGTGGACCGGTCTCTCCGACCATGAGTCGTTTCGACAAGACGTTTCTCGACGACTTTCGGAGTGGAAGCGTGGTGGTGGCTCGATCTCGCTGATCATCTTGGAAATCGACGCCTACGATGCGATGCGTGAAGAACTCTCTGAGTCCTCGGCAAGATGGTGGTCAAGGTGACGTCTCAGTTTCTGAAGTCACCGATGCGTGACATGGATCACCTGGCGCGCTACGACGAACACCGTTTTGCTCTGTTGGTGCCTACTGCGTCTTGGCAAAACACGTGTCCACTGGTTAGCGGTGTGTTGACTTAGTGGTGAAAACTCGCAATCCCAAAAATTCGACCATATAAACAGACTCGCTAGCGGTCGGGCAAAAAAAATGCCCCCGGACTTCGCGGGTCCCAGGGGGGCTTAGGACACCTCGATGTTCCGGGAGCGATTGGACGGTATGTGCACTGACATCCTTGTCAGAAAGGCCGTCTCGTCTAGTCCACGGCAAGTGTTGACATTGGTAGAACTTCGCCTCCGTGCCAAGTTATTCCAGTGCGGCCGCAGAGACACACGTAAAGTGTGCTCCAGTGCAGGCTTTTCAACTTGCCGAGTGCGTAAACGGAAACCGAGAATTTCGGCAGAGGAGCCCAGTTCCACTCGACTTCCCTGTCGTTTTTCGTCTCAATATTCCTTCGACGAGGCGGGAGAATAGGCCATTCTCAAAAATCGATCAAGAGCGATTCTGTCACTTCATCAAGTCTTGAGCAAATTGATGAAAAATGTCAGAAGTTCTTGGCCCGAAGACTATTGCGGTTTCGGCCGTGTGAGCACTTGGAATGCACATTGCGACCCCCACCCGTTCATCGCCAAATGTATGTAGAGCATCGAAAACGGCTCCAAATATCGAGCGTTTTGCAGCGGTCCAGCCACAATGGCATCAAAATCTAAGTCGTTGGCCAACTGCCCCACGACCTCTAATGCTGGAGCGTCGTCGCCGCAGTAGAACACCGCAGCCTTAACGCCGTCAAACATCGGGTCGGCCATGACTGCCGCGCTCAGTGTGTTGAACGCTTTGACCACACGTGAGCGGGGAGCCCATTGAGCAATTTCTTCGGCAGCCGAGGATGTGAAGCCGAGCTCAAGCCCGGAAAACGTGCTGTTGAGAGGATTGACGCAATCGATGAGGATTTTTCCATCCAAGGCGCCATCCAGTTGCTTCAAGATGTCCTCGACCGAAGACCAGGGGAGTGCCAACAGGATCACATCGGCCTGTTCCACGGCATCGATCCACGATGTCACCCGCGTGTTCGCGGGACAGTTCGCCAGCAGCGTTTGTGCCTTGTCACCGTCGGGATCGCGAGATCCAAACCAGACTTGATGTCCGGCCTCTGCCCAACGTCGTCCCAATGTGCCTCCGACAAATCCCGTCCCCAGTACGCCAATTTTCACCGTTTTCTCCCGAATAGACCCTTACGGAACTTTGACAAGCGGCACGCTCCGCAGCCCTACAATTGCTACACCGAACACAATCCCGACGCAATCCGTCGCAACTGACGGGTCTGTTTCACGATTCCCGATCAGAGCATCCTAATGATCGCGTCTTCAAACAACGGTAGACCAAGTTCTACCACGGGCAGGGTGTTTAAGTTGCGATTGAGCTGAAGGGGTGAATTCGGCATAATTGCTGACTTTCACGATGGAACCTCGCCCGCAAGCGACGGTCCATTTCACGACGGAATCCATAATGGCAAATGACTCTTTAGGCAAGCAACCAAGAGCCGTTCGATTCCTTTTCGAAAACTCGATCTTCCTGATCGCAGGGGCCATCGTGGCGCTGGTGTGGGCGAATACGCACCACAAGTCCTACGAACATCTTGTCCATTTTAATTTGGCTCGCCTTTTCACCGAACACGTCGGCGAACACGGCTTCACCGTCCACCACCTGATCAACGACGTCATGATGGCGTTGTTCTTCGCATTGGCGGGCAAGGAAGTGTGGGAATCGTTCCTACCGGGCGGTGCGTTGTCCAGCGTAAAAAAGGCCGCGACGCCCCTATTGGCGACGTTGGGTGGCATCGTCGGGCCGGCCTTCGTCTATTTGGCCATCGTCCAAAGCACAGGACAATGGGCTGACTTAGCCGACGGTTGGGCCATTCCTTGTGCGACAGATATCGCGTTCAGTTATTTGGTGGCCCGGCTGATTTTTGGCGGAGGCCACCCGGCCATTGCCTTCCTGTTGTTGTTGGCCATCGCCGACGATGCAGCTGGCTTGATCATCCTGGCCATCTTCTACCCGAAAGACCCGATTCAAATTCAATGGTTGTTGCTTACCGTAGCCGCCATTGCCATTGGATTCGGATTCCGGAAAATGAAGCTCCAGAGTTTCTGGTGGTATCTTCTGATCCCCGGCACACTCAGTTGGATCTCGTTCTACATGTCGAATGTTCACCCGGCCTTGGGGCTCGTTCCGATCATTCCCTGTATGCCGCATGCTCACACCGACCTCGGTATCTTTGCGCGCGCGGAACTCAAACGGGATGACACGCTCAATGCGTTCGAACACTGGTGGAAGAACCCTGTCGAGATCATCCTTGGGTTGTTCGGTCTAGTGAATGCCGGAGTACCGATGACCTCTCTCGGTGTCGGCACTTGGGCCGTGCTGCTTGGTCTAATCATCGGGAAACCAGTCGGAATCACACTGATGACGTTGATGGCCGAAAAGGTCTTCAAACTCGAAGTTCCAAAGGGCATGAGTTACCGCCATGTGATCACGCTTGGCATGATCGCCGCCATTGGATTTACGGTGGCCCTGTTCGTCTCGACAGCCGCATTCAAAGAGACAGGGCCGATCCAAGATTCCGTAAAAATGGGCGCGCTGCTTAGTTTCGGAGCGGCACTACTCTCCTTCGCCATTGCCAAATCGCTTGGAATCCGCCCGACCGGCCTAATCGAATCGGAACCGGACGCTTCCGAGTAGCGTGCGGAGCGTGGTAATGTCCCGGATAATCTGAAGGTTGTCGGCAATTTCACTACGAACTGGTCGGGAATACGGTTAGGATCCGTTTTCCATGCTACATTTTTCTTAGGGCCAAACGGGTTCACAGCTGCTCTTCACAACCTAACCGAGCCAAACAATGAAGCGGTCAATCCTGTTGTTGATGGCGATCTCGATCGCCGGTTGTTCCAAGCCCGATGACCAGGTTGAGGACATCAGCGCCGCTCTCTCGACCATGCTCAAATTTGAAAAGGCACTGGCGGTCTACCGACTGGATCTCAGCAGTTACCCATCAACGGAAGACGGACTGGAGGCGTTGGTCAAATCGCCGGCACCGGCGGAGAATTGGAACGGACCTTACATTCAAGGTGACGTCCCACTCGACCCGTGGGGAAAACAGTACAATTACGAACACGGTGCGGAGATATTTCGTATCACGACCGCTGGGCCCGACGGCGAATTCGACAACCAAGACGACTTGGTAACTGAGCAAAAGGTCCGTACGGAAAGCGAAACTTAGTCCGTCGACCCAGCGACCTCATCTGCCGACTTGTCTCGCGACATCTCTTCCAATTCGCGAACTTCTCTTCCCAATCGCCAATCACGAAAAATGGTGATGAAGGCGTCAATCAGTAGCCAAACTCCGTAGCCGCACAATGCGACTATGCACATGCCGCCGATAATAAGGAGAAACGTCTGCTTCATCTCTGATTCTCTTCGAGTAACGGCTACGAATTGAGAGTAAAGAGTTCGGGGCCAACGTGATCTGTAACGACTTCGCCGAACAGCGTATGCGAACTGGCATCGTAGATCGCCACGGGTAGTATGTGCCCGACCTGGCGAAGGTTCCCTTGGAATACCACAATGCGATCGCAACGCGTTCGACCCGTTACCTGCACAACCGGTCCCACGTCGCCTCGTTTTTTGGCCTTCTTACTCGGTCCTTCGACAAGAACATCGAACGTTCGGCCTAGCAAGTCTAGGTTATCCTCTTCGCTGATGGCATCTTGAATTGCCAACAACTCGTTATTTCGTCGCTGCTTCACTTCGTACGGCACATCATCGGGAATCCGATCTGCCGCTTTCGTCCCAGGCCGTTCACTATATTTGAAAATGAAACTGTTCTTGAAACGGCATTCCTTGACCAATTCCACGGTCTGCTGAAACTCGTCTTCCGTTTCACCGCAGAATCCAACAATAAAGTCGCTGGAAACCGTCGCGTCTGGCAGGTGGTGGGAAATGCGAGCCATCATCTCCCGATATTCCGTCACAGTGTAGCCGCGTTTCATCCGCTGCAATACGGCGTCCGATCCGCTTTGTAGGGGAGCGTGCAAATAAGGCGATACTTTCCGCAAGTCCCGAATCGTCTCCAACAATCGAACGGTCATATCCTTCGGATAATTCGTGACGAACTTGAGTCGTTCGATCCCATCGATCTCATGAAGCTGCTCCAACAGCGATGCCAGATCCGTCTCTTGGGAACCATCATGGTGCCGATAGCTGTTGACCGTCTGTCCTAACAGCGTGATTTCTTTGCAACCCTGATCCGCCAGAATCTGCGCTTCGTCGACAATCTGTTGAGGTGGACGTCCCTGCTCGGGCCCTCGGGTCATGGGGACAATACAATAGGTGCAGAATTTGTCGCATCCGATTTGAATGCGTAGGTATGCCTGGAAAGGGGTCGGTCGCATGGTGGGATCGCGAAGCGGATCGAAAGTCTCGTGTGTTCGCTTGATCTGGTCTAACGAACCATCACGGCGTCCCATGCTGACCGCGACTTGACGACCCTCTCCCTGCCTTACACTCTCAATCAACTCTGGGATACGATGTAGCTGCCCGGGCCCCACGATCAAGTCCACGTATGGGGCTCGTTCGAAAACTAATTGTTGATCTTTCTGCGCCATGCAACCCATGACGCCGACAACTTTTTCTGGGTGTTGCTGTTTGGTTCGCTTGATCCTTCCCAACGAGCTATACGTTTTTTCCTCGGCCAATTGGCGAACACTGCAAGTATTGAAGAGCAGTGCATCCGCATCTTGAGGATCGACCGTTAGCTCGTATCCGTTCTTGCGTAGACTGGCGACGACCATTTCGCTATCGAGCAAGTTCATCTGGCAGCCAACAGTTTCGATGTAGACGCGCTTTGTTGTCATGTTCTTGAGTTCTCAGCCAGGGATTGGGCTGGCTTGGTCGTCGGTGCAAATGGTGTAGTCGCTAGGTCAATCAGGCCGCGGGCCGACCCTCTCGGATCCGCTCAAGCTGTTCATCTTGATGCCGGCGTTTCTCCTGCTCAGCGTCCGCCTTCTGTTCGCGCACCTGCTCTTCTTGACGGCGATCACGTTCCGCGTCAATCTTCTGAGTGATCTCCGTGACCATGCGGTCCCGCGTGGTTCGCATCAAACCGACCAGCGAACAAACGGCGATCATCAAAGCCACAGCCAACAATCCGTTTTCCCAGGTAACCAAGGCGTCCATACCCGCAATTCCTGTGTGGTGCTGTGTGCCTTTTTCGCTGCGAACTCCCTGGCAAAGCCGAGCCCGTATTCTAACAGCCACAAGGACTTAGACCAATGGCGAACCGCCACTTTGAAAAGCCGGATTGCCTTGCCATCGCCGCACGGACGGTTTCTTGTGAGCCGATGGTGTTAGCCTCGGTTTTCCATGTCACGTGACCAAGGGGCAGCACCCGACGCGAGCGCGTTCGGCTCAAATAACAGGCTGGCGAAGCCAGTGGGTGGTCACGGTCGTGTATAATCTTGAGTCTTGAACTTACGCCTACGACGCTTGACACGTTTGCCCAAAAATCGAGCCCACACCATGTATTAGGACGATAAAAATTCATGCGACAAACAACGACGAATTCGACCCTCGGAACGTTGATTTTAGTGATGTATGCGATGATCACGACCGGTGCGGTCCGCGGCGAGGGGTTGGTTTTTACACCGCCCGGTGGTGGTGACGGCGCGAAGCACATTGTGTTGGTGGCCGGCGATCAGGAGTATCGTACCGAAGAATCGATGCCGATGTTGGCGAAGATTTTAAGTGTAAAACACGGGTTCAAATGCACGGTCGTCTTTTCCTACTCGGAAGATGGCAGTTACATCGACCCCAACAATGAACACGGACTCAAGGGACTTTCTGCTCTGGATTCCGCTGACCTGATGTTGATCGGAACGCGGTTCCGGCGACCGAGTGTTGCGGAGGCAGCCCACATCACCAAATTCCTCAATGATGGAAAATCTGTCATCGGGATTCGCACTGCAACGCACGCCTTCACCGGTAATGGGAGTTTTGGTGACAAGATCTCCTACGGCCAATTCGGTCTAAAGATATTGGGCGAGACTTGGGTCAATCACCACGGCGGGCATAAGAGACAAGGGGCACGGGGACACATTCAAAAGGAGTTTGCTTCTCACCCAGTGTTGAGAGGGGTTGGCAAGGTGTTCGCACCCAGCGACGTATACGGTGTGCGGCATCTCACGGACGCTGACCAGATTCTAATGCGAGCCTCAGTAACAGAGTCACTGGACCCTGAGTCCAAGGACATCGACGGAGCGAAAAACGACCCGATGCAACCGTTCGTCTGGATTCATACGTACGAGGCGCCGAATGGGGAAAAAGGTCGGGCCATTTGCACAACGGGTGGAGCCTCTGTCGATCTGGTGAACGAGGGCCTCCGGCGGACCTTGGTCAACGCCGCGTACTATCTCACCGATCGCAAGGTTCCCCAAAAAGCGGATGTCGCCGTAGTCGATGCTTTCTATCCGAGTTTCTACGGCTTTATTAGGAAACCAAATTATTGGAAGGACGCCGATCTGCAGCCGGCCGACTTCGGCCTCGGCAAGTCACCGGCGATGCCCGACCCCGCTGGAAGTCCAGCATGGCCATTTCGACCGGTAAAAAAGAACTAGCGGCCGCCTATGCACTTCTCACCCGAGGATGCCAGCGGTCAAGATAACGACAGAAGTGAATCGTGTTGGGCCTTGGCACTGACCGCTGCACTGGGCAGCGTTGCGATTTGCAGCTTGTATTGGCGCGGATGGTCTGTCACTGGCCACGTCGTTGACGTCGTACCTTGCCTGCTCACCGCGTTCTTGGTCGCGTTTCTCATTCACGTCTCTGGCCGCCTGAAGACGAGGTGGACGATGGTCGTGTCCGCGGTCACCGCGTCTCTGGCCATCGTTGTCGGAAAAATACTCGCCTGGGATCTGTTCGGATTTACCAGCCAGTTTTCGAACATCGCAAGAACCGTCGACGGGACTTGGTACAAGCAACTTCTCTCGTCATGGGAACAGTACGATGAACGAACGCAATGGTTGAACGGCGGCGGTCTGTTGCTGACTCCGTTGCTGAGTGCTTTGATTGTGCCGGCATTTCAGTGGATAAATCGGCGCCAGATGCTCACCAATGGGCGGACGGAACAGACAGCTAACGAGACGACCAACCACGCCACTGAACTCGACTGCCAACGAGCGATGCGGTTCCGCTATGGCATCATGGTATCGTTCTGGGTGCTAGTACTAAGTCTGCTCTATCTGTCATGTCATGACCCGCAACGATCCGGTTTTCTGTTGATGTCGGTGCCGGCCGGTGAAGGCACTCGGCAAAACCCGTTACCGGGTTTTGCCGCGCTCGTGGAAGGCCGGCCCGTGATGACAGAACAAATACCGGCATGCGAACAGGTTGGTTGGTTTTGCGGAGGCATTCGCAGCGACAACAATTTTCGGTTTAAGCGCGCCGGTTACGGTTTTCTGGGAGCGTGGCTGACACCCTTGTTTGGGTCCGAAAGAACTTTGTTAGCCGTTAATGTGATGGCTTGGTGGTTGTCTGTCTGGTTCGTTTGGCGGTTGGCGTGGGGTTGGTTTGACGATCGTGTCACCGCGGCCATTGCGGCCATGTTGGCCGCGGCAGGCTGTGGATTCTGTTTTCATCTTGATGCTACTACGCCACACCTGGTGTCGTTCGCCATGTACTACGGCGGACTGTTGATGTTATGGGAATGGCGCATCAGTGAGGTGCGATGGTCGTGGTCACGCCATGCAGCGATCGGATTGACCATCGGTTTGATCGGACTGACCTACAATACCAGTTACATGCTCCTATTCGTCTATGTGTTAGGCGGCCTGTTCCGGCAACGATGGATCCACCTGGCGGGAGGATGCTGGCTGGCGATGGCAACTCGTCACGTTTGGCAGATGGTATTGCCCGCGTTGGGAATCAACTTGGAAAATGTTGAAAGCGGCTACCTTCAACGAGCGCTAGGATTGTGGTCGGACGCATATCAGACAGGTCTTGGGGCATTTCTAAGAATGGCCCTCTGGCAGACCTGGGAATGCTTCACCGCCTGCGAATCTCCACTGTTGGTCACGCTGGGATTGCTTGGCACGCTAACCGTTTTGAGCCGACGGCAGCGGTTGTTTTCCCTGCTGGTCATGTTGGCTCCAACCCTCGCCTGCACTTTGTTCTCACCGGCGGCAACAGCGCGAGGATACATTGTCTACGGGTTCAGTCTTGTGTTGTTTGTCGGTGCGGCCCGCTTGTTGGCATTGAGCATCCGAGGTTCGACGCGACGGCGAACAATAGCGCTAGTGGCAACGGCAGCCTGCCTCGCGTTTCAGGTTGCCTGGGGAACAGCTCATTTTCGTGGCAATCTGGGCCCACTGACGATCTACATGTTGGGCTGGGACGACGGTTTGACAGTGTTGGTCAACGGTCCACCCGAGGTTGTTAGTCTCACCGGCCAAGAAAACGTGCCGACGTTGTTTGGTGGAACAGCTACGTTCGCTGAAGCCGGCGCTCTTGTAACGCCGGCCACCGCGCGGATGTCGCGGCGTTCGCGAATACTCGCCTTGACGTCGAGGCTACTTTTTCTACTCGTGATCGCAGCGCTCCTATGTACTCTCTTCCAGGAGAGACGGGCCAGACGGATCGCCGTGTCGCTGCTGCTTGGCACTGCGCTAATTGCCACGGAGCTGGGCTATCGATCAATCACGGTCCGGCCAAATCCTTTTCACATTGATCAAGGCGTGTCGATGCAGCCTGGTAGCCGGCTTAAGCTGACGGCGATCGTTGCTGAATCCACTACGGACCACATTGAATCCTTCGCCGGACGTCCCGAATACCGTGCTGGTGTCTTTGTGGGAGCGTCGGAAAATACCACGGTGACTCTGTTGATCGGCACACGGATCATTCCGCTACAACCGGTCGGTGAGCACATCTACCAAACAGACCTCGATCAACTGCTCGCGGCGCTTCGCGAAAGTCGGTCGCTATCCGTCGTGTTGATCAATACTGGGACGACGGTCACCTGGGTCGCTGGCTGGCAACGTGGCGACGCTCACCAACGGTTTGTTCAGAGTCCTTCAACCGCACCCGTGATCCCAGCCGTTGAACTTCGGGTCTGGAGTGATCGGGACGGCATGCTGCGATTCGCGGCATTCTAGCTTCGACTTCGCCAGTTGATTGGTGACTCAGCGGCCGGCGGATTTCACCCGGCACCGTCGCGGCGCAGCCTTTGGATGCGAGTCGGTGAAAACTGAGGTTCGTTCCGTTGAGAAGGCTGTTGCTCGGCAATCCAAATCTTCCACCACAAAGCAAAGCTCAATAATGCAAACAGCGGGTAGGCGTAGTCTCCGCGACCGCTGGCTTGATCGTCCAGCAACCGACGGACCTGCGCGGATTCGAACATCCCACACTCATTGAGGAATTGTTCGTCGAGGGTTTCACGCAACAATGGCTGCCACTCTTGTCGCATCCAACGTTCCATGGGCAACAGGAACCCACCTTTGCGTCGGTGCACCACGTCATGGGGAAGGTCCGTGTCGAGCATTTTTTTGAGGACCAGCTTGCCGCGTGTTCCCTTTCGTTTATGACGCGGAGGAATGGCCAAACAGGTACGTATGACCTCTTGGTCAAGCAGTGGTACACGCACTTCTAACGAATGTGCCATGCTCATTCGGTCAACTTTGACCAACATATCATTGGGTAAATGAAAGCAGAGATCGATGTGCAGTTGCTGCTCCAACGGGGTCAGCCAATCGGGGCTACCTCGAAGCGTTGCGACGTATTCGCCGATTGGGTCCACGTCCCGAGATACTTCTTGGAAACCTGTTGAATACAATCGACTTGTCAACGAGTCGCTGAGGATTTGCCGCCAGCTGCAATGGTCACGCGGAGGAATCTGCGCTGCACCATTTACAAAGCGTTGCAACATTGACGTCCACCCATATTTGCGTTGCGACGACGGGAGTCGTCGCACGACTGGTTCGATTAGACCACGTCGCAGAAACGCTGGAATGCCGCGGTAATAGGGAGCCAACTGACTAGCGCGATAGGTAACATAACCAGCTAGCAGCTCATCAGCCCCGTCACCCGACAGGGCAACCGTGACATTTTGGCGAGTGAATTCTGCCAACAAATAGAACGCGAGCGACGAGTTATCGGCCAACGGTTCCTCGGCGTGCGAGACCATGATTGGCAGTAAAGCCTTAACATCCGACCGCACGTGTTGGCAATGGTGACGTGTCTTCAGGATTTGCGCGACGCGGGCGGCGTATGGCGATTCGTCGAAACTATGTTCGTCGAACCCGATTGTGAACGTTTCAACGTCGCCTACTCCGGCCCGCTGCATGCTTCGCACGACTGCCGAAGAATCGAGGCCGCCACTAAGTAGACCTCCCAACGGGACGTCACTGACCATTTGACGATTGACCGATGACTGCACGGCCAACTCAAGTTGCTCGACCGCCTCCGAAAACCCGATCGTGCTCGGACGATCGGGATAGGGAAGATCGTACCAAACGACATGTTCGCTGCCCTTCGCCGACACTCGTAGCGCCGTGCCTGGGAGTAATTGTTTGATCCCCTCGAACCCCGTATGTGGAGCCGGCGTGTACCCGAAGGTGAAGAACGAGTGCAACGCCCGCCAGTCGGCGACGCGACGAAACTGAGGGTCGGCGAGGATTGACTTGATCTCGGAACCAAATCTCAGGCAGCGTCCATCGTCATGATAGAAGAGCGGCTTGATGCCGCAGGGATCCCGGACGAGCCACAGTGTTTTCTCGAGTCGATCCCAGAGTGCGAACGCGAACATTCCGTTCAACTTCTTGAGGACATCCTCCCGCCATTCCAGAAATCCTCGCAGGATCACCTCGGTGTCGGTTTGCGACCGAAACGTGTGCCCGGCCAGCTCCAATTCTGCACGGAGTTCTTTGAAGTTGTAGATTTCGCCATTGTAAGTCAGCCAATAGCGTTCGTCGGCCGCGGACATGGGTTGGTGCCCATCGTCACTTAGATCGATGATCGACAAACGACGGTGACCGAGCAGCATATTATCTGCGACGACAAGACCGCCATCGTCCGGACCTCGGTGGCTGAGTGAATCGACCATGCGTCGGCCGACGTCCTCGTCAAGCGAGACGTTGCCACGATAGCAAAAGATGCCCGCAATTCCACACATGGTGTTTTGGTCCGTGTTGGGCGTGTGGTTGTTGAGAAACCGTCCTGCCAAGGAGGATAGTGTATCGAAGACTCTCAATCGTCCAACCGGACCGTTTGATTACAAGCGACGTTTGCTTCTTCGTCCTAATAATCGTTCTGCCACTCTGCAAATGCCGTCGACAGGATCCGCACTTACTCTGGATATTTTGCTGCTAGGTTAGGTGATTCGCTCACATTTTCAGCCAGGTGGAACAACTGCCAGGGTTGGTCCGGCTTTTCGCGGACGATTATCCATTCGGCTCGGCAACGGTTGAAAAACCGATTTCTGATGGGTGGCGCAAGTTTTTCGTGATACCTACCGTACAGAGACTCGAGTTCGGAGTCTCGTGAAATGTTAGGAGGTCCTTTATGCGTCTACAGAACTTCGTATTTTCCATCATCGTCGCGCATTACGTCGCAATGATTAATGTTCCCTGCAGAGTGTGCGGACAGTCCCCAGATGCCGTGATCTACCAAGGGCTGTTTGGGCGAGAAGGTCAGTTGATGCCGTTGCTGACGCATCGAATCGTCCGCGATGAAATCGAGCTGTCGCGCGATCAGCACGACGCGCTCCTTCCGCATATCGCCAAATGGAAAGCATCGTTCAATCACGAACAGATGTCCGTTCACAGTGACCAAACAAAGTGGATCAAGATACTCGACGACGTCCTGTTACCGCACCAGATCGCTCGGCTGAGACAAGTCCACTGGCAAGCAATGGGTATCCACGCCCTCGGGTCTCCGCATTTCGTCAAACGACTCGACATTTCTCGAGACCGAGTCCGTGCATACGCCCGGCTACAAAAAACGACGGCCAGGGAATACCAAGAGTACACGGCGAATCTGGAGACGACCAAGACTCCAGCAAAAGTCGCTCGTGAATTCAGGAAGAAGTTGAGCGATCGGGTCAAAGACCTGTTGACCGAAGAAGAGTGGAAAAAGCTGATCAAATTGATGGGGCCCCCGTTCGACCTCAGGCGACTCGCGCCGCCCAAGTACTAAGCTTCGTATCCCGACGATGAGCCCCCGATCGCCTCGCACCAATCCATACGAATCGGTCTCTTCGTGCGATTGTCAATGCCGACGTATCGACAAACGGGTGCGGCGCGCGATGATCGGCCATCACATTGGTGTTTGGTTGGTTCAAATGGACGTCGGTATCGCCGCAAGTTTGTTTGCCTCCAATATTGTTGGATGCACGGACGTCGCATTCCTTGTCATCGGTTTGATCGCCGGATCCATCATTCGCGACATCGCAATCTGCCGGCGTGTCTATTCAATCGACCAATCAGCCGGATGGGCGAATCGTCGCGGCGGATGCCGCGACAGCATGTAGCCGCAGACGTTAGTCTGCGGAAAACCGGGAACGACGTTACGTTAGCCGCGAATGCGAGCGCAATCGTGAATCTTCGCGCTTGTATTTCCAATGCCCAGCTTTCAATTCACCGGACACTATTGGGCGTTGCCAGTGCCACACTTTTCAGTCGCCTGCGGTTCGCGCTTGTACTTCGGCGGCTTCCGGGAAACGGTCCTGGAGGGCTTGCACCGTGAGATCAACTTCGCGAAGTGCCTCCATAGCAACCACTGCCGCCTCCGCGGCTTGGATTGTGGTAATGCAAGGCACACCACTCTGGACGGCGGCAGCGCGAATACGGCCTTCGTCTGTTCTGGCGCCTTTTCCACTGGGCGTGTTGATGATCAGCGAGACTCTTTCGTCGATCAAGTAGTCAAGCAAGTTGGGGTGCCCCTCGGCAATCTTCTTCACCGTCTCGACCTTGACGCCCGCATCGGCGAGGCAACAGGCCGTACCCTCTGTGGCGATCAATTCGTATCCCAGTTTTTCCAACCGACTGGCGAAATCAACAACGCTTTCCTTATGCCGTTTCGACACACTGATGAAAATGGTGCCCTCGTCTGGCAACACCACACCGGCAGCCAGTTGGCTCTTCGCAAAAGCCAACGAGAACCGTTCACTGATCCCCATCACTTCTCCAGTACTTCGCATCTCGGGACCAAGGACGATGTCGACGCCAACGAATTTCCGGAAGGGGAAAACACTCTCCTTAATCGAAACGTGCGAGGGAATCGGTTCGCTGAGGACGTCCAATTCATCGAGCGTCATGCCCGCCATTACTTTGGCCGCCAAAGCTGCAACTGGTACGCCGGTCGCTTTTGCCACAAATGGCACCGTGCGACTGGCTCGCGGGTTCACTTCCAACACATAGACGTTCAGTTTGCCATCCTCTTTCTTCACAGCAAACTGAACGTTCATCAAACCAATGACGTTGAGCTCTTTGGCAAGGGAAACGGTCGCTTCGCGGATCTCTGTGACCACCGGCCCCGGCAAACTGTAGGGCGGGATGGAACAGGCCGAGTCACCCGAGTGAACACCTGCTTCCTCGATGTGCTCCATGATGCCCATCACCACGACACGTTCACCGTCACCAATCGCGTCGACATCCACTTCGGTCGCGTCTTCCAGAAATCGATCGATTAGAACTGGTTGCCCCTCGGCAACCACAAAGGCTTCCTTCACGAAACGCTCGAATTGGGGTACGTCATAGCAAATTTCCATAGCCCGACCACCGAGCACAAAGCTGGGTCGCACCAACGCCGGAAACCCAATCTTTTCCGCTTCACTACGAGCTTGAGACATCGTGCGGGCGATACCGTTGGCCGGTTGCTTTAGTCCCAACCGGTTGAGTAGCTGTTGAAATTTCTCGCGGTCTTCCGCAGTTTCGATCGTGTCGACACTGGTGCCGATAATCGGTACGCCGGCCGTCTCTAAGGCCCGGGCGAGATTCAGTGGCGTCTGACCACCGAACTGCACAATTACACCATCGGGTTGAACGCTGTCGCAGATGTTCAATACGTCTTCCGTCGTTAACGGCTCGAAGAACAACAAGTCACTCGTGTCATAGTCGGTGCTGACCGTTTCGGGATTCGAGTTGACCATGATCGACTCGATGCCCATTTCGCGGAGGGCAAAGCTGGCGTGGCAGCAGCAATAGTCGAATTCAATCCCTTGACCGATCCGGTTGGGTCCACCGCCCAGGATCATCACTCGTTTCCTATCGGGTAATTTTGCTGGTACTTCGTCCTCGACTTCATAGGTCGAGTAATAGTACGGCGTGTATGCCTCAAATTCGGCAGCACAAGTGTCGACAGACTTGAATGTCGTAACGACCCCTTGGGCCAATCGCTTCTCGCGGACGTCCGTTTCTGAGCTCCCCCACAGATGAGCCAACTGTCGATCGGAGAACCCGTCCTGTTTGGCGGCCAACATCAGTTCTCGCGAAACCTTGGAGAGGTCGCTGCACTTGGCCAACTCGTCTTCCATCTCGACAATTTCAGCGATCCGGTCGAGGAACCACGGGTCGATTGCGGTCAGCCGGAAGATGTCCTCGATTGTCATACCGGATTTTAGGGCGTAACGTAGGTACCAGATTCGCTCCCAATTCGGTGTGGCAAGTTTCACGCGAATCTCTTCTGCATCCGGTTGGTCGGACGTTCCCCAGAGATCCTTCTTGTCGCACCCCAACCCGAATCGACTTACTTCAAGCCCACGCAACGCCTTTTGCAATGACTCACGAAACGTCCGACCAATCGCCATTGTCTCGCCAACGCTCTTCATTTGGGTGGTCAGCGTCGCATCGGCGTCCGGAAACTTCTCAAAGGCAAATCGGGGTATTTTGGTGACAACATAGTCAATCGTCGGCTCGAAACAGGCCATTGTCTTGCGCGTGATGTCATTAGGTAATTCGTGCAAGCGATAGCCAACTGCAAGTTTTGCCGCGATCTTGGCGATTGGAAATCCCGTCGCCTTAGACGCCAAAGCACTCGAACGACTCACACGCGGATTCATTTCAATAACGATCATGCGGCCGGTGTCAGGGTGCGTGGCAAACTGGATGTTGGATCCCCCCGTTTCCACGCCGATCTCACGAATGACGGCAAGACTCGCGTCGCGCATTCGTTGATACTCTTTGTCCGTTAGCGTTTGAGCCGGCGCCACGGTGATCGAATCGCCCGTATGAACTCCCATCGGATCCAGATTCTCGATCGAGCAGATGATGACGACGTTGTCGTCCAAGTCGCGCATCACCTCCATCTCGTATTCTTTCCAACCCAATATCGACTCTTCGACCAGGACTTCGGTCACCGGCGACTGCATCAAGCCGCGTCCAATCAATTCGTCGAATTCATCCCGATTGTAGGCGATCGCCGAACCCGATCCTCCCAAGGTGAAACTGGGACGCACAACACATGGCAACCCGACATCGTCAACAACTTCGCGAGCCTCCTCGATCGTGTGCACCGTCTTTCCGCGACAAACCGACAGTCCGATCTTCTCCATCGCCGCTTTGAACTGTTCCCGTTCCTCAGCTTTGGCAATGACCTTCGCATTGGCGCCGATCATCTCGACGCCATATTTCGCCAACACGCCGTGATGCTCGAGGTCCATGGCGAGGTTCAACCCGGTTTGACCGCCGAGAGTCGGCAGTATTGCGTCGGGCCGTTCGACCTCGATCACCTTTTCCACTATTTGCCAAGTGAGCGGTTCGATGTACGTTCGCCCCGCGGTGTTCGGATCCGTCATGATCGTGGCCGGATTGGAATTGACTAACACCACCTCATAACCTTCCTCGCGCAGTGCTTTACAAGCTTGCGTCCCGGAATAGTCGAATTCGCGAGTAGAATCTTGTGGATATCGTCGCGTCGAGGCACGGAATTCTCGCAAACGGAAGGAAATCAAGGTCGTCAACAAAACCCCTCAAAATTACCAAGCAGGCTGGCTGGTGACAAGGAGCCAAGTCGGCATTGAACACTGAAGAAACCGCGATCGGTGGGTTTCCGTTGCTTTGGCCGCTCACGCGGCTGCCACGACCCCTTTACGTTGACAGTTTCTCTCAAGCAATCTACCATTGCGCTTTGGTATTCGTCGTACTTTTCCCGCACGTTTTGTCGAGGCAGGTTTGAGCACTCCAGCGCGATCAGGGGTCTTTCAGACGGCGGCAGACCGCCGTGTTGAGGCCTTTGGGGAGAGTATCAGTTTCGATTTTCGCCTGTACGCGCATGATGTACAGGGTTCGATAGCACACGCCCAGATGTTGGGGACTGTGGGCCTGCTCACTGCCGACGAGTGCGGACAGATCGTCGACGCACTGGGCGAGATTCGAGACCAGATCTCCGCCAAAATCAGTGGTAACGAATCGGCATTCCATTGGCGGCACGAATTGGAAGACATCCACATGCATATTGAGCAGGCGTTGATCGAACGCCTGGGAGATGTGGGTCGGAAACTCCATACCGGTCGTAGCCGAAACGACCAAGTCTCGACGGCTTTGCGGTTGTGGATCCGAGACGCTCTGGATCGAGTAGACAAGCTATTGGGTGACTTGCAAGTGGCGTTCGTGGGTCGCTGCGACCAGGATATGGATATCATTCTGCCGGGATATACGCACCTGCAAAGAGCCCAACCCGTTCTGGCTCCCCATTACTGGTTGGCTTACTGCGAGAAGTTGGAACGTGATCGCCAACGGGTCGCGGATTGTCGCCGCCGCGTCAATGTTAACAGCTTGGGAGCGGCCGCAATGGCCGGCACTTCGATTCCCATCGACCGGCACGACACGGCTCAGCGACTTGGTTTCGAGGCGGTCGCGTCAAACAGTCTCGACGTCTCAAGCGATCGTGACTTCGCGGTGGAATCTGCCTTTGTGCTCTCATTAGTCGCCATCCATCTGAGCAACTGGGCAGAAGAGTGGATACTCTGGACCACGACCGAATTCGGGTTCTTGCAGCTGCCGCAAGAGTTTTGCACCGGATCGTCGATCATGCCTCAAAAAATCAACCCGGATGTGTTGGAGTTGACGAGGGGTAAAACGGGACGTGTGGTCGGCAACCTTCAGACTCTGTTGATGCTGATCAAGGGACTGCCGTTGGCGTACAACCGCGATCTTCAAGAAGACAAGCCTGCTCTGTTCGATTCTTTTGACACGGTGGAAGCATGCCTACAGCTGGCAGCCCCTCTTGTGGCGGGTGCTGAAATCCGCCGTGAGGCGGTCATGGAACGAATTGAAGACGGATTCCTGGACGCCACTACTCTGATGGAGTACTTCATTCGTCGCGGAATTCCCATGCGAACGGCCCATCATTTAGTAGGCCGATTGGTTGCTGCTGCCAAGGAGCAAGGGGTTTCGCTGGCAGAACTTCCTCTAGAATTCTTCCAGGCCGAACTTCCGGAACTCGATGCCGGTGTCTTTGATGTGTTGGGCGTACGGAACGCAATTCAGGCATTCGCGAGCTACGGATCGGCGGCCCCGGACCAGGTCAGCCAGCAGTTGGATGACTGGAAGAAACGATTGCGGATCGACAAAAAGACCGCCAAATAGATCACCCGTCACCATTTGGCCGCCCGTATGACAGATTTCATCCTCTATGGTGGCTGGTCGGGCAAGGATTCCCCTGCCGACGTGCAGCAACTATTCTAGTGATAGGTTCTCCATCGCCAAATGAGTAGTTTAATGACAGACGCCATGAGTTTTTCCATGCCGCGGCGGGTAGCGTTGTTCTTCCTGTTCCTGTGCGGGTTCATGGGCAGTTCCCATCCGTGGGGCCCCCTCACCGCACTCGGCCAGGATACAACGACACCGGAAGCCGCGGACGAACCGGAGGTTGTGGCGGAAGAAACAGATCCGGTCGTCCTCGCGTACCGGGATCTCAATCCGGTCACGTTGACCACGTTGACTCGAGCTTTGCAGGCGATGTACCGCATCCGCCGTCCGGACGAGGCAAGAGTGTACTTGGCGAAGATCGAGGAATTGAACGCCAAACCCGATCAACTAGCCGCGCTGTCACGTCAATTCGGCGGCCGTCTGTTCATCAGTCTGACAACGGATCCCGACTTCGTTCCAGAGGGCCGCGCCTTCGCACAAAAAGTGCTAGGGGCGTTTCAATCAGAACGAATGGATGCCGCTCGGTTGGCCAACTTGGCTGCGCGACGAGCGGCGGGGGAAAAAGGAACATTGGCTCTCTTGGTAGAAGCGGGCGAGCATGCGATTCCCGCGATCCTGGTCGAGATCAACAAGGGGGGGAATGCCGCGCATCAAGCGCGGCTGATCGTCACGCTGATCAACATAGGACCCGTTTCCTTTGGACCGCTAACGGCAGCGTTACGATCCCAGAGTGATCCGCTGGTGGCAGCCGCCGCTCTGACATTGTCTGAGTTGGGAGACGCTCGCGCGGCCAAGCACTTGGTCCGGCCCTCATTTGACGATTCGCTTTCCACTTCAACCCAAGACACGGCCCGCAGGGCGATGGAAAAGTTACTGAACCGGTCCGATATCAAGCGATCGGACGCCGAACGGTTCTTGGCCAAAAAGGCACTCGCTGCCTATCGGGGTGACGCCGGTCGTGAGATCGGAGAGTACGGAGAACAGTGGGTTTGGGATGCAAATAGTAACAACGTCCGGTATACGGCGGCGCTTCCAAAGACGGGAAGTCGACTTTTGGCCGCCGCATTGACGAACGATCTGGCGGCGCTTCGACCCACTGATCAACCCGTACAACACTTGGCTTGGTCCGCCCGTTTAGAGGCGGCCAAAGCTCAAGTCGAGCCCGGCAGCCCACTCATCGTCGCCGACTCAGAGCTCTACGCGGAGGCGCAACGCCTTCCAGTAGAAAGTTTATTGAAAGTACTGCAGTACAGCATCGATCACGACCATGCAATGTCCGCGACGGCAGTCTGCGAGTTGTTGGCCCAAACGGGACCGCACCTGTTGGCGATCGACGGGGCGATGAAACCACTTGTCGAAGCAACAAGACACTCCAACCGCAGACTGCAATACGCGGCTTGCCGAGCGATCATGGCGACAACCGACGGCGAGAGCCAGTTCACTGGCAACAGCCGTTGGGTGAATCGGCTCGGATTCTTCATCCGTTCTCAGGGTCTGCAGAAAGCGATCATCGCCCATCCGGTCCGGGAACGTGCCAGAACAATCGCTGGCCTATTTAGCGACATGGGCATTCGTACGGTGGTTGTCACCAGTGGAAATGACCTGATCGCCGCGGTGATCGAAGATCCGGACATCGAGATGATCTTCATGCACCAACGACTGTACCGCCCAGTTGTGTCAGAGACATTACAAGTAATCCGCGGTGACCACCGTATGCAGTCGATTCCCGTTGCAATCCTCAAGGAGGGAGTCAGCGATCGGGCCAGCGACCGCCTGGCAAGTACAGATCCGTTGACGATTTCGGTCGAACTACCTGTCAGCAGCGATTATGCATCGACGGTAGTGCAACGGTTGATCCCATTAGCGGAGGATTCGATGCCATCCTCGGCAGAACGACAGCGTCAAGCGATCATGGCGATGGGTTGGTTACGAGCCGAATCGAGTGAACCGGCTAATCGTTGGCAATTGGAACAGCTTCAACAGCAGATTTCAGCTGCTTTGGCCAATTCGCATTTGGCGGTTGACGCAGCAGCCCTTTTGGGTCAGCTGGCCAACACTCATTCGCAGAAGACACTGTTGCGACAACTCAACACGGGATCGAACTCCGAAGAAGTACGGTCTGCCGCCTTGGATGCGTTCATTGCCACCGTGGAAACGAGAGGCATCCTCCTAGGTCGTAGCGATATTCAAGAGCAGATGAACCTTTCCAAGTCGCATAAGGAAGACTCGATCATTCAAGAGGCGTTTGCCACAATGATCGAGAGGTTGTCGGCTGACAGGAATTGAACGGTTTGCGACTACCGCGTCCTCGTTTTAGTCTTGGGCGTTTTCGTGCGGTGGGCTCCAAGCTGGTCGTCGGCCTCAACCAACGGGGCCTCGACGAGGTCGGAGGCCCGTCGTAAAGTGTTGTTTCAACCCTAACGTTATGTTTAACGCAGCACGACTGGTATTTGGACAACTGAACTTTGAGGAAGACGGGCGGAGTGTCCGGGATGCATAGCTCGCAAAACAGTGGGCCACCAACCCCCGAGATCATTGGGTCGAGCCCTGCGATGCAGGACGTTTATCGACTCACTCGAAAGGTGGCACCTAGCAATGCATCGGTCCTCCTTCTCGGAGAGTCTGGGACGGGGAAAGAACTAATCGCCACGGCGATCCACCGCCTCAGTCATCGTGGTAACGGTCCGTTTGTCAAAGTGAATTGTGGGGCGTTGAATGAGAGCTTGTTGGAGAGCGAGTTGTTCGGGCACGTTCGCGGCTCATTTACGGGTGCCGTCGCCAATCGAACGGGCCGTTTCGAAGCAGCTCACACTGGCACGATCTTTCTTGACGAGATCAACTCGACGTCTTCCCACTTGCAGGTGAAACTGCTGCGCGTGCTTCAAGAACGCGAATTCGAGCGGGTCGGCGACACTCAGACCAACCGTGTCGACACGCGCGTCATCGCCGCCAGTAACCGCAACCTGCTCGATGAAGTGAATGCAGAGCGGTTTCGAGAGGATCTTTACTGGAGGCTCAATGTCGTCCCCATCGTCATTCCGCCTCTTCGCGAGCGACGAGAGGACATTCCCCAGCTCGTTACGCATTTCTTGAGAATCTATAACGAAGAGAATGATCGCTACGTGGTTCACATTGAAGCGGCAGCCATGGAGGCGTTGCACGACTACCACTGGCCAGGAAATGTGCGTGAGCTGCAGAATTACGTGGAACGTGCGGTGGTGATGGCAGAAACGGATGAGCTGACGGTCGAACTGATCCCGGATGTCGTCGCGAGTACGGAGAGTGGAAGCGGAGACACCGATCTTCAGGGGGCCGACATCGAATCACTGATCCGACAAGTGGTCCAGAAAGGAATCGCGGAAGCTTCTGAAACGGACGCACTACACGAGATCATCGTAAACCGAGTCGAGCGAGAGCTCATCCTCCAAGTGATGGAGCAAACGAGTAACATCCAAACGAAGGCGGCGGCAATCATGGGCATTAACCGAAATACGTTGCACAAAAAACTGAAAGAATTTGGGATCGACGGACCATGATCCGCGGCCCATTTCCATGTGAAACGTTGAGGTACTCACACACAGGCGCAATGTCACGCAAGTTGGGTTTGCGCTACGGCGACAAGCTAGTTGACGCGATGCCGTTCGAACGATTCATGAGTTATCATGGACTTTACAGATGTTAGAATTCGTACCGTTGGATGTTGTGGCTTATATCAGGGCACCAATTGACCGTGTCGGAAATTAGCACATTCTGTATCGCTGCCAGCTACCTGGTGGCTTTGGTTTTGGAGGCGATTCGGCCTCTCTGGCTGGCTCGTGCGCGGTACTTTCTTGCCCTTTCATTCCTCGTGGCGGGCATCGTGGCCCATCTCTTGTATCTAGCCTTCGTGGCGAGGGGAGCGATGTTCAGCGGCCAGGGCGTTTTCGTCAGCTGGGCCGATTGGAGTCTGATTGCTGCGCTTCTTTTGGTCGGTGCCGCAACCGGGCTAATGATCAAGCGACCGCAAAACACCGTCGCTGTCTTCTTGCTGCCAATGGTGTTGGTTCTGATTGGTGTCGCCGAATTGTGCAAGGAGATGGAACCGTTTAAAGGGGAAGCCATCGCTTCATGGGGCTTTGTTCACGGGTTGGCGTTACTTATCGGAACGGTCTCCGTGGGGCTAGGTTTTTCAACGGGGATCATGTACTTGATTCAATCCAATCGGCTCAAGAACAAAAAAGGTCCTTCCTCTGGACTTCGCTTGCCGTCGTTGGAGTGGTTACAGCGGTTCAATCGCGAAGCACTGCTACTTTCGGCGATCCTGCTCGGCATCGGTGTGGCATCGGGTGTAATTCTGGGAGCCCAACCGGGCAAAGAACTCTCGCCAACCGATCCGGCGATTCTCTCCTCCAGCATGATGTTCCTCTGGATCGTGGGCGCCTGCATTTTCGAGGTTGTCTACCAACCGGCTCGGCAAGGTAAAAAGGTCGCTTATGTCACGCTTGCTAACTTCGTTTTTCTGGTCTTGGTTCTGACGTTGGTACTCTACAGCGGCCACGCCGGTGAGTAGCGCGAGGGAAGTCGAGTGAACTTGAGAATCATAGGATGCAGTCACCGCACGGCGTCGGTCAAGGTACGCGAACAACTCGCCTTTTCGCCGAACCAAGTACCGGAAGCGCTAAGCCAATTGCAGACTCGGTACCCTGGAACTGAGGCTGTGTTGCTGTCGACCTGCAACCGGATGGAATTGTATATCGCGACCGACGAGCAGGATCACAGTCCCAGTCACCACGACGTCGTTGAATTCATTGCCCAATTTCACGGCCTGAACGCCATCGACGTTTTCGAAGAACTATATGAACGCACGGGAGAACAAGCCATACGTCATTTGTTCAATGTTGCCGCCAGCCTCGACAGTATGGTGGTCGGCGAGGCGCAGATACTGTCCCAGGTAAAAAAGGCTTATGAGTTGGCCAGACAGGGAAATCATGCTGGCACGTTTATGCACACCGCTTTTCAACGCGCGATCAAGGTGGCACGTCGAATCACCTCCGAAACAGCGATTCATGAAAAACACGTTAGTATTCCCAGTGTTGCAGTTGCCGACTTCGCCAGACAGATCTTCGAACGGTTCGATGACAAATGTGTGCTCGTCGCCGGTGCCGGAGAAATGGCTGAGGAGACTCTGATCTATCTAAAGGCTGAAGGGGCCAATGACGTACGAATTCTCAATCGTAGTCTGGAACGAGCCGAAGCACTGGCGGAGAGCCATGGTGGCAGGGCACTGCCGTGGGAACAGTTGTTGCAAGAATTGGCGCATGCTGACCTAGTCGTGAGTGCAACCAGTGCCAGCGAACCCATCGTGAATCGTGAATCGCTCGCCCACGTCCAACAACATCGGTCCGACCGACCCATCTTCATTCTCGATTTGGCCGTGCCCCGCAACTTTGCCCCCGACGCCGGTAATCTGCCCGGCGTCTACCTCTACTCGATCGATGACCTGAAAGACGTCTGTGAAAGTAATCGAAAGCAACGTGAGGCCGAATTGCCGAAGGCTCACCGCATCATCGAAGACGAGGCACAAGATTTTTTGGCCGACCTACACCACCGGTCCACCGGTCCAACCATTCGACGCTTGAGGAATCTGACGTCCGAGTTGAAACAGGCCGAGGTCGAACGGCTCTTTAACAAGCTTGACGATCTCTCCGACCGTCAGCGAGAAGAAATCGAGCGAGCATTTGATCGAGTGGTGAATAAGATCCTTCATCCACCTCTCGAATCGCTGCGCGCCGAGGCCAGCAAGGACACTCATCACGGATTATTGGATGCCCTGAAACGGTTGTTCAAGCTCCAGTAAAGACCTGCCACCATATTTCTGCGGCGGCACCTGCTTATCCATCGTCGTCGCCTTCGTCGTCGTCGTCAGCCACCTCGTCATCGTCCCACTCTTCGGCGTCGTCTGCTTCGGTGTCGTCTGCTTCGGCGTCATCAGCTTCGGCGTCGTCTGCTTCGGCGTCGTCTGCTTCGGCGTCGTCTGCTTCGGCGTCGTCTGCTTCGGCG